>Ga0308015_10000766_pt1 | contig 14029 bp, 18 predicted proteins | sample Neamet231_FD_203128 | JGI IMG/M metagenome (GOLD analysis project Ga0308015, IMG submission 203128) | Marine microbial communities from water near the shore, Antarctic Ocean - #231 | ecosystem: Environmental > Aquatic > Marine > Unclassified | place: Southern Ocean | collected 2014-07-28
GTGGATACGATGGTGCCATCAACCTTGCTCACAAAGTGATTTGTACCAGCGGCTGGAACTCCAGCACCAATTGCATTTGGCACGATACCAAAGATTGTTGCGCCAGTGTCTAGGCTGGCGTTGTTTGCACCTGCCGCTGTGCCTGTGCTTGTGTCAACGACATTGTTGCCTGTGGTGGCAATCGTCTGCAACGCAAATTGGGAAGGTGTAATTGCACCAGTTGTTGTGTTTTTAGTGACTTGCTGGAAGCCGTTTTCAGAACGCACTGGTCCTGAGAAAGTAGAATTACCCATGAGAATCTCCTGTCAGGGTTAAGTCAGCCGCCCATTGCGACTGTCAGGGATGCCCAAACAGTACACGGTTCTAAAACAAAAAGAAAGGGGCCACCGAAGCAGCCCCCTCTTATAGATAGACTTTTAGTTATGCGCCAGGTGAGCCGAACACACAACGTGGGTCGCTAAAGCCAAAGCTGTAACGCTCCCGTGCCTTGAAGCGCATGTTCCCTGTGTCGAAATCTGCTTCCATGTTAGTGGAAAGCGGAGTCCGCTCAAAGTGAACAAAGCCGCGAGGCGCGTCAGTTTTGATGAAGAACGCATCTGGGTCAGTAAGGAAGTCATTGACGGCATAGCCTTCAGGTAACATCCCCATTGAACGAATTGCGTTAGTGTCGTTGTCCGAAGTACCGACGCGAAGGTTGGAGACCATCAGGCGCTCTGCAACGAATTGCAATTGCCGTGGGATCATCAACTTCATGCCGCGGAGAGCGACCTTCAAGCCACGTTCGTCAACATAACCAGCGATGTTGATAAGAGCGTCTTCCAAAGAAGTTTCGTTCAAATCAGCAGCAGTTGATGGTTCGTTGGCAAAAGTTCCACCGTTTGTAAGCGGGTGATCAGTGGCGCAAAGTGCAACACCGTCTCCGCCAGCAGATGCACCAGCGGCGAACGCATTGTTCAGTACCGCAGCGGCTTTAACCTGCTTAGAGTGGGCCATTGAGCGGGCGAGGGCGCGTGTGTAACGACTGCCGAGACGGTCGTACAAGTTGTCCTCGATTGCTTCCTCTGTTATAGAGAACGCAAGCGCAACGGTTTCGTGGTTGTAACGAGCTGTATATGCTTCGTTAGCATCGTCAAACGAAATGCCGGAACCTTCAGATTTTGTAGGTGCCGAGCCAAATCCGGCCAACATAACTTCCTCCTCAAACGCTCTGTCTGATGATTCAGTTGTGTAGATCTCGCCGTGTTGGTTTTCGTAACGACTGTACTCCATACCAAACAAGGCGTTGAGACCTGGTTCAAGCTCTTTCGCTAGTTGTGCGCGTGAAATAGCCATATGTTAGTCCCCCTTATACGCCGGTCGTAGCAACAGTGCCAGCAGCAATGGAACCAGTAGGCGCATTGAAGTGGTTGTTGATACGAACGATTAATGGAATGCCAGCGACAGTGAAATCCGAATTGTCTGGGTCATTTTGTATGCCCATAATACGGAGTGCCAAAGTGTTGGTAGCTGCGACTGTATTTAAATCTGCGGATGCAGAAGAAATACCAGTAGTTGTAGAACCACTGTTGCCTGTTGCAAACGCGATGTTTGCGAACACAGATGTAAGAATTTCCGCTTCAGTGTTCTGACCGGCCACAACATTAGATGTTGCAATGGTGAACAGTTGATTTGGATCATCATACAAAAAGGCTTTGACGGGGAAATTAGAATCCGCGCCAGAACCGGGCCAGTTGTTGGAAAAGACGGTCTCACCAGTAGTTGACGAGACGAACTCACAGCCACCAAACACACCAACGATTGACACGTTACCACCGGCCGCAGCCTGTAGATCGTCAATCACGCCCGCAGCCAACGGAATAACCGCCATGCCTTGGAAGATAGGGTTGGAGTTGTCTGAAGCTATGCGATATTCTGTCATACCGGTAGAATTGGTCGCCTGACCAAGTTTACCTACAGGACGAAGCCCATAGGATCCGTTAGAATTTGCCATAATAGCACCTCAAAAGTTACTCGGAGTCACCTCTTGTGCCTCCGAAGGATACACGACTTTGCCGATTATTAGATATCGGCATTGAAGGATGTTGGTCCTTCATTAGGTCCTGATCAACTGCTACCATCTGTTCGCGGGTCCGGGTCCCGTAATACGCGGATCGTTCTTGGGCGGTTTCTACAGGTATTCGACACAACATAAGTCCACCTTGTCCGATGACTCCTTCATACCGACCTTCGTCAATAGTAGGAGCTTCGTAGTCTGGATACTCGTCCTTACGAACGGGTTCCCATCCTTCGCGCAGCTTGGTGTTGACATTCATCTTGTCTTCTTCACCACGCATTGCGACTCGAATCCATCGATGCACATAACCCGCAGGGGGTTGAGGTGCCTCTAAGCGACTGGGCGGGGCCCATGGTTTACGGCGCGTTTCTACTTCGCGGGTTGCGCTTTCGCGCGGTTTTCTATCAGTCATTCTATCAATCCTTCACAAACTTTGCATACTCTTCAAGCGGTACGTTTAATCGTTTCGCCATCGCAATTTGTGATGGTGAGAGCTTCACCGACCTGCGCCCTGTTTTAGCTGTACTGCGGGTAGCTGAAGCGCCAGCAGGTGCGACCTGTGCTCCGCCCGATTGTTTCGCTTTGAACTTGTGTGGAAACTCCACACGCATCCTACGATCAACTTCACTATAGTATTCTTCTCCGTTGGGGTCAATTCCTTCTTCTTGAACCATCTTACGATGGATACCGAAGACGGCATAAGTCATAACCTCATCGTTACCAAACCACTCATTCTTCTCGGCCCAAGCCTCTGCTTTAGGGTCAGGAGTCGGAGCAGGTTGCTGTTGCTGTTGCTGTTGCGCGGGCTGCTGCACTTGCTGCCCTTGAGGCTGCTGCTGTTCAACAGCAACTTTGTCCTCAGACCGCTGTTTAGCAATCCGTAAACGCTCTTGTTCAATGGACATTTTTGACAGGCCCTCTTGGGCTTCCATCATCTTGTCCGCGTCACCAGCCTCATACGCTTCTTTATAAAGGCGCTTCGCTTCACCCATTTGGCTGTCCAAACGTGTGCCGTACTCAGTCAAATAACCTTTGTCTAAGTTCTGCATACGGCTTTTAAGCTGAGTGTTCTCGGTAAGTAACTGTTGCGCCATGCGAACAGCTTCTTCTCGATCACGTTCCTCGTTCCGATATTTCTCGGTGAGCTTCTTGATCCTGCTTTGAACCTTGCTGCTATAGCTTGCAAGCTCGTCTTCAGGTTCCTTCTCAGGTTCTTTACCCTCAACCTCAACGGTTTCCGTAGACGTTTCTTCTTCAGGAACATCTATCTCAACCTCAACACCCTCGTCTTCAAGGACCTCTTGGTCTAGTTGCTCTTCACTCATTTTGTTCTCCTAAACCTGCTTGATGTCGTCGGGTTCAAGAATGGTGGCAATAACCTCGTCATCGTTAATGATACGAACCTCTCCACCGTCAATCTTAAAACGTGACCCTGAATAACGACCGATACACACCCATTGACCTTCAGCACACCAGGGTGCGCTGTCGGCGCCAAACTTATCCGGGTCCTTATAGGCGAGAGGGCCTAACTTCAGAACGTAAGCTACAACAGTAGCTACAGCCTCACGGGCTCGAATTTCATCTGGGATGTGTAACCCGCCCTGCGTCTTGGTCGCGCCTTGATACGGCATCACCAGTAAACGCCAGCCCGTAGGCTGTGGTAGTCGTTGCAAAAGGGGTTTCTCTAGTAGGGAAGGGTCCAACACCTTCTCAGTGGCGTCAACATACGCGCTATGCACATCGGACGAGGGGGCCGGAGCCTTCTCTGTGTCCTTGTTCATTTTCTGCGCGACGTGATCAGGAAGATATAAAGTCTTCGACATCGTCTGCGGTTCTCTCCAGCAGGGCTTTTATTTCTTCACGAGCGTAGGTAAGGCCCCGTATCTCACCTACCATGAGTTTGTATTGCTCCCAGTCTTTGGCAGCATCGTTTCCGAGAGCACTTGCAATATCTTGTTCGCGCTCTCGTAGTACCTTATACATGTGTTTTGCAAAATCAACAACATCCATTACGAATTATCTCCTTCGGGTTCTTTTTCCTCAGAGCTATCATGATACAAATTGTCAAACACTCGATTAACATCCAACGTATAGTCCAAATCTGACTTGGAGTAATGGATGTGTTGAGACGGTCTAAAGTCTGGAGCACCTTCCCCTGTTTCAAACCAAGCAGGGTGAGTTACTCGCACACGGTTATTCGGCAAAGCAACAATGTTTCCAGTATATGGACCAGCATCGAGCAGTTCTAAAACGTGACTTTGTTTATGTTGTGCCGGATCATCCGCAATTTCACTGTCCGTGTAGTCTACGGTAAACATATATTTGGCAGGGTAGAACTCGCTCTCTACCTTCGCCATCCAAGGGCAGGGTGTAGTTCTGTCCATCTGGTATACAGCGTGTGTACGGGACGAGCAGTCCCAAGGTTGCGCCGCATGAACAGGCATAGGCTCCGGCCACTCTTCAAATGGAGTGTCCCCTACTAAAGCCGTGATGGGCATTCTCGCCCACATAGCTCCGCCATGGACATTAGGTATACCCTCGATGTCCGCTTCGCAGCCAGTAAAAATCACCTGAAAACTCAGGCATCGGTTCGGCATGGTGGTGACGCCAATCGCCATCGCATGTAAAAACTCTCCGTGGTACGCAGTATGGTTGTGTGTGTACTCACGCCGCACCCAGCACTTAAAGTGCGGGATGTTACTTTGTAGAAAGGCCATTAATAGGTTACTATCGCTTTTCCTGAAGAACGAGCCGCGCCGAATCCTGCGCCGCCCATCGCCGCGCCTTTAGCTTTTACGCGGCCACCCATTGCCATGCCTTTGGCTTTGACCTTACCGCCCATTGCCATACCTTTAGCTTTGACCTTGCCACCCATTGCCATGCCTTTGGCTTTGACCTTACCGCCCATCGCCATGCCTTTGGCTTTGACCTTACCGCCCATCGCCATACCTTTGGCTTTGACCTTACCGCCCATCGCCATGCCTTTAGCTTTGACACGGCCACCTTTAGCCATGCCTTTGGCTTTGACCTTACCGCCCATTGCCATGCCTTTGGCTTTGACACGGCCACCTTTAGCCATGCCTTTGACCTTAACTCTACCGCCGTTCTTCATCATTTTGAAATCCGCTCCAGATATTTGTCCATCGTTGTTCTTGTCAAGTTTACTTTGGTTGCCTACGAGGCCACCGTCTTTAAAATCGCTCTCAGGCATACGTTCCTCACCAGTGTCGTCAATGTAAACAGTCCCACGAGGGCGGCCATAATTCATGGCCTCAATAACCGCTTTATCAACGTCAGACATTTTTTTCTTCTTGCGTGATTTGGGTCTTGTTGATTTTTTTGGCGCTAATTCAGACATGTCATTTCTCCTAAACCATAAGTTCAAAGTGTGGTCCGTCTATAAACGGTCTGCGATTCTGTGATCGTCTTTCATCGATATAGTGATTCATAGCATCTTCCATGTCACCAGTAAACTGAGCGATGTTAGACACGTTCCATGCCGCTCCCCACCTGATGGGGACATCTATTTCCCTAGCAGCTTCAGCCATAGCGTCTGCTATATCATCATACAAATTGAGTTCCCAGCTTCCCCTGGAGCCAATATAAGCCATTAGGTCTACGGCATAGCCCTGTAGGTGCTTGGACTTCATCGTCTGTGATGCGCCCTTCTCAACAAGCTCTCGCTGTTCTTCCAAGGTTCTCATACCACAGATCACGCCAAAGTCGATCTTGGATCTATGAATAGCCGATTTAACAACCGCGACAAGCCGTGGATCTAAGCCCTCCAGCTTGCCCTCGCTCCGTGCACTTAGTTTAAAAGTCATTGTTCTATCCTCACGTTCAAACAAGCAACCGCCATATTGTTACTTGTTACCATAACCTTTGCCTGTTCTTTGTACAGTTCACATACCGTTCTACTCTCAAAGCTGTTTAATTGAAAGTGTTCCAAAGGTACGCCCACAACAAACTGCATCCAGACCAGCACCCACATTACTTAGGCTTTGTTTTATAAGTTCGTTTTTTGGGTTTGTTTTTAGAACCTTTGGGTCGTCCGCGTTTGGACGGGGCCTTCTTCCCCGTCAACAGCATCCACCAGTAAGAAGCCAATAACCATTTCATTTTGTAAACTCCTTACTTAGTTAACCCAGATTTCTTTTCGTAGGTTCTTAAACCGCCAATTCCAAGCATACCTAACAACACTGTCATCAGACTCCCCATGTCAAACTCAGGCAGCGGTGGTACTTCTGCTCCCGAAATGGTTACCACAAATATAATCAACGGGCAAAGTATGAAGTGGTACAGCAACGCAAAACCACATATCCACCCCACAAACGGGCGCCATCCGCCCTTGAACAAGCTACCAGACGCCGCTTCAGCCTTGTTGATCTCCAACTGAGCTAACAGGGCTTGCTGGGCGTGGGTGTCGGACATGGTCGCTATCTCATGCGCCAGCTTGGCTTTCATGTCAGAGTCAGGAATAACCTTGTCAAGGATCCCTGTAACTGGACCTATTAAAGAACTAAACAGGCTCATTTCTTAACGGTCTTGTTTGTCCTCAACACTCTCTGCAAAGTCCTAGCTTGGCCCGCGTGGAGTTTCGAAGCTTTCTTCAAACCCTTTATAACTTTTTTAATCGGCTTAGACATTACACTATCTCCTTTATGGTCACGTTACCTTGTATTAAATTCATTTTTCTATCACCCTATCGTCATAGGACACAGAAGCCTTCTTGTTGTCAGCCTTGGCGGAGTAAGCATTAAAGCCCATAAACGCAGCAACAACTCCGCTGGCCGCAATAACGTATACACTAGCTATATCTGTTATAAGAGAAGCCGCTTTGTCAAACCCCAGCACAGACGCCAACAGGATAATAAACGGGTAAATCAACATCCCTGCTAGTGCGAACCCTGTATAGCGCCGTTCAGCGTTGCGCTTCAGGTCTTCGTCATCGATCCGTTTACGACGGTCATCTAACTCAAGCAAAGCCCATTCATTTCTCTCGATGGCCCCGCTGTTATTTACATCCGCCCGTGTAAATTCATCCATTACCTATTACTCCCTGCCCACAATGCCGCGCCCCAAATCAGACCGCCTGTACCCACCGCAATCAAAAGCCCAATAGAAACTATAGAAAGAATCCAAAAAATCTTGTCGCGTTTATCAGCTTGTTCTTCCAACGCAAGTTTGTGCCTTTTTCTTGCCTGTGCTGTTTCGTGAACAACCATATCCCACAACCCCGGTTCCGCAGTGGGGCCACTTCTGCACAACGACCTTAGTTCCTCTAAGGCTTTCTTATGCGCCATACGTGCAGATGCGATGGCAAAACCCTCTTGCTCTGAAGAGCTAAGTCGGCGGAGTGGACCTTTATGTTTTCCACTTTCTGCTAGGTTTATCTCGGATTCAATCTCAGCAAGTTTTCCAAAGGCAGGCATAAGTTCATTAATGTCTTTGCCTGCTTTAATAGCAGAGCTTATGCTTCCAGCAACCTTGGTAACCATACCAGCAAGGGCCAATACTTCAATCATGCTCTAACGCCTTCGGAACTCTCCAGGAAACCTTTGACTATTCTCCAGTTTGATTGGCATTTCTTTGCTCCATCGCTTGACGCTGAACATCGATACGTTCTCGATTAACATCGCTACGATCATCGGCAACCTGCTCTTGAAGCTCCAATCGAGCAGCGTCTGTCACGGCCCGCTGTTCGATCTTCATCCCGTCAAGTTCCAACTTAGCTTGATCAATCGCTAACTTATGCTGGGCTTCCATCTCCTTGATAGAAAGTTCCTGCATGCGAATACCAACCAATGGATCCTCCTCCTCAGTACCCGCAGTCATCATAGGCATAAGAGCTTTAATCAACTCAACCTCAACCTGCGCAACCCGAGACTCAACTTGCTCTGGAGCAAACTGTTCAGGAGGCTGCATCTGTTGTTGCATCTGCTGTTGCTGCTGCTGGGCCATCTGCTGTGCCGTGGCCGAATCAATAGCTCCAGTCTGCACCATAAGCTGTAACTGCTGGCCTTGCTCTTCCATGGAGACCTTCATCTGATCAACCTGTTGCATCGTGCTTTCTTCCGCCAAGGACTTCATCTCTCTGTCCACCCGCTCACGGGCCGCCATACCGATATGTTGCAAGATGTGGCTGTGTAGTCCCGCCATAACCGGCGGAGCTTCCTGTACCATAGGCAGTGAAAGAAGAGACATGTGAGCCTCAATGTGAGCTTCGTGGTCCTGCTCTGGAAACGCCTGCTGGGGCTGACCCATAAGCATCCCACCATTCTCCATGGCCGGATCTTGAGGAGTAGGCTGCGGTGGTGGTGGAGGCGGTGGTAGAACCTCGTCTATGTTTTGCACCTCTAACGCTTGATACATCCGACGATAAGCGGCGTGAAGGTTGTGCATCTCTGGGTTCGACTGAGCCAGTTGTAGCTGAGTCTGGGCCAAAGTAACCCTCTGAGCCATCGAAAAGATGTTCGGATCTGAGACTGGGAGGACGTCGATCCGGGCGTCAAAGTCCTCGACCTTAACCTCCTGCGGTGCACCTGTTACTTCGTAAGGGTACATCGGAGGTAGATTTTCAGCGAAGATACGCGCCAGCAAACGAAACTCTGTCTTCTGAGCGTAGTGCAACCGTTTATGGATTGCTGACATGACCTTCATGCCGCGCTCCAACATAGCAACCGTAGTTCCTACTGGGGTGTCTTTACCCATATCAGACACAGATTGATCGGCCAGAGAGATGAACCTACGCCCATCGTTAACCAAACCGCCAAGCATCTGAGCCAGTGTAGCTGATGGCTCTTTGTAGGGCAGAGGTACAATAGCGTCTCTGATGCTCCCTCCTGGCGCGTCGATGTCTCTCCACTCTCCTGGCTGCAACGGCTCGTCAGAGTTCCGTACACGCACTCCACGGGCCTTAAAGCCTGCGGGGAGGTTAGCTAGGGTTCCAGCGTCTATAAGCTGTCGTAGGAGGCTTGTAGCGGCTCTACCGAGGCCACCAATCATATGGATCATTCCGAAGCCATAGAATCCCAATCCAGGGGTAAACTTGTAATGCACAAAGTAAGGCCGCTTGCGGCGTAGCATATCGTCCATTGCGTAGTTGCGACGGATAGAAAGGATCTGCCCAGAGCTTTCGTCAAGCGTAACAATGTACGGAAGACGAATGCCAGTTGGCTCACCAGTCTCTTGGTTGATGTCCTCAAAGCCTTCAATGTCCAGATCAGCGTGGATCTCAAGGATCGTCAGCACATCTTCGCTATAGTTCTTAGATAAGCCCTCAAGCTCGTTTACCTTCTGGCGAACAGGGTTCTCTTCAAGATTGTCCGAGGTCTGTAAGTCAACGTCACGGTACATGCCCGAGACCTGCAACTTACGAACTTCGTTCTCATCCATACGCAGAACATGCGTAACTCGATTGGCCGTGGTCAGATCAGACGCGGAATAAGGTACAACCAAATCCTGCGCAGGAATAAACTTAGCAACAGCCCGCTGCCGAGTAGCGTCGAAGTAAACTTTCTTGAATGTCGATCCACTTAACGGGAGATAATACAGAAGCTGGTCCATATCTGGATCATACTCTTCCATAACTTCCGTGATCTGGTAGTTCATAAAGTCTTTTACGCGAGTAGCCTGCGCCTCACGCTCGGGAGTCTTAGCCCCCAACACGCCAGTCTTAACTGGGCCGCCCGAGGGCAGTAGCTCTTTGTACGCTTGAGCCTGAAACTGTGTGACACTTTCCGCAACCAACGGGTGAGTAAGACCAGACGCGCCCTCAAACGGAGTAGACCGCTCGTCCATCTTAATGCCAAGCAGGTCAAGCCCCTTGACATACGCCTCTTCCCACTCTGACCGTGATTCTAGGTCATCCTCGTATAAACCCCGTAATTCGCTGGATAACGCGCCTAAATCGCCCTCATCCATGAACTCTGCTAGGTTAGCGTCAAACGGAATCAACTCCTCTTGAGCCATCATCTCTTCTTGAAAGTTCATGGGCTGGACAGTCGCGCCTCCCATGCCATCCTCTATAACTTCAGCCCCGCCTGGAAACTCCATCGGTGCATCAATTGCAACTTCTACGTCGGGAAGACCCGCTGTGTCATCCAGGTCAAGCCCCGGTGCGACCATGTTAGGTGGTAATGCCATTAGTAATACTCCCGTTTACGGGGCCTCCATTCGTCTTCCTGGTCGTCCTCTCCAGCCAGAGAGATAAAACCACCCCTACGAAAACGCATAAGTGCCAACGTCATACTATCACAGAAGTCATCGTTGTCACCATTAGGAAACGAAACTACTTCCTCAATCACGTCATCAGCGAACTTCTTGTCTTCCGGTGCCCATACCATACCCGCTTCAAACAACGGCGCAACCATGTGCATCCTCGTTACCTTATCACTTCCTTTGCCCGGTGAGAAGCCCAATGCTGGTATCCCGCGCAACCTTAACTCGTCAATGAGCGGTGTACCCGTCGCTTTCGCCTCCACCAACACCATATCCGGCTCCCAATACTCGTACTCCTCAAAGGCAACCTCCTTTAATTCAGGGAAATTCCACCTGCCACGGCGCGCATCCATCAAAATAACGTGGTCCGCGCCCCCTTCTTCAGGCTGAAACACCCCCCAAGTCGTGATTGCAGAGTAGTCAGCCGTCTGCTTCTTGGAAAACGCCGTGTCATACGCCTGAAGTATGTACTTCAACGGCGGAATCGTAGGACGGTCCCACGTTTGCCACCATTCGCGCTTGATTATCGCTGATTCGGAGGCCGTGGGCTGCTGTTGCCACTGCGCGTTCCACTTACTAGCCGGCAAGGACGCCTTGATCGACAATAATGCGTCTTTATCCCAGAACTCCGGCCAAAGTGGCTTGTCACTGGGCAGAATTGCAGGAAATTCCACCACATCCCACTTGTCAGACATGACATCACTGCCCTGCTGGGCCAATAATCGCCCTGTCAAGTCTTTTTTTCCCCACCTTGTCATAACAATGATGATCGAGCCGCCAGGTTGGAGACGCTGACGGGGGCCAGAGGTGTACCACTCGTATGCGTGGTCGAATGCAGTCTCGCTTAACGCATCTTGTTCCGAATGAGGGTCGTCAATGACCAGCAAGTCAGCACCACGGCCCGTAATCGCAGCCCCAACACCCGCCGCAAAGTACTCTGCGCCCTTGTCAGTGCCCCATTTACCCGCACCCTTGTTGTCGTCTTTAAGGTTTGTCTCAGGGAAGATAGTTTTGTACTCAGGGTCATCAATTAAGTCCCTCACTTTGCGTCCAAACCGTACCGCAAGCTCCGTATTGTGTGTAGCTTGGATGATTTTTAGCTTTGGGTTCCTGCCCAGAAACCAAGCAGGCATCAAGTAACTTGCAAACTCAGACTTAGAATGCCGAGGAGGCATGTTGATAATTAAACGCTTGAGCTCTCCTCGGGCCACGGCCTCAAGTTTTTCAGCAATCACACGGTGGTGCTGGCCCTCGATGAAGTTGTCATACACATGATGAACAAACGGCATGAAGTTGTCGTGAGCCTTCTCACGCAAGTCCATGTTCTTTCGAGCCTCAGTTAAGGCTAGTATTTCTTTTAAGGCTTCCTCTGGTAGAGCTTGTAAGTTCACTACCTTAGAAGATCCATGATCCCACCAACAGGGCCGCCTCGGTTGAAGTTATTCCGATTGGAGCCTTGGATGAAATTGCCGCCGGTCCCAGAACTAATCGGAGCGTATGGCTGTAAGTTAGGCTGTCCAAGGACCGCGGGCTGAGAAAAGTCCGTAAGTGGAACGCTGGGGTTCGGCGTAACGTAACTCGGTAATCCAAGGTAGCCGCTGTTTGTATCGTCCATAGGCACACAGGCGTTGGTCGCAGGATCCATTATGAACCCCTCGGGGCAAGGATCGGCAGCCGCTTTTCCAGGGGTGCCGCCGCCAGTAAACGCGAAAGGGTCAATGCCCCCTACTCCGACGCCCGCTTGCGAATCTCCGTCTCCGTCGCCCATCTGCATAGGGTTAGCTGCGTTTCGAGCCATCGTGTCTTTCGTTCTCGCGGCAAACGCAGCGGCATCTTCCTTGCTGTAGCCCGCTAGTCTCAAATTCATTTCTTGTTGCTCGGGGGTTCCGAAGCCCGCGGCAAACGCCATGTCCAAGTCCGTCTTGATCCCAGAGCCTATGCCTTGGTTAAATCTTCCAGGTTCGGCGTCATTGGCGTTGGAGTTGGCCATGCCAACCTTAAACCCAAATGAGTTTGTTTTGTTGGGGTCAACAAGCTCGCCTGCTTTTCCTGTTGGGTGGCCTATCTCATATACAAGCTCACCAGACTCATTATATTTCATGAAGTCAGAGCCTTCGTTATCCGGGCCGCTGCCTTGGGTAAAGAAGTTCGCGAGTGACTCTAGGGGCGTGATCTTCTTCGCCTCTCTAAGTATTTTTGCGGCTGCAATCTTATCCGCGGTCGAGGTTGCGCTGCCTCCAGCAGAGGTTGCCGCTGGTGTTGTAAAAACAGGGCCACGGTCGTCGTCGTTGTTAGAGGTAGCCATCAGATTTTTATAAGCCGTATTCCGCGCCCCTGGTTTTTCCACAATATTGCCACGACCTCCAGATACAGAAGTCTTTCCAGAAGAGCCCGAATAGTTGTCAGGGTTGTAAGTACTGCCGCCACCAAAACCACTGCTTTTGGTGGCTGTTGGATTGCTTTTGGTGGCTGTTGAATTTGGATTGCTGCTAGTAATAACGCTTTTGCCACTCCAATTAAAACCACTAGGAGGATAAGCTGGAACGCCCCCAGGACCGGCAAACGGGGCCATAGCTTGGCCCTCACCGCCTCGGTACTGAGTGTTCAACAAGTCCTCCTCGAAAGGATTGATGTACGCTAAGTTGTGACGCTGGCCGCCAATCGTAGTCTCACGCGGAACAGTGCCGCCCATGTTGTACTTATACATTGTTCGTTCCCTTCCGTGGGTTTAACCCCGTGTAACACATCTCAAACCACTAAGCTAGATCAAGCGTAATAGCCGCGTGACGCCCCGCCAAACGGACTGTTAAACTGCTGCTGGCCATAAATACTCTGCTGATTGTTCTGAGAACCCAACTGACCGCCGTAACCAGCACTCTCCCCATTTCGGGTTAAAAACTGCTGCTGCGGACGAGGAGCATAGCCGCCCTGCTGCATCATCTGTTGAGGCATCATCGACATCTGCCGTTGCATCGGGTTAGCCATCGACATAATGCCACCCCCCGCACTCATGCCAGTGCCCATGCCGCCGTAACCACTCATGCCGCCGCCGCCGCCAAAACCACCCATGCTCCCAGTTAAGTAACTCGCAAAGTTGCCGCCAAACGGACTGCTCTGCCGCTGTGATGAACTCTGCTGCATCGGAGACTGCATCATCCCCATCATCCCAGGATCAGTCATGCTCGATGGTGCCTGACTCATGATCCCCTGATAAAACCTCGGGTCCCCAGGATTATCAAGCCCAAGCTGAATCTCCTCCGGCGCAACGTAGTCCGGTACTTCGCCCGCGTACCTCGGGTCCCCAGGATTATCAGCCTGTAACTGCAAAAACTCCGCTTGAAACGAATCTTCAGGCGCCGTCGAAACAAACGGATTAACCTTGGCCAGCCCCTCGTCAATTGATATGTCTTCGTCGTCAAAGTCAGGCGCTGCTTGATATATGATGTCTGGGTTATCCCTGACGCTCTTTTTAAGTCCAGCATCTTCCTCCGGGGTAATATATCTTTGAAAGAAGGGGTTCCATATACCTTGTGTCGAATCGTTTGTCGGAGACATAGGACCAGTAGGAATTACCGGGCGCGATGTAGGAGTAGGAAACATAGGGCCAGGGTCCAAGGGCGGAGGCGGAGGAGGCGCAATAGGAGGAGGAGGCGCAATAGGAGGAGGAGGCGCAATAGGAGGGTCATCAAACCCGCCAGTTTCGTCCCCTCCAGAAGGTAGCGTATCATAGAGAGGATGGTCTGGGCCAACGAAGCT
>Ga0308015_10000774_pt1 | contig 13980 bp, 13 predicted proteins | sample Neamet231_FD_203128 | JGI IMG/M metagenome (GOLD analysis project Ga0308015, IMG submission 203128) | Marine microbial communities from water near the shore, Antarctic Ocean - #231 | ecosystem: Environmental > Aquatic > Marine > Unclassified | place: Southern Ocean | collected 2014-07-28
GTGCGGTTATATCGAGATCTTTATCAATAAAGCGCTGATTAATACTGTCATCTATTTCATCAAGATGAAATACTGACTGGGTACCAGCTAGCATTAATACATCACCCACAGCGACTTTATCAAAGCATTTTTCATTGATACGTTCATTGAGAACACCGTTAAAAATATATGATCGAGCTGCAGATAAATACATACCACGCTTTTTCTTATCTTTTACTTTTTGCCCTGAAAATAAAGATAAAGCACGTTCTATATTACCACCACCAATACCAAAGCGTTGTTCTCCAAAGTAATTAGGAACACCCTGTTCAACAATTTTTTCCCAACGCTCAGTAAAAGCTTTTATAGCGGTAACGTCACGTAAAATAATTTCGAATTTATTGCCTAACAAAGCACCTGTGCGTAACTTTTTGTTGTGCCGCTTGTAAGACAACACTTCGACGCCATCAATGTTCAAATCATCCAAATTATATTCTTGTTTACCTGGAACATGTACACCAAACCATTGTTCAGCAACTGCAAAACGATCTTTTAATCCTCCATAAGAAACAAGCTGCTCTTTCACTTCAAAATACTTTGCTAGTTCTCGGGCAACAAATAAAGTATTGGCTCCTGTTTTTCGGATATGAACGAATAAATGCTCTCCCTCACCACAAGGTAAAAAAGGTAATTGTTCAAATACTTTAAAGTCACTCATTTTGCTACGTAATAAGCCCGTAGATTCTGGCTTACCGTGTAAATATGCATTTTCTATCAACATGTTATCAATCTTCTTTTAATTCTGTAATGAGTCCACTATAAGAAAAATAAAGCTAGTAGCGGTATAATAAGGATAAAGTCCTCTAGATATTTTGAACTTCTTCAATAGAGCGTAATGGTTGCTCAATCTCTGTTAATAAGACGACAGCATGCACTGAAACACCTTCTTTTCGCCCGGTATAACCCAGTTTTTCTGTGGTGGTAGCTTTAACATTAACTTGATCAATGCTTGTTTGTAAGTCTTCACTTAAACAAGTGCGCATCGCCAATAAATGAGGGGCTATTTTCGGAGCTTGAGCCACAACAGTAATATCAGCATTACCCAGTTGAAACCCTTTTCCTATCATCAATGAGACGACATGACGTAATAATATTCTACTAGAAATATTTTCATATTGACCATCAGTATCAGGAAAATGATTACCAATATCAGCCAAACATAATGCCCCTAAAATGGCATCACAAAGCGCATGAATAGCAACATCACCATCTGAATGGGCAATAAAACCTTGTTCAAAAGGTATTGCCACCCCACCTAGAACTATAGGTCCCGCACCGCCAAACTTATGTACATCAAAGCCATGTCCTATGCGCATATTATTTCTCTTTATTTACTAGCTTGTTTATTCAAATAAAATTCAGCTAATGCTAAATCATTTGGGTGGGTTATTTTTATATTCTCACTACTACCTGAGACTAACAAACTGGGTAAGTTAGCATACTCAATTGCTGAAGCTTCATCGGTAATATTCAAACCTTTAGTTAGAGCTTGCTCTATGGATAAGGCTAATTCATCCGTTTTATATAATTGTGGTGTTAAGGCATGCCATAACTGTTTGCGTTCAACAGTACTTTCAATAGTATTTATCTCGGCTTTCTTAGAGCTACTTTTAACATAAACACCGCGTTTCATAGTGTCTCTGACAGGCGAAGCCAAAATTCCACCACAATTATTATCTAGGCATTGCTTTATAAGTTTGTCGATATCGTCAAGACTTACACAAGGACGTGCGCCATCATGTACTAGTACCCATGGATTTATAGAAGCGTCTACCGCTTTTAAACCACTGAGTACAGAGTCGACTCTTTCAGCGCCACCTTTTACGCGAATAATGTTTTTATGACCTACTAAACCAGACTCACTAAAGTATTGATCATTTTCACTTAGGGCAATAATGACCTTTGTAATTAATGGATGGCTTAATAACCTCATCACTGTATGGTAAAGGATGGTTTTATTATTAATACGTAAGTATTGTTTGGGGCAATTTGCTTTCATCCTTTTACCAATACCTGCAGCGGGTACAATGGCAATAAAAGTTTGCTCCTTTGCCATGAAAGATTCTCTGGTTTTCATTTAGTTGTTTCTATTACGAGGGCCATTATCCTTTGGGATAAGGCGAAAAAAAGTTTCATTGTCTTTGATCATACCTAGCTCATTTCGAGCGCGCTCTTCAATGGCTTCTAGACCTAATTTTAAATCATCGGTGTCTGCAAAGAGCAACTTGTTACGTTGCTGGAGTTTTTCATTGGTATCTTGTTGTCGAATAACATTTTCTTTCAGCACTAGATAATCAGGCACACTATTTTTACCAAACCAAAGTCGGTATTGAAGTGAAAATAATAATATCAGCAAAATTGCTGTGAATACGCGCATGACAACCTAAATATAGAGAGATGAAAAAATACAGAAAATATTGCGACATTATACCTAACTAGAGGCAGAGTTAAATAACTAACGGCTTTTTGAAATCATCCCAGTTAATAGAACAAGAAAGTAGCAACTCTCTAAGTGTTGGCATAATAGGACGTTGCTTGTTATTGCCTTGCCAACATTGCCCTGTACAGGCTGAAGTCATTATTTTTTTATTCGGTTTAAGCAAGCGCTTATTTGGGCTCTGCTCTTGGTTCATTAATTCATTGGACGCAAGTGAAAACCAACCACCAATATTTGTTCGTACTCTTTGCTTGTCTAGATCAATTCGGTCAATACAATCAATAATAATATGATCAACTAACAATACAGGCACAGCAAGCCCTACACAAACATCGTCTTGTAGATACCATTTTATGACCTTTGCTCGCTCTGTTGCTGTTTCTTGATCAGGTACAGGAATTTTTTTACTTTGTTTAGATGACCAACTGGCATTTTGATAGTCTAACAATAATGGCGAGTGATCATCTGCGTTAACTTGTGTCATCGCGTGGGCGGTTCGTGAAATATAATAAGGTAAGCTTTTTAAACGTACTTGCACCGCTTGCGCATTAGTAAAATTCGCCTTGGCAATAAGATTAATCTCTCGCTGATATAACGCATTACAAAGCTCTGCAAAGTTCCCTGTATCTGTGTGTATTTGCCAAAGGCTAGATTGCGACATAATGACTACTTTATATGTATTCTAACAATAAACAACATGCTGAATATCCAGCACCAAAAGAACATAATACGCTCTTGTCTCCAGCGACTAACCCTTGCTTATTTTTGTGCAAGGCAATTATACAGCCAGCTGAACTCGTATTAGCATACTCATCTAATATAATAGGTGCCTCATCACTAGAAGGCTCTCTACCCAGTACTTTTTTAGCAATGAAGTTGTTCATATTAATATTAGCTTGATGTAAATATAACCGCTTAATATCTTCCGAACCTAGCCCCATTTTTACCATTTCTGTGATGATTAAACTTGAGACCATAGGCAATACTTCTTTAAAAACTTTTCGCCCCTGTTGAATAAAAAATTTATCAGCATCATCTGTATTCTCAGGAGTACACTTATTCATATAACCAATATTGCTGCGAATATTATTAGAATAACTCGTCATCGGCTTTTCACTGATTATTTTAAACACATGTTCTGCATTCGCTGTACTTTCATCCTCAATGATGGAGGCTGTGGCAACATCGCCAAAAATAAAGTGACTGTCTCTATCTCGATAATTAATTTGTGGAGATAATATTTCAGGATTAATAACCAATACTGTTTTTGCTGTACCACTACGAATCGCATTCGCCGCATTAATAATACCAAAAGTTGCCGCCGAACAGGCGACCAACATATCAAAACCCCAACCATCACACCCAAGTGCATTTTGTATTTCAATAGCCATTGCAGGATAAGAACGCTGAGTGTAAGCACATGCAACAATAATAAGATCAATATCTGCGGGCATTTTATTAGCTGACAGCATAGCTTTTTTTGCAGCTGCTACGCCTATTTCAGCCTGCATAGAAAGTTGGTCATTATCACGTTCCACATAACGTGGTGACATAATATCGACATTGAGAATATTGTCTTTCTCCATGACATAACGACTTTTAATACCTAAGGCTTTTTCAATAAAGCTGCTGTCTGAAGGAGATAAAGCAGTTATCTTGCCATCTTCTATATCCTGATTATGGGTAATATTAAATTTTTCAACATACTGATTGAAACAATGAACTAATTCATCATTAGAAATACTCTGCGTTGGAGTAAACAAACCCGTTCCACTAATCACTACTGACATAATTTGCCTCTTAAAATAAGGGGGATCAATACCATTGTAGTTGTTGTTACAAAAGTATATTTAATAATACTCACAACAATAGCTCTATATCAATTTTTTATTTTTTGGCTTTAATAATTAAAGGCCATACATTATCTAGCATTAATAACTATTTAATATGAGTTCTGGATATTGAATTTTATAAGTTATCAAACTCACTGATAAGCTACCTCTCAGTATTCCAACTAAAAAGGTAAGCGCCTAATACCAAGAAAATAGTACTCATTATCAGTAGTGCATTAACATGGTAGCTAATATCTCCAAGAGAAGCACCTTCGGTAAGAATAGCTCTTGCGCCAGCCACTAAATGAGTTAGAGGCAGAAAATCAGCCAATACTTTTAGCGCATCGGGAGCACCTTCTAAGCTGAACCAAACACCTGAAAGCACCATCATTGGCCAAGTAGTTAAATTCAACAAGCCGCCGATAAGCTCGTCGCTTTTACTTCTACTAGCAACAAGTAAGCCTAAACTTATTAAACAAAAAGCACCTAAGAAGCCAATTACGATTAGGTCAATGTAACTGCCCAACATAAAGAAGTCGAAAAATAGGTTACAACCAATATAAACAACAGCTGACATAAACATAACAATAAATAAACGCGAAAAAAGTTGCGCTGATACAAATTCAAAAGCTGTTAATGGGGTAGCTTTTAACCGCTTTAAGACTGAATTTTTCCGATAACGCACAATGACATAGCCCACACCAAACAAGCAGCTAAACATCATATTCATCCCAAGTATTCCAGGTAATACCCAGTCGACATAACGAATACCTTTGCCGCTACTTACTAACCTTTCAAAATCAAGTTGCTGATTTAATTGTTGGCCGAGGAATATTTTCTCTACTAAATAGCTTTTTGATGACTCTTCATTTACCCAATATGTCTGGTTAGAATAATCAACCAGTAAATCAATAGCATGACGACTGAGTTTATTTTGAGCTAAAGAAGAGTTTTCATAAGGTATAAAATCGATAAAGCGTAATTGAGTAAATTCAATTTGAGCACTCTCATTTTTTTCTGATTTTTGTTTTGAATTTTCTTTTAAGGTCGATGCTAAACTAGGAGCTAATATATGTTGTGAGTCTAATTGCTTTTGTTCACCCAATAGTCCTATTTTATAAGCTGAACGCTCATCACCTGAAAAAACAAGAGAAAAACCTATTAATAAAAGAACTGGAAAAAAAAGATTCCAACCTAATGAAGATTTGTCACGAAAAAATTCAATATTTCGCGCTTTGAATACAGCAAAAAAACGTTTTAAATTCATTTTATTTCCTAAAAAACCCTAAAGACTTACCTAAAAATCAATTTTGAAATTTAGTTAAACCAAAGTAAACCTAAGTAAAACCTAAGTTAAGCCCGAATAAAAATATGACTACGCATCTAACGAATGACCTGTTAACTTTAAAAACAAATCATCTAGATTGGCTGACTTAACATGCAAACCTTCTAATGACACACCGTTTTTTATCAAAAAAGATAACGTTTTCTCTACATTTTTACTCGAGATCTCAATACGATCTGATATAACTTTCCAACTAAACTCTGTAACGAGTTCATTAGGTACCTGTGCTAGGGGAAGGTAAATAAAAACGTCTTCAAAGTTTTCTGATAATAATTGATGAGGTGTTCCTTCTGCTATTATTTTTCCTTTATCCATAATAACAATGTCATCACAAAGCTGCTCTGCTTCATCCATATAATGTGTTGTTAAGATAATCGTTTTATTCTGTGCTTTAATATTTTTAATTAACGTCCAAAAAGTACGACGAGCATGAGGATCTAAACCAGTAGTAGGCTCATCTAAAAATATTATGTTAGGATCATTTATCAAAGCTAAGGCAAGTAATAAACGTTGTCGTTGGCCCCCTGATAATAAACGATTATTCCGATTTAGAAATTCACTTAAATCACACAACTCTATCAATTTGTCTTGCTCTACAGTGTTTTCATAGAATGAAGCAAATAAATTAAGCGTTTCTTTAACGGTTAAAAAATCTTGTAAAGCGGTATTTTGAAACTGAATACCTATTTGCTGTGATATCTGACGATCAACTTCTTGTCCTTGATATAGTACTTCACCAGAAGAGGCACTTATAATCCCTTCCATTATTTCAATCGTTGTCGTTTTACCTGCTCCATTGGGTCCGAGTAAACCAAAACAATGACCTGTTTCCACTTCAAAACTAACATCATCAACTGCATGAACATCTTTATAGTATTTACACAGTGATTTTACACTTACTGCAGCGCTCATATACTTACCTTACAACAATCATTTATGTACAGATCATTATCGTTCGTTAATTCTAATGTCATGAGATCTTTAATCTCAAACTTACGTAATCTTTTATCGCTTTATTAAGCATTTTCTTTCCCGTATAACCATATTTTCGACATACCGTATCACTATCATGTTTTTGCATTAAACGGCTAATAAGCAAAAATTCTAGTTCATTGTTTGATTGGGTTTTAACGTTTAATAAATCCTGCTTAAACCATAGGTACAAGCTATACACACAGCTGCTAAATAATCGTTCACCCGTTGAGTATGCTCGCACATTAGCAAGATCAAGCTCACTCATATGCAATAAATCACTTTTAGGTTGCGATTTTAGCAGTAGGTAAATTAATTCTGGTGCAAGCAATTTATATTCATCTAAAAGTAAATAATCAAAACTACGATAAAAATTAATTCTAAATACTTTCTGCTTTTCTTTTCCTCTAAGATTTAAACCTTTAATAACTAGGGCTGAATGCTCACCACTTGCTTTATCTTTAGTGAAACCAATTCTGGTAGTAGAAAATTTAGCATTAAGCCAAAAAGCAAGTAACTCATGATTTGCGCCAAAACTTGAGCCAATAAAATCAGCCCCCTGCTCCTTTGCGAGTAACTCTATCTCCTGAATAAATGAAGAGCCAATACCTTGTTGTTGAAGTTTTGGATGAACAGCTATGCGCATAATACGCATGTATCTATAATTAAATGCATCTTCAAAGCCGCAGTGACTCAATAATGATTGCGGTAAAAACTGGTTGCGTAAGCGGCGTTTTGAATTTTTAACTTCAATTATCTCTTCATTATTCACACCAAAACTTTCACCTTCATTCATTAATAAAGCCACAGCGACAACTTCACTTTGATCGTTATTTATTGAAAAAAGACAAGCAACTTGTACCTGAGGGTTATCGAGCATTAACTGTAAATCACTCGGTTTGGTTTGATAATGTGCCGTGACTAACACAGCAAAAATCTGCTTTAACAACACTTCATTAGCAACAAGTTCTAATGCAGTAATGACTTCGAATTTTAATTGGAATTTAGGTAAATCATTAGTTTTATGATCAAAAATATTATCATTTATATGTATTAATGGTGCCAATGACTCAGTAACCATAGGCAACTCTGCATTTAATAAACATGCCTCAAAGACTAATTGCTCAAGAGGGTCATTCTTACGCCAGCGAATGGGTTCATTAATATGTAGATTAGTCCATTGTGGACATACTTTATCGAGGATTTTTTGAAACTTTAGAGTAAAACTTCGCCCTGCCCCTTCATAACCATGAACAGTACTAGAAAAGACCATACGATGATAATGGCTAAGTAATTGTTCAAGTAAATAAACAGGAACAGCCGCAGCTTCATCAACCAAAAGTAAATTACATTTTATCGGGTGCTTAATTAGTTGGTCAACTGGCATAAAGGTTAGAGTAGCTTTACCATGCACTACAGTCTTTTCTTGTTTTTTTCTAGTAACTAAGTCTTTAGGCGAGCCTTCATCTAATGCTTGGGCTAAGCTATTACTTAATTGTCGATAAAAAACTGACAATGATTGGATATCTGGCGCAGTAATAACTATTGAAAATTCATTGTGTTGGTGTTCTTTCATTTGCTGTGCACATGCAATAGCCAACGCTGAAGATTTACCTCTACCTCTATCAGCAGTGAGTACAAGCGGTCTTTTTCTGTGACCTGAAAGTACTTTTCCAATAGCTTCAACAGCAACGCTCTGCTCTTTAGTAACACAACCCATTGAATATTTTTTGTTTTCGTTGAAACCCGAGTGTCTATCTGAATCAATACCATGTGAAAAACTGATCGTTTGTGATTCAGTTATAATAGTGTGGCTAGGCATTTTTTTAACTAATGAACAAAAACGCTTGAAAAACAGACTCTGTTGAGAGTTTTTATGCAACATAGGCATGACTAAAAACAATATCCCGCCAGCCTTTAAAGTGCCAGATAAAGCAGCAAATGCATCAATAGTAAAATCGCTATCGGAAAAAATGATAACGTTACTTTCGCTACCCAAGTGATCATGAAAACGTTTTTTCTGAACATTACTAGTTATGTATGGACTATCCCCATATATCAAACATGATTTATTCGTGGAATTTATTGTATTGACAATAGTTGTGCTTTTAGTCTCTTCTGACAGTAATGGAGATATGTAGTCAATGGTGTTTAGTAAAGACAGTGCCCAAATTTCAGTTCCAGACAATATCACTAATCGTCGTTCATTTTTCCTTAAAGCCTCTTCAACATAGCCATTAAACCACGTTAAGAAACGCTCTATTTTATTCATGTTTTAAGCGCCTTAGCTGTAGAGAAACATTAAATTAATGTGAGTTGTAATTCAGTCAAAATCAGAAATTACAGTTAAAAAGCAGCACAATTAACCCTATTTAAAATAGGGTTGTGTAGTGTAAAAACTCTAATAAAAACAGCATTTAATATAGCCATTCCATTTAAATGAAGCCTACACTGATTTAATTCATGATAAGAAACCTCATAAGTGTTAAATATTGATCTAGATCAATATTTAACATTTGGTAACACTTTAGAATTATATCAACAGTTAGCTTACCCTAATTACAATATTTCGGAAACACTATGAACCAAGTAACAACACCTGAACAACAAAAAAAGTATGAGCGAAATACCTTTATTTTTCTCGCTGTATTTTTAGCACCAATTTTATCTGTACTCATAGTTTCTGCTTTGGGCTTTACGATATGGGCTAGTCAATTACTATTTGGCCCACCAACCATCTAGTATTTTGTTTACTAATAAAAACAAATCGACCGAGCGTGTGGAAGATCCCTCAAGAAGGCGGCTTTTCCGTGGCCAAGTAAGAACAAAAAATAAACTACGCTTACCATGGGCGATTAATGAGGCGGTATTTACATCAGGGTGTACACAGTGCCAAGACTGCATTAGTCGTTGTGAAAGTAATATTATTATTAAAGATGAAGATGGCTTCCCAAAAGTAGACTTTAACTTAGGTGAATGTACCTTCTGTAATAAGTGTATCGATGTTTGCGAGCAACCACTTTTTTCAGGTACTTTTTCTGATAATACTTCCACAGAGCATAATAATGATAAAGCCTGGCCCGCAACGTTAACTATTAGTGATAAGTGTTTAGCTAAAAATAACATTTATTGTCAAAGTTGCCGTGATGAATGTGAAACAAACGTAATTAAATTTAATTACGTTAATACAAGTATTCCTGAGCCTAGTTTAAATGATGTTGATTGTACTCAATGTGGAGCATGTATAAAAACCTGCCCTCAAGATGCTATAGCATTTACATTTGATCCAAGTACCCAATAACTAAATTTAACTGAACATTACTGAATAAATATGACGAAAAAAACCGAAGAAATAACATCTGAATACCATGTAGCGAGCTTCGTTGCTTACCCTATTGCAGAGCAACTGGATGAAGTAAAAGAAGCAATTCTAAACGTTGAAGGTACTGAAATTCATGCAACCAGTGAAGAAGGTAAAATAGTTTTTACAATAGAAGGCAATAGCTATAGAGATATTGGCTCAAAGATGGATGTTATAAGAGTCCATAAAGGCATGATTAATTTATCACCTGTATATCATCAAATTCTAGATGAAAGCATTGAAAATGAACAAATATACAAAGAAATCAAATAGAAAATAAAACTAACCATATTTAAAAACCGAATCAAAATAAGTAAGAGGAAAGTGACACAATGACACTTAATCGCCGAGAATTTATTAAAGCCAATGCTATTGCAGCTGCGGCCGCCGTTGCTGGGGTATCTGTTCCTGCAGTTGCCTCAAATTTAATTACCAGCTCTGATATTACTAAACTAAAGTGGGATAAAGCCCCTTGCCGCTTCTGTGGTACTGGTTGTAGTGTCAATGTTGGCGTTATGGATGGCAAAGTTGTAGCTACCCACGGTGATATTAAATCTCCAGTAAACAAAGGCCTTAACTGTGTAAAAGGTTATTTCCTTTCTAAAATCATGTACGGTAAAGACAGACTTACCACACCATTATTACGTATGACCAATGGTAAATATGATAAAGAAGGTGAGTTTGCCCCTGTTTCTTGGGATCAAGCCTTTAATGTAATGGCTGAAAAAGCTAAAGACGCATTGAAGAAAGACGGCCCAGAAGCACTAGGTATGTTTGGCTCAGGCCAATGGACTGTTCAAGAAGGTTATGCTGCTGTAAAATTAATGAAAGCTGGCTTTCGTACTAATAATATTGATCCTAATGCTCGTCACTGTATGGCTTCTGCTGTTGGTGGTTTTATGCGTACCTTTGGTATCGACGAGCCTATGGGTTGTTACGATGATTTAGAGGCTGCTGATGCATTTGTATTATGGGGCTCAAACATGGCTGAAATGCATCCTATTTTATGGACGCGTTTAACTGACCGACGTTTAAGTGCACCTCATGTAAAAGTCGCCGTATTATCAACGTTTGAACACAGAAGCTTTGATTTAGCCGATAACGGCATGATATTTACACCACAAACCGATTTAGCTATTTTAAACTTCATCGCTAACTACATCATTAAAACAGATCGCGTAAATAAAGATTTTGTAAGTAAACACACTAACTTTAGATTAGGTGAAACTGATATTGGTTATGGTTTACGCCCTGAGCATGAACTAGAACAAAAAGCGAAAAACAACGGAAAAACTAAAGGTAGCTCAACACCTATTGATTTTGATGAATATGCAAAATTTGTAAGTACTTACACTGTTGAATACGTTTCTAAATTATCAGGTGTTCCTGAGCATAAATTAGAAGCATTAGCTGAGTTATATGCCGATCCAAAAATTAAAGTAACCTCTTTTTGGACCATGGGATTTAACCAGCATACTCGTGGTGTATGGGCAAATAACCTTTGTTATAACATTCACTTATTAACAGGTAAAATATCTGAACCAGGTAACAGCCCGTTCTCTTTAACAGGTCAACCTTCAGCTTGTGGTACTGCACGCGAAGTGGGTACTTTCTCACATCGTCTACCTGCAGACATGGTTGTTAAAAACCCTAAGCATAGAGCTATTGCTGAGAAAATTTGGGACTTACCTGAAGGTACTGTTCCTGCAAAACCTGGTTACCATGCAGCATTACAAAATCGTATGTTGAAAGATGGAAAATTAAATTTCTATTGGGTGCAATGTAATAACAATATGCAGGCAGCTGCAAATATGAATGAGGAAGGATATCCTGGTTACCGTAATCCGAAAAACTTCATTGTTGTATCCGACCCTTACCCAACAGTTACAGCACAAGCAGCCGACTTAATTTTGCCTACTGCTATGTGGGTAGAAAAAGAAGGTGTTTATGGTAATGCTGAACGTCGAACTCAATCTTGGTATCAAATGGTTGAAGCCCCTGAAGGTGCTAAATCGGATTTATGGCAACTAGTTGAGTTTTCTAAACGTTTCAAAGTTGAAGAAGTTTGGCCTGAAGAGTTAATAGCTAAAAAACCAGAAGTACGTGGCAAAACATTGTTTGATGTACTTTATAAAGACTCGGCTGCTGGTAAATTTTCGCTTGATGAAATTCCAGAAGATCGTTTAAATCATGAGTCCCGTGATTTTGGTTTCTATATTCAAAAAGGTTTATTTGAAGAATACGCAACCTTTGGTCGAGGTCACGCACATGATTTAGCTCCGTATGATCAATATCATAAAGAACGTGGTTTACGCTGGCCTGTAGTGAATGGCGTAGAAACAAAATGGCGCTTTAAAGAAGGTTCAGACCCGTATGCGAAAAAAGGTAGTGGTTGGGACTTTTACGGGAAACCAGACGGCCGTGCGATAATATTTGCTCTACCTTATGAACCAGCTGCGGAATCTCCTGATGAAGAATACGACTTATGGTTATCAACAGGCCGTGTATTAGAACATTGGCATTCAGGTTCTATGACTCAACGTGTACCTGAGTTGTATAAAGCCATGCCTGATGCATTAGTTTATATGCATCCTGATGATGCTAAAAAACGTGGTATGCGTCGCGGTGATTTAGTGAAACTTATTTCACGTCGTGGTGAAGTTCAAACACGCGTAGAAACAAGAGGCCGTAATAAGCCACCTATTGGTTTAGTGTTTATGCCATGGTTTGATGCGAGCCGTTTAGTTAACAAAGTCACTTTAGATGCCACTGATCCGTTATCAAAACAAACGGATTTTAAAAAGTGCGCTATCAAAATTGTTAAAGTTTAGGAGTCTGAAATGAAAATATTAAACCTAGCAGTAATTGCCAGTTTATTGGTACTAGCAGTATCACCAATGATGTACTCTCTAAACGCTAATGCAGCAGATAAAGAAGAAGTCAATTCGGTAGCAACGCTAAGGGACAGTACTCCTATTGATACTCAAAAGGAGCCAAATGCAATTCCTAAAGTGATTAACAAGGATATCAAGCAAGGACGTAATTACCCAATGCAGCCGCCTGTGATCCCTCACACAACGCGTAGTTATGAAGTAAATACAAACAATAACAAGTGTATGTCATGTCACTCTCGTCATCGTACGGAGAAATCACAAGCTCCTATGGTAAGCGTTACACATTACATGGATCGCGATGGTAATTTCTTAGCAGATGTATCACCTCGTCGTTATTTTTGTAATCAGTGCCACGTTACACAACTTGACGCTGAGCCTTTGGTAGAAAACACCTTCATTGATATGCACAGCATAATGAAGAAAAAAACAGACACTGCTGAGAAGCACTAGGAGCTACCATGAAAAATATATTATTAATTGGTTGGCGAACACTGACTAAACCTAGTGGCTATTACAGTCTTGGTGCTTTAGTTATCGGTGGTTTTCTTGCTGGTATTATTTTCTGGGGTGGTTTTAACACCGCATTAGAAGTAACCAATACAGAAGCTTTTTGTATTTCATGTCATGAAATGGAAAATAATGTTTACGAAGAACTTAAAACGACTATTCATTTTTCTAACCGTTCAGGCGTTAGAGCTACGTGCCCAGATTGTCATGTTCCACATAAGTGGACAGATAAAATAGCACGTAAAATGCAAGCATCGAAAGAAGTTTGGGGTGCCATCTTTGGTACAATAAGTACTAGAGAAAAGTTTTTAGTGCATCGTAAACGTTTAGCTCAAAATGAATGGGAGCGTTTAAAAGCCAACGACTCATTAGAATGCCGTAACTGTCATAACTTCGACTATATGGACTTCTCTGAACAAAGTGAACGTGCTTCGTATCAACACTCTACTGCACTCGCAACAGGCGAAAAAACCTGTATCGATTGCCATAAAGGTATTGCACACAAACTACCTGATATGAAAGGTGTTGAAGGCTGGTAACAGTAATACACACTAATATAAAAATTAAAACCAGTGCTTGTCACTAATGCCAGT
>Ga0308015_10000775_pt1 | contig 13965 bp, 8 predicted proteins | sample Neamet231_FD_203128 | JGI IMG/M metagenome (GOLD analysis project Ga0308015, IMG submission 203128) | Marine microbial communities from water near the shore, Antarctic Ocean - #231 | ecosystem: Environmental > Aquatic > Marine > Unclassified | place: Southern Ocean | collected 2014-07-28
ATAAGTACATGGTTAGTAATCCGAAGATGACAATCCAAATAGCAATAAAGGTTTCTCTTTCTAAAATGTGTAAGTCGAGAACTAAATCGGCATTCGATAAGAATTTGAAAGCAAGTGCTAATTCTAAAAACCCTAGTACAACCTTTACTGAATTTAACCATCCACCAGATTTTGGTAGTGAATTTAACCAACCAGGGAAGGCGGCAAACAAAGTAAATGGTAAGGCTATGGCAAAAGAAAAACCAAACATTCCTACAATAGGTCCGATGTACGAACCTCCAGAAGCTGCTTCTACCAATAGAGTTCCTACAATAGGACCTGTACAAGAGAAGGAAACTAATGCGAGGGTAAATGCCATAAAGAAAATACCTATTAGTCCACCTTTATCTGATGCAGAGTCCGCTTTATTAATCCATGAATTGGGAATAGTAATTTCAAAAGCTCCTAAGAAAGAGGCTGCAAAAACTACAAGTAATAGGAAAAATGCTACATTAAAGTATTCATTAGTGGCCATGTTATTCAATGCATCCGCACCAAATACACCAGACACAACTACACCTAAAAACACATAAATACCAATTATAGATAATCCATAAATAATAGCGTTTTTAATTCCTTGAGCTTTGTTTTTACTCTGCTTGGTAAAGAAACTCACGGTCATCGGAATCATAGGAAAAACACATGGCGTTAAAAGCGCAACAAATCCACTTAAAAATGCCAAGAAAAATATCCCCCATAAACCATCTGTATTACTCGAGCTAGATGTATGTGTAGAAGCTTGAGAAGCAGCAGGTAATTCAAGTTCGATATCTACCCACTCAGGTGGTAAACACATACCGTTGTTACAAACCATAAATTCGAATTCACCTTTAAGCACAGAAACAGAATCTGACAAGAGTTTTACACGCTGTCTAAATTCTGCTTTTTCTTCAAAATATTTTAAAATCGTATCGAAGCTTTTGTCGTAATCCTCATGTGGAGTACTTTCTACAACTCCATCAATAAATTCGAGACTTTTATTATCGAAAAAAGTAAAGGAAGTAGGAATAGGACCTTCTACATATTGAGAGTAAAGATGCCAACTATCTTCAATTTCAGCTGTAATAACTACATCTACTTCATTGTCTGAAACAGAAACAACTTCAAAATTCCATTTTACAGGATCTTCAATTTGCCCGAAAGAAACGGTAGATATAAATAAGACAAGGACTAAACTAAAAAGGATTCTCATGCTGTTTATTTTTCTAATTCTTTTTTAATAAGCTCAAACAACTCTTCTGTTCGTTGTGTACCTATTACATATTCTAAGCCATCTTTATCGGTAAGTAAAATAGCCTCTTTTCCACGGGTATAAAAATGGATTCTACCCTTGCGATGCAAATTGTATACCGCACGTCTAACATAAATATTTGTATAGATAATTTGCTCTACAGAAACAATACTCGACATCTCAACTTTCACTTTTCTAGCGGTCCATAAACCATCAAAAATTAAGCTCCCATTTTCTAAAGTAGTCTCTAAATGAAGAACATACATTAAAGCAGCAGAAAGCAATAAGGTAGAAGAACCTAAGTAAAAAAGAAGGTTGGTTGATTCTAAACCGGATTGAGAAAAATAATAAGCGATAAAGAAAAACAAAGCCAGTATTATACGGCGAAGATTTGAATACTTACTATATCCCAAATATTGCTTTTCGTGAAAAGAAATTTTCTCTAGCATATTTATTTATTATTTAGCTGCACAAGGTAAACCTTTTGACTATTTTCTACAAGTTTAAAACGCTCGTCTATACGCGCTCCAACTACCCATACAATTTTATCGTTTGTGCATACTATCCAGGTGTTTTGTTTTTCGAAAACACTGTATTTTTTATCAATAAAAAAATCACTTAATTTCTTCTTTCCTTGCATACCTAAAGGTTGAAAGGAATCTCCATTTCTCCATTTCCTTAAAGTAAGTGGAAACTCGAGTTTATCGTAATCTAAAGCAGCTACGCTAGAATCCATACTAAATTTGAAATCGCTGCTTGGCAAACAATCAAATTGTAAGTTTATAGGGCAAACTATTGAACTTTGGTCTTCATAAATGAGGTATTCTTCCTCCTTCGACTCGTTCAGTTTTTTGAGAATTAATGTAGTTCTATCTTTTAATAACTGATGTGTAGCACTAGAAATAATTTTACCAGATTCTGAAACCAACAATTGCTCCATTGCACTCCAATCGTTAAACCCATGTTCTGAAAGGTAATAAAACAATGCATCTATAGGCGAAGGTAATTGTTGCAACTCAACTAAGTTAATCGATAATTCATCTTCCTTGATATTTAGAATAGAAACTCTTTCTTTTTCGTAGAAAAAAGACAAGTTTTGATAACTAGCATCAAAACGAGTAACATTTTGCTGCATGGTAGAACTTAAAGAAGGATTAATTTCTTTGAGTACTGGTACTACTTTATGACGCAATTTATTACGAGAATATTTAACAGATGCATTGCTAGAATCTTCTCTATAAGGGAAGTTATTATCTAACATCCATAATTCTAAACTCTGTCTGTCGGTAAATAATAAGGGTCTAATTAATTTATTCTGTATGGCTAAAATTCCGTGCATTCCTTTTAAACCAGTTCCACGAGAAAGATTCAATAAAACAGTTTCTATCTGGTCGTCTTGGTGATGTGCGGTAGCAATAAAATCGAGTTGATTTGATTTTCTAATTTCTTCGAACCAAGAATAACGCAAATCTCTAGCAGCCATCTGAATAGAAACTCCATTCTTGCTAGCGAAACGCTCCGTATTAAACTCCTTAATATGTAAAGGAATACCGTTCGCTTTACATAAATCAATCACAAACTGAGTATCAGCATCAGACTCCTCAGCTCGTAAATTAAAGTTACAATGTGCTACTTCAAAAGAAAAACCAGCAAGACGAAACAAGTGAAATAAAGCTACGGAATCTAATCCACCACTAAGGGCGAGCAAAATTTTAGATTGCTTAGTAAGGCCAATTTTAGCACAATAATTAAGAAACTGCTTCTGCATGATTTTGTTCTAATACTTCAAATAAAGCTTTGGCTTTTACCAAGCATTCTTGGTATTCCAATTCGGCATCGCTGCCTATAGTTATAGCGCCTCCTACCATAAACGAAAGGTACTTATTTAATGCATTGTATTGTATACTTCTGATGACTACATTAAAATCGAAATCTCCTTGTGGATTTATATAACCCACCGCACCAGAATATAAGCCACGTTGGGATGTTTCAAACTTCTCTATCAATTGCATTGCACTAATTTTAGGCGCACCTGTCATGGAGCCCATAGGGAAAGTAGCCTCTAAAATCTCTTTTAAAGAAGTTTGTTCATCTACTTCACAACTAATAGTCGAGATCATTTGATGTACCTGATTGAAGCTGTAGATTCCAAAAAGCTCCGCTACTTTTACGCTGTTTTTCTTGGCAATTTTAGACAAGTCGTTGCGTACTAAATCTACAATCATTACATTTTCTGATCGTTCTTTTTGATCTTCGTAAAGTTCAATTTTTAAACGCTCATCTTCTTCTAAATCTTTACCACGCTTACGAGTTCCTTTTATAGGTTGAGAAATAATTTTAGAGCCCACTTTTTTAATATATCGTTCTGGACTAGCAGACAACAAGTACTTACCCCCTACTTTATAATAGCTGGAAAAAGGTGCTTTCGAAATTGAATTTAATCGAGTAAAGGTTTCGAATGGATTGAGGTTTGTTTTTTCAGCATAGAACTCCTGACAATAATTCATCTCGTAAATATCGCCACGCTGAATATGTTCTTTTATCAGATTTACATTATTAATGTATTTCTTTTTAGAAACCTTGTTTGTGATTGCACCAGAAAATGCAATTCCAGAAGGTATAATAGGAGATTTCAAAATACATAAATCGAATTCCGAAACGGATGTATGCTTGTAAATAGCCAATTTATTGTCTTTGTAAATAAACAAATACTTAGGCAAAAAGAAATGTAAGTCTGGAAATTGAATTTTATCGCAATGGGTAGATTGTAAATTTTCCAAGCCATTTTTAAGATCGTAGCTCATAGAACCAAAAACCCAGTCCTTGTGCTTATCATAAAAGTCTTGCAATTTATCAAAAGCAGCATCTGTACCCACAGAAATTTCATCTACTGTTCCAACGGCTAACATCCAATCAAAGGTATCTGAGCCAGAAGTGTTGCCATCTAAGAGGAGTACGTTAGACGCCTCTTTAAATGAGCCTACCAAACCTTGTTTGGTTTCCTTAGGATTGGTTATTTGTATATGTGCTTGTAATTGCATGGAGCAAATATAGTGTTTCACTAAAGGATATATAACTATATGTAAAAGGAAGCTTTGTATTTAATATCATCTTAATAATTCGTATATTTAAACTCTAATACGATGCATACTATCAATCTAAAACTAGTATTATTTTTAATACCAATAATCCTTAAAGCAGGAACAATTAATGAGTCTCTTATAGAATATGTGTGTATAGATCCTTCTGCAGAAAATTATTTCGCATCAGCCGACCCAAATGCTGAAAATTGGGACGATAGTTACCTAAACCCAAATTCGAACAATTACAATTATGTGTTTGCTCAAAGTGTAGAAATTGACAATTCATTATGTGAATATACTACGACTGAAACATGTCAAACTATAGATTTCCCTGCAGGGTGGTCGATGTTTTCTACTTATATAGAAAGTACCGAACCTCATGTAAGTGATGTTTTATCCGACCTAATTGCAGAGAATAATTTAATAATTGTGAAAAGATATACTGGAGGAGTATACTTTCCTGAATGGTTATATACTGATGGAGTGGGTGATATTGCTCAAGAAGAAGGTTATCTAATCAAACTTCAAGAAGATCAAACGATTAATATTTGTGGATCACAACTCCTACCAGATCTTACTCCAATTAATTTGTATGAAGGATGGAGTTTCATCTCTTTTATAAGAGATACACCTCAAGATGCTATAATTGTATTGAATGATATTGCAGAGGAAATTATAATCGTAAAAGATAGCTACGGAATGGCATACCTCCCCAGTTGGAATTACAACGGAATCGGTAACTTTGAGCCTGGACAAGGCTATCAAATAAAGATGAATTCTGAGCAAATACTAATTTATGATGCGAATGATTAACATCCACAACATAATCAAGAAAACATACTAAAAGCAAAAAGCCGTTCTGAAAAATCAGAACGGCTTTTTAAATATTAAATAAAGTGCTTAAATATGTAAAGCTCTTTTATCGGTAGCATCTAAGGCTGCTTCTTTAAAAGCTTCTGTAAATGTTGGGTGAGCATGACAAATACGAGCAATATCTTCTGCCGAAGCTCTGTATTCCATTGCTACAACAGCTTCTGCAATCATATCTGCAGCACGAGGTCCAATCATGTGTACACCTAAAATTTCGTCCGTATTAGCATCAGCTAATACTTTTACAAATCCATCGGTATCGTTAGAAGCTCTAGCTCTACCAGAAGCTTTAAACGGGAAAGAACCAGATTTGTATTTAATTCCATCAGCTTTTAATTGCTCTTCTGTTTTTCCTACAGCAGCAACTTCAGGCCAAGTGTAAACTACACCAGGAACTAAATCGTAATTCATATGAGGTTTTTCGCCAGCCATAAACTCAGCTACAAAAACACCTTCTTCTTCCGCTTTATGTGCCAACATAGCTCCACGAACTACATCGCCAATCGCAAAAATATTAGAAACCGAAGTTTGTAAATGCTCATTTACATCTACTCTACCTCTATCGTCTACTTTTACTCCAGCATTTTCTAAACCAAGTTTATCGGTAAAAGCACGTCTACCAACAGAAACCAAACAGTAATCTGCAGTAAATACTTCTTCTACGCCTTTTTTATTGGTTGCTTTAACTACAACCTCATCACCATTGCGTTCTACAGAAGTAACTCCGCAGTTTACGTTGATGTTGAATTTTAAATCTTTCTTTAAAACTTTACGCAATTCCTTACCTAAAGATTTATCCATAGTCGGAATTAAACCGTCGGCATATTCAATTACAGTAACTTCAGAACCTAATCGTCCGTAAACAGACCCTAACTCTAAACCAATAACACCACCACCAATAACGATTAAATGCTTTGGTACTTCGGTTAAATTTAAAGCTTCGGTAGAAGTAATTACTCTTTCCTTATCTATCTTAATAAAAGGAAGTGAAGTTGGTTTTGAACCAGTAGCAATAATAGTTTTTGCTGCTTCAATTTGAATGGTTTCTTCTTCTTTAGCAATATTAATGTGCGTTGCATCGGCAAAAGAAGCCCATCCTTTTATCACATCAATTTTATTTTTCTTCATTAAGAAGTCAATACCACCACAAGTTTGCTCGATTACCTCATTTTTACGTTTCATCAATTGAGAAACGTTAATTTTTGGTGCATCGATTTCAATACCGTGATCGGCAAAATTATGCTTAGCATTGTGAAAGTGCTCCGAAGAATCTAATAAAGCCTTCGAAGGTATACATCCTACGTTTAAGCAAGTACCACCTAAAGTACTGTATTTCTCAATAATTGCAGTTTTTAAACCTAACTGTGCGCAACGAATTGCAGCTACATATCCGCCAGGACCTGAACCAATTACGGCTACATCATATTTTTCCATGATCGCTATTTAAAGTGTTTTAATAAATTGCAGTGCAAAAATACAATTGTTAATTTTAAATTCAGAGTTTAAGGATTTAAAATTGAAGGTTTAAAAGTATAATATACTAGCACACAAAATTACAGGACATTGTAATAATGATAAATGTTTGAAGATTGTTACACAGAGAAAAAGATGTTAAAATAGTCTTTGTGTCAAATGGTCGTTTAAAGACAGGATTGAAAAAGTTTTGAGTTTTGAATTGTAAGTTTTGATATGGAACAATGACTCCTGACGCTATTTCCTTTTTTATGTTTCCGACCTCTTTTCTTTTAGTGAAAGAAGCGTATAAAATGAGCGTAGCAAAATGCTGCTTGATCTTGCCTGACGGCAGGAAGGCTAGTGAGTTCGTTTTGGTAGCCATTTTAAAGTTTCTGTAGCGTTAAGAAAGAAATGAAGTTATGATTTTTGGTTCTTTTCATCAAGGAAAAGAACTATAACGAATGGTTTTAAAAAGTTTTGAGTTTTAAAAACAAGTCAAAATAGTCTTGGTGTCAAAAAGGCCCTAAAGAAAACAATAAATATTTTTTGTCTTGCATAATAACGGATAAGCATATAGTGTAATCTGCAGATTCTAAAAACTATGAGTAATATTCAATAAAAGAATAAAATTTGAACTATTTGTAGAAAACTCAATAGCGAAGACAATGGTAATAAACGTAAATTGCAAAAATTAATTTCAAGAGATGAAAAAAGTAGCCTTATTAATTCTTGATGGTTGGGGACATGGAAATGAGAGCCAATCGAATGCAATGAAAAATGCAAAAACTCCTTTTGTTGATTCTTTGTATAAAAACTACCCAAACTCAGAATTACTAACCGATGGTGAGCATGTAGGCTTACCTGCTGGACAAATGGGGAATTCTGAAGTAGGACATCTAAATATTGGTGCTGGTAGAGTAGTTTACCAAGATTTAGTAAAAATAAATAAGGCGGTTCAAGAGAATACTTTTAAGGACAATATAGAGCTCCAAAAAGCTTTTAAGTATGCCAAGGAACAAAATAAAGCCATACATTTTATGGGATTGGTTTCCGACGGAGGTATTCATTCTCACGAAGATCATTTACATCACCTATGCAAATTGGCTGATTCTGCAGGTTTAAAAGACGTATATATTCATGCTTTTACAGATGGTAGAGATACAGACCCAAAGAGTGGAAAAGGATTTATTGAAAACCTCGAAGATAAAACAGCACATCTTTCTGCTAAATTAGTAAGTGTAATAGGTCGCTATTATGCAATGGATAGAGATAAACGTTGGGAGAGAGTTCAATTAGCATACGACTTACTAGTGAATGCTAAAGGAACTAAGAGTACAAGTATAAGTGAGACAATTGGTGAATCTTATAAGAATGGAATCACTGATGAATTTATAAAACCAATTTATAAAGTTGACTCAAATGGAAATCCGATCGCATCTATTAAAGAAGACGATGTTGTTATTTGTTTTAATTTTAGAACAGATCGCTGTAGAGAAATTACGAGTGTATTAACGCAAGTTGATATGCCAGAATTTAAGATGAACAAGCTGAAATTAAATTATATAACGATGACGCTGTACGATCAATCGTTTAAAGGGATTCCAGTATTATTTTTTAAAGACAATTTACAGAACACTTTAGGTGAGGTACTGTCTGAAAATGGAAAAACTCAAATACGTATAGCAGAAACGGAGAAATACCCACATGTATCCTTTTTCTTTTCGGGTGGTAGAGAAGAACCGTTTACTGGAGAAAAGAGAATTATGATTCCTTCAGCAAAAGTGGCTACTTACGATTTACAACCAGCAATGAGCGCACAAAATATATGTGATGCAATAATTACTGAAATTGAAAACGATCCAACAGATTTTATTTGCTTGAATTTTGCTAATCCAGATATGGTAGGACATACTGGTGTATACAGTGCTGTTATAGAAGCTTTAGAAACTGTAGATACTTGCACTCGAAAAGTTGTAGAAGCTGGCTTAAAGCAAGACTATGTGTTTATTATAATTGCAGATCATGGAAATGCTGACTTTATGATAAATGAAGATGGCACACCAAATACAGCCCATACAACCAATCCAGTTCCTTGTTTTTTAGTAAACACAGACTTTACAGAAATTAAGAATGGAAAACTAGCAGATGTGGCACCAACCATATTAAAGCTTTTGGATGTTAGCATTCCTAAAGAAATGGATGGGAATGTTTTAATTGACTAATCATAATTTTTTTTTGATAAAAATAAGCACAAAAAAAAAGCATCCCGAGGGATGCTTTTTTTATTTGTGTTAAGCTTTTATTCTTGTTGGAAATTAATTGTAGTTGTACTACCGTTAACATACATCATATAAGCTTTACCAGGTATAAAGTCAGTTAACAATTGGATATCTTCAGTCCAAAATGAACCACTAACATCCTTGATAATTGAAAATGTATTGGCAGTACCAGCACCATTAACTAATGCAGCATCCATTGCTGTAACAATTGCGGTTTCAGCATCAACATCACCAGTAAATGCAACCATATTCCATCCTCCAGTTAAATCATAATCAATTTCTGGAATTGTTGTATGTTGAAAATTAACTGTAGTTGTACTACCGTTAACATACATCATATACCCTTTACCTTGAGTAAATTCAGTTAACAATTGGATATCTTCAGTCCAAAATGAACCACTAACATCCTTGATAATTGAAAAAGTATTTGCTGTACCTGCACTATTTTCTAATGCAGCATCCATTTGAGCAACAATACCATTATTATCAGAAGTACCTGTATAACCTACCATGTTCCAACCAGCAGACAATTGGTATTCAATTGCAGTACCAGAAGTATCATAAGTACAAGAAGCGTCGTCAACATTTGCAGTAGCATCGTAATTGTTTGCAGTAGCATCAGTACAACCTAATACATCATAAGTACATGAAGTATCGTCTACATTTGCTGTAGCATCGTAATTGTTTGCAGTAGCATCAGTACAACCTAATACATCATAAGTACATGAAGTATCGTCTACATTTGCAGTAGCATCGTAATTGTTTGCAGTAGCATCCATACAACCTTCAATATCTTCCGAAGCAGAACAATCTACAACAGTAACAGTAGCAGCTGAGGCTTGTACAACCATACCATTAGTAGTATAAGATACTACAGAAGGCATTACTACGTCATAAAGACTAGTACCATCAACTAATTGAAAAGAAATAGATTCACCAGCTAAAGCACCGTCAACAACTTCAGCAGTAGAAGCATCATCACCCCAAACAGCAATAGTAGTTTGAGAAGCAATACCAACAACAACAGAACCAACAACATTACCATCAGAACTTAATGCAACTAAATAAGCATCATCAGAACTAGTATTTAATGAAGCGATTACATCTGGTAGTAACATAACTGTCATGTTTGCTCCAGTGTTTAAAACATCAGAAGATGGTAAAAGACAACCTTCTTCAACAGCAACACTACAGTCAACTAAAGTAACTGTAGCTGGAGCAGCTTGAACAGCTAAACCGTTAGTAGTAAAAGCTACAGGAACTGGCATTACAACGTCGTAAAGACTAGTACCATTCACTAATTGAAAAGAAATAGACTCAGCAGCTAATGCACCATCTACAACTTCAGTAGTAGAAGCATCATCACCCCAAACCGCAATAGTAGTTTGAGAAGTATTACCAACAGTAGCAGAACCAATTATTAAACCGTCTGAAGAAAAAGCTACCATATAAGCATCAGCTTCAGTAGTAGGTAATGACCCCATTATACCAGGAGTTAACATAACTGTCATATTAGCACCAGTGTTACCAGAATACAATCCAGGTAAATCACAATCTTGGGCATTTGATATACCAAAACTAGCAAGAGTAAAGGTGATTAGTGTAAGTATTTTTTTCATTTTGAGTGAATTAAGTTTGTAAATAAGAAAAAAAAAGCCCCCTCTGATAGAGAGGGCTTTTTAATAGTTTTAAAGATTACTCTACCATTTTCTTTTCTACAGTTCCATCATTGTACATGTACAATAATACTTCACCGTTGAATTGATTTGAAGGATTAACTTCTTGACCTAACATATTCACAACTCTTACAAGAGTACGAATATCGTTCGGGTGGTTTTGAACATCCATTTCTATTGCCCAAGCTGGAACAGTAGGAATAAGAGTTCTATAAGCATCTGCATTGATAGAATGATCGAAGATAAAGTCAGATTTACCATTAGAAGAATCTTTAACTCTTACTTGGTAACCTTGACCTGGCTCTAACATAATGATACCGTCAAAGTTAAATTCTGGCCAGTAGAATAAACCTTCGTTATTCTTAACAATGTTAATGTTTTCAGCAATAGCAGTTTCAGAACCGAATTGGTTTTCGAACTGAGCTACAACTGGAGACTCATGGTGTAAATAGTAAGCTATTGTATTCCATTGAGTATGTAAGTCGATAACTAAAGCTTCTCTATGGTAATCAAGAGTGTCGTTAGTTACAGATAATAATGAATCAGAAGATACAAGTGTAGCAGCAGTATAAGCAATCCACATAGCTTCGTTTGCATCATAAGCAGCTTGCATATCAGAAATAGTAAGAGCTAATAAAGCATCATCAGCAACTTCCGTTGAATCTAAATGAGCAGCATCTGCAGCTTCGTCAGCAGCAAACCATGCAGCAACATCAGCTAAAGTATCAGTATAAGTTGTTAACCACATAAGGTCGTTAGCATCGTAACGAGCTTGCATATCAGTAACAGTATCTAATAACTCTTGTGCATCTGCAGCTTCATCAGCAGCAAACCATGCTTCAACAGCAGATAAAGTATCAGTATAAGTTGTTAACCACATAAGGTCGTTAGCATCGTAACGAGCTTGCATATCAGTAACAGTATCTAATAACTCTTGAGCATCATCAATCTCATCAGCATCAATCCATTCCATTACATCAGCTAAGTTGTCTACAACGTGTGCAGTTACATCTAAAGCTCCAGCTTGGAATAAGATATTAGCGTTTTCGAAGTCAGAACCAACAATACCGTCATTTTCGTTAGCAGGATCAACAGCACCAAAGTTGTAGTCGATATCTAAAACAATACCATTAGGATCAACATTATACTCAGTCATTCCGTTTAATGTCCAATCACAAATAGTCTTGTCATTTTGAGTAGCTTGAGCATCGTAGTTGATTGCCATAGCATCAGTACAACCTTCAATTTGAGTTTGACAGTAAGATTGATCGTGGATATTAGCAGCAGTATTACTTGAGAAAGTAGCACCAGTATTTAAGTTAATACCGTGGTTTTGACCAAAAGCATCACCAAAGTTTTCAGCATTATCGTGTGTTGGGTTAGCATCAGCACCTGCAAAGTTAACAGCAGATACGTCCATACAACCTACAGAGTAAGCAGCAGCACAAGAACCATCATCATTCGTAGCTAAAGGCTTAAAGTTTGGAACAGTAGCGTCCATACAACCATCGTAAAAAGGAGCACCAATAGTAACAGAACTTACAATAACAAATTCTCCGTCTTCGTAAGCACCATCAAAACCAGCAGTAGCATATGTTAAAGATGCATTGTAAATAGTTCCATCAGCAGCTTCTACTAACCAAACTAAATCTTCAAACTCTTGAAAACCGTTGTCTTGGTTATTATCAGACCCAAATATTGGCATCCCAACTTGAGCTCCAGTCCATCTTACAGCACCTGCAGACTGAATACCTGAAACTTCAGAGAATCCAACCCATTCGTTGTTTAAACGAGCAGTTTCGTATACAGCAAAAATAACAGCACCATCAGTCATATCAGAACCATCCCAAACACCTAAGTTTTCAACTGGGAATAATACAGACATACTGTTTGAAGTAATATATGAAGGTGATTCTTCAGAACCACCATTAGAACCAAATCCGTTAATACCTGAGTATTCACATAAAGTAGGAGTCTCATCTGTATTCGCATCAACCATTACATCTCCGATGTGCTCATAGTTATCAGCAGCAGGATTTATACATCCAAAAATAACTGGGTAACAAGTACCATCGTCATCTGTAGCTAGTACGTTATAATTATATGCAGTTTCGTCGGTACATCCTCCAATCTCATCGTCATTACAAACGAAATCGTTATCTGCATCATTATCTACTATTGTACCTGAACCATCAGTTTCACCTGAACAAGTTGCACAAGCATCTAAATCAGAAGAGAAAATACATAATGTATTGTCAGTATCTGTAGTTGTGTCAGCATCATAATTACAAGCAGCATTATCAGTACAACCTTCAATTTCGTCACCATCACAAATACCATCATTATCAGCATCATTATCTACAACGATTCCGTCTTCACATGTATCGCAAATACCATCAAGATAAGTACAAGAGTTATCTTCTACATTTGCAGTAGAATCGTAGCTACAAGCAGTAGCATCCATACACCCAGATACTATAAGAGTAGCACATGAACCGTCACTAATATTCGCTAGTGGGTTATATTCAACGTAAGCACTGTCAGTACATCCAAATAGAACTTCTTCATCACCAATCCAAAAAGAAACAGATGAGAAGTCAGAAAATAATGCATTTGCTGCATAAATAACTTGAGGAACAAGATCCATTGTAACATAACCTTCAGGTGTAGAAATAAAGAACCTAATCAAATCACCTGCAATAGCTTGATCACAACCACACAAACCATCAGACCCCATAATAGGGATTGCAGAAGATCCATCTTCAGGAATCAAAGAAGTATTAGATGTTGGGACTATAAGGCTATCAATAGGTGGAATACCTAATATAGCATCTGCTGGTCCAGCATAAATATACTTTACAGCATAAGCCTTAAGTTCGTATCCACCATAATCAGACAATGTCCCTAAAGGGAACGCTACTGACATATTGTTATCTGCGGTTACTGGCACATAAGACCAGTCATCTACATTTTGTGCTAAGGTAATACCCATAGCAAAAATTGACATAATAAATAAGGTGATTTTCTTCATAACGGGGGGGTTTAGTTAAAAGTTGTAATCTTAGTAAGTAAGTCCCAAACTTAATAAAAAAAACAGTCTAACACCAAACAAACGCACTTTAATTAATAGCTTTTCACCTGTTAATTACCGTTTATGGATTAAAATCTCTTTAAACAGACAGACTTTTGAGAATTTAAAAAACATAAAAAAAACAGGCTCAAATGAATTATTAGTAAATAAAAGGTACATTTAGTGAACTATGAAGCAAGATGAGTAATCAAAATATCGTCTAAAATGTCGAGTAGACACATTAAACTATAAAAGCAGAGCA
>Ga0308015_10000777_pt1 | contig 13892 bp, 15 predicted proteins | sample Neamet231_FD_203128 | JGI IMG/M metagenome (GOLD analysis project Ga0308015, IMG submission 203128) | Marine microbial communities from water near the shore, Antarctic Ocean - #231 | ecosystem: Environmental > Aquatic > Marine > Unclassified | place: Southern Ocean | collected 2014-07-28
ACTTCGGGCACGGGTATGGAAAGTGGGTGAATCAGCCTCCCTTTCCCCTAGGAGAGAAGACTTTTTTTCATCGGCGGTTTCAGATCCGATCCTCCGAGGTGATCCCCGATTCGCCACTTTCGCCACGCCCTCCACTTTCGCCACTGATCCCACCCTACACTTCGGGCACTCGCGCGGGTGTGTGAAGTGGATGAATCAGCCTCTCTTTTCCCTAGCAGAGAAGACTTTTTTCATGGGCGGTTTTCAGATCCGACCCTCCGAGGCGAACCCACAATCGCCACTTTCACATAGCCTCCACTCCAACCACTGCCCCCTCTCTCTCTTCTCTAATATTATGATGTATGAAATTTTATATAGAAGAAAGGGAGAGAGGGAAAAGTCTTCTCGGCGAGGGAAAAGGAGGCTGATTCACCCATTCCCGCCACTGGGGTTCGGTCATGGGTTCGGTCAGGGGTTCAAGTGGGATCGGTCAATCGGTTCAGGGGTTCAAGTGGGATCGGTCAATCGGTTCAGGGGTTCAAGTGGGATCGGTCAATCGGTTCAGGGGTTCAAGTGGGATCGGTCAATCGGTTCAAGGGTTCAAGTGAGATCGGTCAATCGGTTCAGGGGTGGGAAAGTGCCGAAAACATCCGAGCAATACAGTATATATAGGACAGGAAACCCTACCCACCACCCACAACCCGACCACGATGCCGAGCAGCACTTCCATCACCAAGCGTCCGATCGAGGGGAAAAAAAAGAAAAGTCCGCCGATCAAACGAGCCAAGCCGAACACGGGTATGACCCGCGAGCACTGCGAAGGGATGACCGAGGACAAGATTTCCACCGAAATGTTAATCGGCGATCCGTTCCAAGAGCCCATCAGCAAAGCCCTCGTCGAGCGAATGATCAAGGCGGGCGTGCTGCGGAAGACCAAAGTGGGCGGAATGATGGAAACGTATTGGAGATGCCCCGAGCAAACCTTCCTCGCGAAACTCGCCAAGCGGATCAGGAACGATTTCCTGCCCGTCAAGTACGGCAAACCAAAGTGTGGCTTCGGGCGCATCTACGCCGCCGATTCGTTCAGCCTCGGAATGCTGCGCACTCCCGTTCGTCACACCCTGTGCGGCGAGGATTGGATCGACATTGACGTGGCGAACTGCCACCCGACGATGATCGTTCAACTTTGCGGGGCTCTCGGCCTGAACTGCCCTGCCCTGACGCGCTACGTCAAGACTCGTCAAAAGTGCTTGGAGTCGATCTACGCGATGGTCCCCAAGGACACGAGTCCGAAGGACGCTCGCGAAGCCGCGAAAGTCCTGTTCATTCGCATAATGTACGGGGGAACGGAGGATGCGTGGAGGAAAGGTTGCCTCGAACGCGACCCGCCGATCAAAGTGATCGGAGAGTTCCCGCCCATCGTGAAGGCGCTGCGCGGGGAAGTCCAAAGCATCAGCCGAACCTTTCAATCCCTGAACCCAGCCCTGACCGCGGCGGTCAAGAAAATCAAGAAGGATGACACGCGCAACTTTGACGGCTCGTTCCTGTCGTACTACGCGCAGGAGTGGGAGCGTCGCGTCCTCGCAGCGGCTTTCGCCGCGCTGAAAGCCAACGAGTGCATCGCCGGTTCGAACCACGCCGCCCTTTGCTTCGACGGGCTGATGATCTTGAAAGCCGCCGCGAAGGGCAAGGACGTGATCACGATATGCCAGAATGGAGTCCGCGACAAGGTCGGGTTCGACCTCACCTTCACCCTCAAAGAGATGGACGAATCCCTGATGCCCCAGATCGTGGCGAGCGAACTCAAAGAGCAGCAGTTCGTGTTTGACCCGTCGAAGATGGACTATATAGACACGGACTACCTCAACAGTCTGGAATCCTATGCCCTCAAAAAACGATACTTTGAGCACTTCGTGCTGACGATCGTTTCCACGGGATCGTACGTGCTGAACACCACAAAGCGAACCTCGGTGAATGGGCACGAGACGGTGGAGTTCATCTCCCAATCCTTCGAGCGCGAGCGGCTTCACAAGATGTTCGAGCACTGCGGAAGCGGCAACCTGAACAAGTTCGGGCTCGAGAAGCGATTCACGGAGGAGTGGGTGAGGGACCCCGCAAAGCGGAAGGTGCACGAGGAATCCTTCGAACCCTACAACGGCGTCTTTGATCCCCTCCAAGATACTCATTTCGCCTTCAACACGTTCAAGGGCTACAACCCCCACATTCACCACCCATTGAAGGAGGACACGCCCGAGTTGCGAAAGCAGTGGCTGACAATCTTCAACGACATCGGACTCCACGTGTTTGAGGGGAACGAACGGATGTGGAACCTGTTCAAGATGTGCGTGGCTCGCCAGATCCAGTTCCCCAACCACAAGCAGGGGTGGATCTGGGTCATCAAAGGATGCGAGGGAGCGGGCAAGAACTACCTTCTGACTGCGCTCGCGAACATAATGGGACTCCACCACTACATCTGCACGGACAAGGCGACCGATCTCTTCGGCGAGCACGCCACTGGGTTTGATCAGAAACTGATGGTGTGCCTGAACGAGGCAGAAAGCCGAGACACGACCCTTCTTCAAAATCGATTCAAGGCTGCCGCGACGGAGGAATTGGTACGGCTCAACGAGAAGCACAAGACACCGAGAGACGTCAAGAACCTCGCGATGATGGTCGTGCTGTCCAACAAACCGAACCCCATCGTAATCGACACCAAGGCGGGCAAGGAGCGACGCTACATCGTCGCGACCACGCTGTCCAAGTACGCCAACGCGAAGAAATACACGGAGTTCTTCTGGGGGAAAGCGCACAAGCAGATCAAAGAGCCGACGTTCGTGAGGATTCTGTACGACGAATTGAACGGGATGGATCTCTCGCAGGTTCAGTGGAAGGCGGAGCGCAAAGCCTGCCTCACCAAGTCCTACTACGACCTCACCAAACTGTACGCCCCCATCGAGGCGCAGTACTTTTTGGAGTACGCGATGTGCGTGAAGCGGCAAGAGGATCTCCGCGGAGCCGAAGCGGACGACGACACCTTCTTGAAATCCTATATGCCGAACCCGTTCCCTTCGATTCAGGAGGCTCCGAAGTGGGGTTCGGAGACGCGCTACAAAAAATGCGAGATCCGCAAACAGATGACGTCGTGGGCGAACGAAATGGGCTACTCCAAGTTCGCGCCCACTGCCCAGAAGTTCTACAACACGATCGCCACGGGCGAGTACCCCGTGCGAAACTGTACGGGAGGGAACGGGTACGAACTCTGGGAGTTTGATCCCGCAAAAATGGTCACACACATCACGGAGACGAAGAATTGGTGCGCCCTACCCGCGTCGGAACTGCCTAAGATGACCGAAGAGGAAGCCCAGCGCGCCGAGGACGATCGCAAGGAGGCATCGGCGAAGGCTTCCGAGGCGACGAGACTCATCAACGAGGAGCACGCATCCGCGTTCTCAATGATGACGGATTAGATTTTTCTAAAATATTGATCCTCACGCTAATCACACCTCGCTACCGGAGTTTCAGGGTTCCGTTAGGACTCAAAGCCTTATGATCCGTTCCTGACCCGCGATTATTGCTAAAATCTAGGCGGGAAGGAGAGGATTCGGTCAAGGGTGCGAGGGTTCAAGGGGGGTTCAAGGGGATTCGGCCAAGGGTTCAAGGGGATTCGGTCAAGGGTTCGAGGGTTCAAGGGGGGTTCAAGGGGATTCGGCCAAGGGTTCAAGGGGATTCGGCCAAGGGTTCATGGGGATTCGGCCAAGGGTTCAAGGGTTCAAAGGGGGTTAGCAAATAAAGACTAGCCGACTAGATTTCGGCACAAAAACTAATCCACTCAATAGCCGTGCTCGGCGCATCCGTCGCACAAAATCTCGTCGTTCATCGCAGGCCCTACGTCTTCGCTACACTTGTCGCACCGCTCGCAAGTTCCCCAGGCCTCCTCCTCCTCCTCCCCATCGGGGGAGGCACGGCGGATTCGCACGCGCCGTCGCACCCGCAGTCCTCGCACACGCTCTGCTCCACCTCACCGCACTGGCACTTAAACAAGCCGTCCTCGCTCCCGCACTTACGGCAAAGACTCATCGGGAAGACCAGTGTGGGGAGGAGAACGGTCTTGACACGCTGCGAGACGTAGGGGAACGTGTGTTCGAAGAAAGGTTCGAAAGGCCCAGACCTCGCGAACGCCGCCTTGACGATATCATCGCTGTCACCCGCCTCGGGCCATACGGCAACCAGAAAAACCAATCGACCACCCTTCTGCACGTAGCTGACAGCAACGGCGTTAGTGATGTCACGCCGTCGGCAGTGCTCCAAGGGGCCAGTACCAAGTATGCAGCCAAAGAGAGACTCCGCGTGGTCCATTGCCGCAAGCACAATGTTCTCGGGTATAGGCGTGGTGAAGTAGGAGTGGGAGCGGAGGGCATGGAAGTTGTTTTCAACGGCGCAAAGCACGATCTCGTCGGTGCGACGCTGCACGATCGTACCCATCGCGAGGCGCAACCCATCCCCAAGCCGTTCCCGCGCGAACGCTGTTTCGGAAACCCCGCTAACTGCAGTCATCAACTGCGCGTCGGACAAGTCTCCACGATCATTGTAATCATCGTAGTCTAGTGCATATGCAAAAGGATCGTCCTCCTCCTCGTCCTCCGAGGAGTCCTCGCCGAACGCGGCATCCTGTTCTCCGAGGAGGCGAGGCACGGCGGCGGCGGGCGCCACGGGGTGGTTCGGCGGCAGCAGAGAACCAGGGCGGTAGAGCCCCACGAGGTTTCGCACCGCCCAGTTGGGAACGAGCGCCCCGACCTCGTAGGAAACCCTGCACTGCGGGCACGTCCGCCCCTCCCACTGGACGAGGGAGGCGCGGTCGAACGTGTGCCCGCAGGCAGTGATCAGCACAGGCTGGCGCATCCAGTCCTGAGTGGAGGGGCACTGGCAAAGGGCGACGGTCGCAAGGCGGCGACGCTCCACCTCCAAGCGGTGAACCTCCACGATGCGATCCCTCTGGTCCCTATGGTGGCGCACCCTGCGAGCCCTGCTGGCAGGTGTGTCGTCGGGCTCGGCGGACTGCTCCTCCGCATGACTGACCAAGGGATCCAGTTCCTCGTTGGTGCCCGCGCCCGAGGAAGCGCCGCCCTCCTCGGATCTCGCACGCTTCGGAGGAGGCTCGGTTATCATCGAGCCCAAGGAAAACCTGCGCAGGAACGGATAATGACTTGAACCCTTGACCGAATCCCAACGGCTTGAAACCTTGACCGAATCCTCTCCTTACAGGCTAGATTTTAACAATAATCGCGGGCAGGTTTCGGAGGCCTCACAGCAGCGATCAGCAGTCAGCCCTTGGCGTAGAGCGCACAACAAGATCGGTTCGGGTTTCGTTAGACTCGAACTCGAGATCAAACCCTAACGATCAAACCAAAGGGGTTCAAGCCGTGGGGATTCGGGCAAGGGTTCAAGGGGTTCAAGGGGGATCGGGGTTCGTGATGTGTTCGAATGTGTGTCTCATCCGGGATTTCAAAAAAACGTTTCCTACGTATATTTACGGACTAAATCCGACGATATACACTTGCAACCTGTTTGAATAATCGTCGCGATTCATTCAAACAAAAACGTTACGTATAGTAACGAACTAAACCCCAACTGGATGAAACGATTCACTTGTAATACGTGTCCATCCCGATACTCCACCGATGACGTGAGCAATCATAAGCGACACCTTCAAAGCGTGAGGCACAAACGCATCGCTCATGGATTGGCTCCCGTCGAGCGTGTGTGGAAGTGTAAAGCGTGTATGGGTTCCGTGTATGCCCGCAGCGACAACTTTCGAATCCATCTCACGTCAAAAAAGCACAAACGAAACCTTTGGAGGTTGAACTACCGATCGGCGCAGCGAGAGCGCAGATCAACGAAGACTCGCGAACGAGCGGAGGTCGCTGCTGCTAGAACACAGAGTCCTTCGCGACAATGCCCCGAACCCGTGCTTCAAGAAAACATTCTTGCTCTCGTTGAAAGGCGTGCCAATATTATGGATGCAAAGCGTGTTGCTCACCTGAACCAATTGATGCGCCCCTCACATAAGTTTCGGACTCCTTTGCGACAACGCCCCGAACCCGACCTCGGATCAAAGGATCCCGTCAATCCTACATAGTCGCAAGTCGTGACGCAAGTGAGATGTACGACCGAGTATATATAGGATACCAAAATGATTGTAGGTGAATCGCAATGACCGATCCGATCACGTGGCACACGCTGGTGTTTGACGGAATGGGCTGGGCTTCGACCGCGCAAACGTTTGAAGAGTGGTTGGATGCAGACGACGTGGCGTTCCCGCCGTCGTGGGACTCGTTCGCCCACTACTGTAAGACCTACTACAAAGCAATGCCTTCGAGGGTTCAAGAGGATCTGTGGTCGGAGTACAGCAAAAAAGGATTTGCTACTGTGAATGACAAGGGAACGGTGATTCAGCGGTTTGATCCCGATGGGAGAATCGTGAGCGCGTGATGCGGAACTTCACATAAAATTAGGGTTTTGTCTTTGTTTTTTAAATGGTCGTTAACCGCTGTTGTGCCACCGCTATTCCTCGCCATCGGATATTAGATAGGCTGCTCGGATCTTTGTGAGGAGCCGAGTGCCACCATCAGCATCCCATCAGTGGACGTCAGGGCGGGGACGCAAGCAGCAGCAGCGTCCAGCAAGTGTGTCGGAGGATCTGGCAGTTCGGAGGGACTGACGTGCTGCCTCGCGGGCGTGCCCCGCGTGTGCGGCGCCCCACTTTACATCGAACCAAGTGCGCCAGCGACGTGGGAAGCGCGAGTTGTGCGGTGAATCTCTAGATTGCTGCGCCAGTTTCGGGCGTACAACCCCGAACTGGCGCAGCAATTTTGAAGTAAATAGCGATCCGCAAGGCTTCGAGATGTCTTTTTTCCGGGTTGCGCCATGATCGACCATTGCGCAACCTAGTGTGCGGTGATCTCAAAAGCGCTAGTTGCACCAAGGATCCATTATCAATCGCCAGTCAGTTCAATGCTGCGTGTCCGCGACTGGCGCAGAAAAAAACTAGTGAAGGTGATGTCTGGAAGGCTTCGCATCGTCTCGTTTTCGGCGCTGCGTAGTGGTTCTGCTCGTCTCTCACCACCGCGTTTGTTCTCAACCGCAGATGCCTGCGAAATACAGCACCAAATCGGAGGATGAGGATAGCGAGGACAACTCGTCCGTATCCGATGCGACGTCTAGTGAGGATGGCGAGGGTGAGGATGGCGAGGACGGCGAGGACTCCTCGGAGGAGGAGGAGGAGGAAGGGCACGATCTGACTCGCACGTTTGAGGGGGCGTGCTCTGGTTGCGTTGCTGGCTCGGGGAAGTGGGACAATCACTCAAGCGCTCACAAGACACTCCCGTACAAAACCAAGGCAGAGCAAGATGAGGCGTTCGCAGAGGGGAAACGGCAACACAAGATTCGCTTGCAAGAGGCGTCGGCGAAGAAGTCGGCGAAGAAGCCAGCGAAGAAGCCAGCGAAGAAGTCGTCGGCGAAGAAGAAGTCGGTGTCAGGGTCGAAACGGAAGGGCAAGGGAAAGGCTGATTCCGCAAGCAAACCCGTGGGCTCCAAAAAAACAGTGTCGCATCCCAACGAATCATGATTTTGCCCGAAAAATAATTGTTGGAGTAGCCCGAAAATTAATTGTTGGAGTCCGACACTTCTGTACAGAAAAACGGAGCAAGAAGGACTCGGTCGTGGTGGCTGACTTTTTGGCGGCGTCCGTCGTGAAGGAGATTCATACGACTGCCCCCGATATGCTCGCAGCACTTGAAGCGTCACGGGGATCGGCGGGTCAGTTCTCACAGGCTCTCTTTTTCGCAAAAATCAAGGAATACGATCGTCACCTGCTCACTAGCACAACCGTGCCGCTCGTCATTGTCGATTTTGAGGATCACCTGACTATGGCAATCCGAACCAGTGGATCACCAGGGTGTGGGGAGGTAGGCAAGGTTTCCAAACTGGAGGTTTTGGTGCCAGTTAAGGCTGCTTTTGATCCGATCGTTCGCGTGAGCCTCGTGAGCAAGGGCGGCAAGGAAAAGCAGTTGTACGTGGATCCCTTGAACATTTTTGGCGAGCACAACGCGGAACAAATGGATTTAGAGGGAGCCTACAACAAGTGAGTCGTTGATCATTCAACCCTCACGAAACCCTGGATCATTCAAACCTCATTCAAACCCTGGATCATTCAACCCTCACGAAACCCCCTTCTAACTGGGGTTATCACGTCGTCGCAGATACTGCTCGGAGCACGGAATAAGTTTTCTTTCAGGTCAAGAAGAGGGGAAAAAGGGGTTCTTCGCGGGTCTGGCGGAAAAGTGGGATGGCCAGATGTTGATCCTAGAGAAGACTTCCTTTTGCCATCTGACGACCTCTCACGCCTCCGACCTTCTGGAATTCACCGACTGGGAAGGTCAAGTGCATGAGCTTTCGTACAAAGACTACTGCGACAACCTCCGCTGGTTTCCTTGCCCGATGGAGCGCGTGATGGATCAAAAAGAAGCGGCAAACGCCTTTGACGTCTTGGTAAGTAGTGATGCAAATGTGGTCTTCAATTAAAACGTTGCTTGACACAGCGAATCGACACAGGAAAAGAAACACGCCAACAACGTGGTGGAATCGTCGCATGCATCGGCGGCGGGCGGCGGTGATTCTTCCGACGAGATTGGAATCAACCGAGTCGTGGTTGAGATGGTCAGTAAGGCGGTTTTTGCACTGGTTGACCCCCTCGCGGCAAGCATCCAAGATGCAATTTTGCACGAGATAAAGGTGCTCGTGAAAAAGAAGGAGTCCAAGGAACGGAGGGAGCGTCTTAATGACTACGATGATCGGGCGAGGCGCAGGGAAATCGCCGCCAGCGCCGTCAGCGTCTACGATGATCGGGCGAGGCGCAGGGAAATCGCGAAGGCAGCAGCGGAAGTGAAAAAGATCGTCCCTGGTCTTTTCTCCGAGTGCGCCGCCGAGAGCCCTCCCCCAACCACCCCCGTCGCCAGCGCCGCGAGCGCCGCCAGCGAATCCAGCGAATCCAGCGCCGCCGCCAGCGCCGTCAGCGCCGCCAGCGCCGCCACTAGCGCCGCCGCCAGCGCCACGGTTTAAAATAACAGGCATTTTAGAACCCCTTATCATTAGCGCCACCACTAGCGCCGCCAGCGCCACGGTTTAAAAAAGACCAGGTATTTTAGAACGCCATTTTGTTATATAAAATTATTAGCATCAGCAGTATGTCATCAAGAGCAAGTACACCCATCATCGGCACTTTCAGCGAGAGGCTCGTTGAGCAATATTCGAACGAGCAGTCCACACCCACGATCCAACAACAAAACGAAAGGGATCTCACGACGCACTTCGCACGGGAAACCCCTCGCTGCCACTTTTATCCAGAGCGGTGAGTTTGACTGGATTATATTTTCGTCGGTCGTTCCATCGCGCTTAGATTTGGTCAGAATGTTAATTTTAAGTTCAGTTGTGTCTCATCGGCAGTTCGTCGTCAAAGGATTGCTTCGGATATTTCGGAGTGAGCCCCTGCCGTAAGAGTTCGGGGTTTCGGAAATTTTCGGGGTTTCGGAAATTTTCGGGGTTTCGGAATTTTTCGGGGTTTCGGAAGAGTTCGGGGTTTCGGAAATTTTCGGAGCTCGATCAAGGTTCCGACTCTGATCATATTTAAAATTAACATTTTGTTCAAATCTAATCGCGTGGAAAAAATGACGAAAAACACCGACGCAAAAAAAACAGTATAAGTAGCGTCGGTGAATCCATACCAGCACACCATTCCAGACCACGATGCCCGAGCCTAAACCTATCACCTTTGACCCCCAAAAAACCGACTTCAACCTCAAAGAATTGAAGCGGACCAACGTGGCAGACGCCCACAAACTGAATTACGAGGCGATTCACGACTGCCTTTCTGCCCGAGTTATGAATCAGATGGCTCTAGTCGCTCAAGGTTCTTTGCCGACGGAACTCGGGGCTTCCGTGAAGCAGTTGTTTGACGAGAATGGGAGCTCGTGCGGGGTTTTGCTGGCGTACCACGCCAACCCTGACTGGGAGGAGAACAACCTACGTCCCGCCTCCTTCAACAAACTTTTTGCCACAGAACCCGAGGTTGTCTCTCCGATGAGCCCCGAGGGTTTGGTCGGATCATCGGACGGATCGGGAAGCCCCGGGGGTTCGGACTCGGTCGGATCGACCACCAGCAGCGGTCGCCAGACCACCGAGCCCGACCGCTACATCCACGCCGAGCACAACGCCGAGCACCGCGACTTGCTTCTGGCGGGCGTGCCCACCCACGAGATTCCCGCTGCGATCCACGACGAGATTCTTGATGATGCCACGATCACCGACGAGGGTTCAGTCTCGGACTCGGATTCGATCACCAGCAGGGGTTCGAAGCGACCCATAGCCCCCGTTCGCGATCGCCCCAAGAAGCGCCCGAAGCCCGAAACCCCCTACTTGAAATCCAAACGCGAAATGCGTGCTCGGTTGCAGGTTGCTCAATCACTGGGTGCGGTTAGGTACGATCCTGACGCGTCCCTGACGCTGTCGCCCGATGTTCTGGCGGCGATCGGGGGGTCGTCGAAGGGCTTATTCGTCGAGCCGACCGACTCGGTGGAGGGCAACCGTGCCCACCTCCACACGCTCCGCGAGGCAGAAAAGGGACTCCGAAAACGGGTGTGGTTGACGGAGTGCTACAAGGGGATCCACGTAGCCAAGATGCTTGAAACGATGGCTGCCAACCAACCGCGGTTCAAACGCTACCTCTCCAAAAAGGACGATAACGGGGAATTTATGTCTGAAATGGCACGCGGCCCGCTCGCCTCCTTGTGGGAGATCATCAACCGCGAGATCTGGACGTTGGAAGGTCGCGATCGGATGAATTTCAATTGCCTGCTTCACGAAACAAAACCCAAAGCCTTCAACGCGATTGGGGGCGCTATGGAGGCGATGGGAATTTCGATGCCCTCTTACCTCAAAAATGAGCGGGACTTCACCTCGAAGGTTCAAAAGTTCATTCGCCAGCACCTGATGGCGGGGATCGTGCTCCGCAAGTACCCGCAGGCGATTTCATACTTGGTGCTTCACCTCGAGGGAGAGGATTCTGACCACCTCACGTGGGAGGACACGTTCGGCGGAACGAACGGGTTGCTCTGCCGCGACTTCGCGAAGGCGCAGTTCGGGCAGAACCAGATCGAGGAGGTCTAGCAACGATCGAGTCAACGTGCCAGCGTGATATTTTTTCTTTGTGCTCTCGTATACATTGTTCGCTTCCAAAAAAAACTCTTCAAAAAACACGCGCCGTCGCGAAACGCATCGGATTAGATTTGCTTCAAATGTTAGCGTACGATTCAAATCATCTCGTTCCTCCAACCACGTCTCTGGTACATGGAAAACCCCGCCACTGGACTGCTTCGCGACCAACCCGTCGTCTCGGGAATCCCGTATTACCTCGCCGACTATTGCTCCTACCCAGACGAACGTCTGGGAAGGTTTATGGAGTACCGTAAACGGACTGCGTTCTGGACTAATGGACAACCCCAACTTTGCTTGTGCCTCGGCGGAGGGATGTGCCCATCGATGGTTCAAGGCAAGGGGTCTAGATGGCATCACATTGGATCGTGTGGGAACGGTAATACACAGTTCAACGTAAAGAGGCGAAGTTCCAAGGCGGACAAGTACCTCATTCCATCGACTCTCGTGAAAATCCTGCTGACCGCACGCGTGAATCGGTTTGAGACGCCGTTGGAACTTCGCACGTGACACCCGTGAATCTCATTCAAAACACACTCGATACTCCAGCTTTTATTTTTCGGGTTAGAGTTGGAAGGTTTACGTAACAACATCACCAAAAACCACACCATCAGCACTTGACGCGAGCGTTGTAGCCCCACGACATATGCCCCTGACCCTCGTAGTTCCACTCCCCTGTGCGGTGTTCGTAGAAGTACGGGTCGATGATGATCTCTGCCGTGATGCCGTGCTGGGTCGGAACGATCGAAACGAAGAAGTGGTCGAAGCCACTCTCGAATTTCTTCTGGACGTTGGGTGTGACGTCCGTCGGATCGCCGAATACGTCAATGAGGCTCGACAGTTTCATCGTCTTGTAGGGTTGTCCGTCCATCAACTCCTCAGATGGGTTCAGGTAGATGCGACCGACATTCTCGACCTCATCAGAGAGGGGTTCGAAGGTCTCGATCGTGAGCGGCTTCGGCACTTCGTAGGTGGGAGCGTAAATGGTGGAAGTCATCGTGTTGATTTGGTAAGAAAATAGTGCTTGGGGTTGGTAGTTATACTGTTTTGTTCGGACATTTTCGGCACTTTCGCCACGGAAGTTTCGGGTTCGAACATTTTCATCGTTCGGACATTTTCGGAGAAATATTAAATTTGGGTCAAATGTTGCCGCGTGGTGAAAGTGCCGAAAATGTCCGAACAAAACAGTATAAATACCCAACCCCAAGCACGATCCTCTCACCTCATTCCGTTCCGATGGATCTAAACACGATTGCCCCTCCCGAGACGCCGTCAATTGAAATCAAGATTTCGTCGCTCCTCGAATGGGCTCGCGAATCAAGTGTGGCGAAGCGAGTGAACTTTGACGCAACGGTTCTGATTGGAATCGCGGGAAATACCAACGGGGGCAAAGGATCCATGACAACAAGGCAGCAGAACTGTATTGTGAACCTTTACGATCGCTGGAACGTGGCTGGGTGGAAGCGCTCGCGTGATCGCAAAGCGGCGGGGCTGCCGCCCCTCAAACGCCGCCGTAAGCGTTGAGTGTTATGCTTGTTGTTGTTGCTTTGAACCCTAATCTGCCCTTTGAAACGCGTGGGAGGAGTGACGAAATCTTCCGACCCAGATCCGTATAAGTAGAATAGCCTCACCGTGTCTCCCCGTCTCACAATGCCGACCTTCGCCAGCCTTGAAAAGCAACGCCGCTATGCTTGGGCTCAATACTACGCCTCTATGCGAACCTCTCACGGAAGCGACCTTCACGTCTACCTCACGGTTTCCCGCCCCGAAATCGACGAGGGCATCCCCGAGTTCGTTCAAAACGAGTTCCGAGAGATGGTAGCGTCTTTGAAGAAGAGCGTGTCGTGCCCGATCTGCCTCGACGTCCTTGATCCCGAGGCGATCCAGTTCTCCAAGTGCGGGCACAAGTACTGCGAGGGATGCCTCGCGCGGATCGACAAGTGCGCGATCTGTCGGAAGAACCTTCGGAAGCGTCCTCGCGTGTGAAACCTGCCTCGATTTCTCGTAAACTGTTAAAGCCGCAAATGCCGAAACTTGATGCGATGAATGCGAATAGTCGCGCTTAGATTTTACGTAAAACGTAAAGTTCTATACCCGGTAGTTATGCATTTTCGTCCGACCGAAGCGGGCGCGGTAATGCTCCGCGTACAAGCACCACCCACCAGGATCGGCGTGGTCAAACAGCAACTCGCGGCTCTCTTCGTCCAGCAGGTTGAAGCGTGGCTTCTTGCGGTCGGCTTCGTAAAACAGGTCCCCTGTCCGCTTGTCGACGGAAGCCCCCCAGTGGTAATCGGTCGCGTTTGGCGGATCGCACATTACGCGTATGAATCGATTCTTCTCCACCGTGAAGTAGCGGGCAGGTTTGCTCCACACGGTTATGTATCGATCCGTGAGCAGTCGACACAGGGTTTCGCAGTGGGCTCGGATGGCGGGTGTCGAGTCAGACATTCTTCGCGATCACCCCCACGCGTTTGCGGCATTTATACTCGTACTCCGTTCCTTCCACTTCGGGCACTCGCGGGTGTGGAAAGTGGGTGAATCAGCCTCCCTTTCCCCTAGGAGAGAAGACTTTTTTTCATCGGCGGTTTCAGATCCGATCCTCCGAGGTGATCCCCGATTCGCCACTTTCGCCACGGATCCCCTACACT
>Ga0308015_10000785_pt1 | contig 13839 bp, 13 predicted proteins | sample Neamet231_FD_203128 | JGI IMG/M metagenome (GOLD analysis project Ga0308015, IMG submission 203128) | Marine microbial communities from water near the shore, Antarctic Ocean - #231 | ecosystem: Environmental > Aquatic > Marine > Unclassified | place: Southern Ocean | collected 2014-07-28
GAAAAGAAGATCGCCAGCGCGGACTCAAGAAGCCTCTGCCGAAGCATTAGATTGCGCGGGAAAGTCGATCCTGTATACGTGAAAGAAGAGTCGGAGGTGCAGGGAATTCTAAGTAATTTAGTCCGCCCTGGGGACATCATTTTGACTCAGGGAGCGGGAAGTGTCGGTTCTTTGGCCAAACAATTGGCTAAATCAGGTTTCAAAGCATAATTAATTGATTTTTATGGAAGATTTTCGCATTTAGCGGTCAAGAAATAGACAAATGAGAACGATAAATAAAGAGAAAATCATAGCGAATTGTGGACACGTCGTCGTACTGAAAGGCGGGGATTCCTCAGAGCGCGAAATATCCCTGTTGAGTGGTGAAGCGGTCTATCGGGAATTGCTGGCATTAGGCGTAAACGTGAGTGTTCTAGATGTGGGCGATACCATTGTCGCAGACCTAGAAAACTTGAAGCCGGATCTAGCGCTGATCATGTTGCATGGTCAGGGCGGGGAAGATGGAACGATTCAGGGTCTTCTAGAAGTTTTGAAGATCCCCTATACCGGGAGCGGTGTAATGGCCTCGGCCCTCGCCATGGATAAGGTGAAGAGCAAGCTGATTTGGCAGCGCCTGGGATTGAATGCCGCCGATTATATGGAGTTGAATGAAGCAACAGATTGGCAGGCTTTGATAGATGATTTTGGAGTTGCGGTTGTGAAGCCAGTGAATGGTGGATCGAGCCTAGGCATAGCGATAGTGAAGGACGCAGCAAGTCTGCAGAAGCAATTCGAGTTGGCCAGTGAGTTCGATTCACAAGTAATGGCTGAGAAGTGTGTGGTAGGCAAAGAATTTACAGTAGGCGTGATCGAGGATCAATTGCTACCCACGGCTCAGGTGCGCACATCGAGAGAGTTTTATGACTTCGATGCAAAGTACTTCGATGAAGGGACAGAAATTATCTGCCCTGCTCAGTTGAGCGAAGAGGAGCAGACCGAGCTGAATGAACTAGCCCGCGCTGCCTATATAAGTCTCGGATGTGAGGGCTTAGCAAGAGTTGATGTTATGCAAGACCAAGGCGGTGCATTCTACTTGCTGGAGCTGAATACGATTCCAGGCATGACAGACCATAGTTTTGTGCCGATTGCAGCGAAGCAGGCTGGAATCAATTTCGGCAATTTATTATTAACAATATTAGAACTAGAACAAGCGGCGAACTAAAAAGATGGCAATTACAAATAGAGCTATTAGAACTGGAAGCGGCATACATTCAACGCGCCGCAATTCCAGCTTGGGAAACCAGCCGCTTAAGCCGAAGTCTTCAGGCAAGCGAGGGCTCTACGTGTTTTTTGCGGTATTAGTTTGTGTTGCTTTGGTGATGGTTCAGAACAGAACAGATATTTCCGGGTTTTTAAATCGCCCAGTTAGCAAAGTTAGAATCGAGAATCAGTGGCAAAGAATAAGTGAGGCTGAGGTAAGCAAAGTGCTAGCTTCGTTTATGGGGAATGGCTTCTTCGATTTCGATGTTGTCGAGGCAAAGGTCGAGCTAGAACTTCATCCGTGGATCCTGCAGGCGTCGGTGACGCGAATCTGGCCGAGCACACTATCACTGCATCTGACAGAACAAGTAGCTATAGCACGATGGGGTAATGAGCAATTGCTGAATCAATACGGTGAGATTTTTCAGCCTGAGAGACTGCTAGAATTAAGCGCTTTGCCTTTGCTTACTGGGCCTGAAGAATCTCAAGAGACAGTGATGTTGCAGTACCAGAAGCTCAATCAAATTTTATTTCCAGCAGGTTTGCGCCTCTCCGGATTGAGCCTAAGCAAGCGTGGTAGCTGGGAGTACCTACTGAATGAGCAAATGCAGGTTGCAGCTGGCAGAGATGATGTATTCGAGAAGACGCAGCGTTTTATCGACTTTTATTTGATCCAGCCATTGGAGCAATCATCTCGATTTCTATCTATCGATTTGAGATACGGAAACGGAATAGCGGTAGGCGATACCGAGTCAGATTTTGCCGGAGTGGCAATTCTGTGATTCAGTTCCACCAAATAACTATTAGTCTTTTTGATGCCCCTTGTCTGGAGAATTCGAGTCATGAATGAATCAGCAAGCGAAAATATGATTGTTGGATTGGATATAGGCACTTCCAAGGTCGTCGCCATAGTTGGGGATATCAATGCGGACGGTGGTCTGGATATTGTCGGTATTGGCAGCCATCGTTCTCGCGGACTTAAGAAAGGAACTGTAGTCAACATTGAATCGACCGTTGAATCCATTCAGCGTGCAATCGAAGAAGCTGAGCTAATGGCGGGATGCCAGATTCATTCAGTCTATGCTGGGATTGCCGGTAGTCATATCAGAAGTATGAACTCTCATGGAATCGTAGCGATTCGAGATGGCGAGGTCATGAAGGCCGATATCGAGCGCGTTATTGATGCTGCGCAAGCAGTTGCTATTCCTGCTGATCAGAAAGTTCTACACATACTGCCGCAGGAATACATCATTGATTCCCAAGAAGGTGTTAAGGAGCCGCTAGGCATGTCCGGTGTTCGTCTTGAGGCGAAAGTACATTTGGTTACCTGTGCGATTAACGCAGTGCAGAATATTGAGAAATGCATCAAGCGCTGCGGCCTAGAAACTGACGAAATTATTCTAGAGCAATTGGCCTCAGCCTATAGTGTTCTTACCGATGATGAGAAAGAGCTCGGTGTTTGTCTCGTGGATATTGGTGGAGGCACCACTGATATCGCGATTTTCACAGAAGGTGCTATACGACACACAGGTGTCATTCCCATAGCTGGTGATCAGGTGACGAATGATATAGCCATGGCACTGAGAACACCGACAGAAAACGCAGAAGAGATAAAGATTAAATATGCCTGCGCGTTAACTCAATTGGCTAGCGCCGATGAGTCTCTGAAGGTGCCTAGCGTCGGAGATAGAGCGCCAAGAGAACTTTCCAGGCAAGCTTTGGCAGAGGTGGTTGAGCCGCGCTACGACGAATTATTTACGCTAGTGCAAGCAGAGTTGCAACGAAGTGGGTTCGAGAACCTGCTAGCAGCGGGCATTGTCCTAACCGGCGGCACTAGTAAAATGGAAGGTGTTGTAGATTTGGCTGAAGAAATATTTCATGCCCCAGTACGCATCGGAGCTCCTCACAATGTCAATGGTTTAGCCGATATTGTAAGAAACCCAATTTATTCTACTGGTGTTGGATTGTTGCTGTACGGCTTGAAGCAATATCATGAAAGAGGCGGAATCGATTCAAAGTGTGAGCCAAAGATTCAGATTGTGGACAGGGTAAAGAACTGGTTCCAAGGAAATTTTTAGTTTTAATTTTAGTAGTCAATAACCGATACAGTAAAGCATCATAAATGAGGGGGCTATATGTTTGAATTAGTCGAGAGCGTCGCGCAGAGCGCTGAAATTAAAGTTATAGGCGTTGGTGGTGGAGGCGGAAACGCCGTGCACCATATGATCAATAATCAGGTGGAGGGCGTGGAGTTTATCTGCGCCAACACAGATGCACAGGCTTTGCATAACTTGAAAGCCAAGACGATATTGCAGATGGGTAGCAATATAACGAAAGGTCTTGGCGCTGGGGCAAATCCCGAGATCGGTCGACAGGCTGCGTTGGAAGATAGGGATGAGATCGCTGAGATTTTGTCGGGCGCCGATATGGTGTTTATCACAGCTGGTATGGGGGGAGGCACAGGAACAGGTGCCGCGCCTATCGTAGCTGAAGTGGCTAGGGAGATGGGCATCCTAACTGTTGCGGTCGTAACTCGACCTTTTCCATTCGAAGGTAAAAAGCGTTCCAAGATTGCTGAAGAGGGTATTCAACTTCTCTCAGAGCACGTGGATTCTTTGATTACTATTCCGAATGAAAAATTACTAGACGTGCTGGGTAAAGAGGCAACGTTACTGGAAGCATTTAAAGCTGCTAACGATGTACTGTTAGGCGCGGTGAAAGGTATCGCTGATCTAATTATGAACCCAGGCATGATTAACGTGGATTTCGCCGATGTTAAAACGGTGATGTCTGAGATGGGCATGGCTATGATGGGCACAGGTACAGCAGTTGGCGCTGATCGAGCTCGGGAGGCAGCAGAGGCTGCGATTCGTAGCCCACTACTAGAAGACGTGAATCTGCAAGGCGCGCGCGGAATTTTAGTTAATATAACGGCTGGAGAGAATCTATCTCTGGGCGAATTTTCTGAAGTGGGCGACACAATTGAAGAGTTTGCTTCGGATGATGCAACTGTAGTCGTTGGCACGGTGATCGATCCAAGTCTAGAGAATGAAATGCGCGTTACTGTCGTAGCAACTGGTCTGGGTGATAAGCACGCCAAACCCACTAAGGTTGTGGACAATACTGACAAGGAAAGAACTACCGACTACCGCCAGCTCGATAAGCCGGCGATTATGCGTAGACAGGGTTCTTCTCGAGCTACGGCTTCTGCGGTTGTGGGCTCAGATACCGACATGGACTATCTCGATATCCCAGCCTTTCTAAGAAAGCAGGCTGACTAGGCTCGCAGGAATACCGCAGTAGGATTTCTACACGGTACTCCTCACTTACTGTTTTTGAACGGTCTTATAAGGCTGATAGTTGGGGCTTTACACGGGCATTCCCTTATTGGGTTATTCCTTTAATTTTGCTACTATGCCATAAGGGTCGTCGTTGTGAGCGGGAACCGCTCGTTCTTGAGTCTAGTGTTGGAGAAGCAACAGGGCGCGGAGTACTCGTTTAAGACAGTGGGCTATAAGCCTTGATCGCACTTTGACATAACACTCGCAAATGCTCGAAATTCTCATTTTTTTCCGACTAAATAAGACGCGAAGCGAAGACCTATGCTAAGACAAAGAACCCTGAAGAATGTTATTCGTGCCACCGGCGTTGGTCTGCACACCGGCGAGAAAGTCTATTTAACACTGAAGCCAGCTCCAGTTAACACTGGCATCATCTTTACCCGAGTAGATCTCGATATACCCGTGCAGATTCCTGCCCGCGCATCAAATGTAGGCGATACAACTCTCTCCACCTGTCTAGTTAAAGATGACGTTAGAATTTCTACTATTGAGCATTTGATGTCCGCGCTGTCGGGTTTAGGCATCGACAATGTCTTCATCGATGTAAGTGCGCCAGAAGTGCCGATTATGGATGGCAGTGCTGGCCCGTTCGTTTTCCTGATTCAATCTGCTGGCATCGAAGAACAATCAGAATTGAAGCGGTTCATCAAAATACTGAAGCCACTGTATTTGGAGCATGGCGACAAAGCTGTCAGCCTCGAGCCGTTTGATGGCTTCAAAGTTAGCTACACACTTCACTATGATCACCCCGTTTACAAGAAACACACGAAGAGCGCGACCATCGATTTCTCCAGTACTTCCTTTGTTAAGGAGGTAAGCCGTGCGCGCACCTTCGGTTTCATGCATGAATTCGAAGAATTGCGTAATAGGAATTTGGCACTAGGTGCGAGTATGGATAATGCCATCGCGATAGGTGACTATAAGGTCTTGAACGAGGATGGTCTGCGCTACGAAGACGAGTTCGTAAAGCATAAGATCCTTGATTCTATTGGAGATTTATACCTGCTTGGCAACAGTTTGATAGGCGAGTTCAAGGGATATAAATCTGGACATGCTCTTAACAATGCGTTACTAAGAATGCTCGAAGTTAATGAAGATGCTTGGGAAATTGTCAGTTTCGATAAAGATACAAACGTGCCTATTTCCTATATGAAACCAGTGTTGGCAGCCTAGCCCTGCCGTGCTATCCTAACTACCTGATTTTAATAAATATAGTTGGGCGTTGAAGTTTCTTGATTAGCCCCAAGTTTTAATAGGCTTACTGAGAATTCCGCTTACACAATGAAAGTTATTCTAGTCGACCAGCGTCATGGTCACACTAAAACTATCGTCCTCAAAGGATGGCTGAAAGGCCTTCTTTCCCTATGCCTGCTCGGTACTCCAGTTGCGCTGGGCTACTTCGGCTATGGGCTCGCGGTTTCTCAGTACAACGGCGTCTTCAGCGAAGAGTCTGCGCAAAATTGGGAGCGCCAGATTCGTATACAGACTGAACAAATATCCGAGATTAAAGACGAGTCAGAACAACAGATCGAAGCCCTAACTATGCGACTTGCAATGTTACAGGCACGTCTGGTGCGCTTGGATGCTCTAGGGGAACGTATAACCACCATTGCCAAACTGGATACTGGCGAATTTGATTTCAGCGATCCGATTGCGATCGGCGGCCCTGCAACTGGCGTTTCAGAGTCTTACTCGGCAGCGGGCTTTATGGACGCTGTATATCAACTCGAACGACAACTTGACGATCGTCAGCAGCAACTCGAAATTCTTGAAGGCTTGATGACTGATCGCAAAATTCAGTCAGATGTTTTTATCGCTGGTAGGCCTGTAGAAAAAGCCTGGATCGCTTCGCGTTTTGGTCAGCGTCCTGACCCTATTACCGGGCGCATAACCTTCCATGGCGGCATCGACTTCACCACTGGCAAGTCGGGCGCTGAGATTAATACCGTGGCAGCAGGGGTAATCACTTGGTCTGGACCCCGATCGGGCTACGGCTTGATGGTTGAGGTCAACCACGGCAACGGATTCACTACACGTTACGCTCACTCAGAAATGCTATTGGTGGATGTTGGCGATATCGTAATGAAGGGTCAGAACATCGCGCTAGTGGGTTCTACTGGCCGCTCGACAGGGCCTCATGTTCATTTTGAGGTTTACAAAAACGGTAGAGTCGTCGACCCTGCCGCCTATATACATCGCACAGCAAGATAATTACCCCTTTCTCAAAACCAATCTAATTGGTCGCTATCGGTTTGACTGAGCAATGCTCATCATGCCCGTAGGAGATCAGCGTATCGAATCAACCTATTGATAGAGAAAAATGAGCATATTAAACAAAATATTTGGAAGTAGTAACTCGCGCAAGCTGAAGAAATTGAAAAAGACGGCTGTTCTTATCAACGAGCTTGAACCCTCTTTAGAAGCGCTTTCCGATGAAGAGTTGAAAGCCAAGACGGGCGAATTTAAGCAACGCTTCGATGCCGGTGAGTCGATTGACGCGTTACTGCCGGAAGCTTTTGCCGTAGTTCGTGAAGCGAGTAAACGGACACTGCAGATGCGCCATTTCGATGTGCAGATGATTGGTGGAATCGTATTGCACGAAGGAAATATCTCAGAGATGAGAACGGGTGAGGGTAAGACGCTTATGGCGACCTTGCCTGCCTACCTAAATGGTCTTACTGACAATGGAGTTCACTTAGTTACTGTGAATGAATATCTTGCAGAGCGTGATGCGAACTGGATGCGACCACTGTATGAGTTTCTAGGTCTCAGTGTAGGAATCATAGGCTCGGGACAGACACCGGAGTTAAAGAAAGAAGCCTATAACAGCTCTATTACCTACGGCACGAACAACGAATTTGGTTTTGATTACTTGCGGGATAACATGGCATTTCGTCTCGATGACAAAATGCAGAGAGAATTAAATTTTGCGATCGTCGACGAGGTGGATTCAATCCTCATCGACGAGGCGAGAACTCCGCTGATCATCTCTGGAGCTGCGGAAGATAGTTCGAAACTCTACGAAGCCATCAACCAGCTGATTCCAAAGTTGGAGAAGGGAATAAAGGCCGAAAAGTCTAAGATGGAAATGATGGACAAGAGCTTCGTGCCCGAGGAGTCAGGTCACTTTACCGTTGACGAGAAAAGTCGCCAGGTTGAGCTTACTGAAACTGGGCACGAGTTCGTTGAGGATATTCTGATTCAGAAAAAGTTGTTAGCGGAGGGCGAGTCACTCTACTCGGCGACCAATTTATCCTTGCTCCATCACGTACATGCTGGCCTAAAGGCGCATAACCTTTTCAATCGAGATATCGAATACATAGTTCAGAATAAAAGCATTGTGCTGATTGATGAGCACACTGGTCGAACGATGGAAGGGCGGCGTTTGTCGGAAGGCTTGCATCAGGCCTTAGAGGCTAAGGAAAAATTAGCAATTCAGAGTGAGAGCCAGACTCTGGCTTCAACGACATTCCAGAACTATTTTCGCTTGTACAATAATTTGTCTGGCATGACCGGCACCGCTGACACTGAAGCGTTCGAGTTTTCGTCGATATACGGACTGGATGTCGTGGTGATACCAACCAATCAACCTATGGTGCGTGATGATGCAAACGACCTTATCTTTCTTTCCATGGAAGAGAAGTTTGAAGCAATCGTTCGTGATATCACTGAAATGAGCGCAAAAGGAGCCCCCATACTAGTCGGCACAGCATCTATCGATACATCTGAAACGCTGTCGAGCTTCCTCACGAAAGAAAAAATCAAGCATGAAGTACTAAATGCCAAATTTCATGAACGTGAGGCGGAGATTATCTCTCAGGCAGGAAAGCCGGGGGTGGTGACTATCGCAACCAACATGGCTGGCCGCGGTACAGATATCGTATTGGGCGGCAAATGGGAAGCTGAGGTTGCTGAGTTAGAAAATCCAACCGAAGCGCAGATCGAGAAAATCAAAGTAGAATGGCAGTTGCGTCACGATCAAGTTATTGCGGCTGGTGGCCTGCACATCGTTGGCACCGAGCGCCACGAATCAAGACGTATTGACAATCAGTTGCGCGGCCGTTCTGGAAGACAGGGAGATCCTGGGTATTCCAGGTTCTATCTGTCCATGGACGATAACCTGCTTAGGATCTTTGCAACTGATGGCGTGAAGAACTTCATGAAGCGCTTGGGTATGGAGCGCGGAGAAGCCATAGAACATAGCATGGTAACGAAGCAGATTGAGAAGGCCCAGCGAAAAGTAGAAGGCAGGAACTTCGATATTCGTAAGCAATTGTTGGAATATGACAATGTAGCGAATGATCAGCGCACGATCATCTATCGTCAGCGTAACGAGCTTATGGCCAGCGATGATATTTCAGAGCTGTTGAAAGACATGCGTACAGAAGTAGTAGGGCAAATTGTCGATGAGTATATCCCGCCGCAGAGTGTTCCTGAGCAATGGGACGTGGAGGGATTACAGGAAGGGATAGATGTCCAATTTTCGACTCAGCAAGATATCCAGAAATGGCTTGATGAGGATGATCAGCTTTACGAAGAGCAATTGAAACAAAAAATCGACGAAATAATCTCTGCCGATTACGAGCAGAAGTGTGCGGCAGTGGGTGAAAAGATGCGCACTTTCGAGAAGCAAATTACATTACAGATACTTGATGGTTTGTGGAAGGATCACCTTGCAACTATGGATCACCTGCGACAAGGAATATTCTTGCGTAGTTATGGTGGCAAGAATCCGCGGCAGGAATATAAGCGCGAGGCATTCGCTCTGTTTCAAGATTTGATGACAAATCTGCAGCAGGAAGTTATCAAAGTTTTGAGTCAAGTGAAAATTCGACAAGAAGACGATGCAGATGCTATCGAGCGACAGCGTGAGAAGGAGCGAGCTAGGGAGCGAGTGAATTTTCAGCATCAAGCCGTATCTACACTCGCCGAACAGCCAGCGGATGACGCTTCGCCGGCAGGTCAAGGTCAGGAAGGGGCAGACAAGGCACCTCCCTTTGTTCGAGAGATGGCCAAGGTAGGAAGGAACGACCCCTGTCCTTGCGGCTCGGGAAAGAAGTATAAAGTCTGCCACGGCAAGATAGGTTAGTGATCGGCGTCGCAGTAGTCTGAGAAAGTGAAAGCTGAGTAGGAATTTAAAGATGGCTGTCGGTCCCCAGAGAAAGGTAAGCATGACCCCAATTGAAGGGGTGCGCTTAGCTGCAATAGAAAGTCAAATTCGTTACGCGAATCGACTCGATCTTGTCCTCGTTGAAATTGCAGAAGGTTCCACAACAGCGGGCATGTTTACCCAGAACGCTTTCTGTGCCGCGCCAGTTCGCATAGCTAAACAGCGAGTAGAGCATAGTGCTAGCCGTTATTTCTTGATTAACACGGGATATGCGAATGCTGGAACCGGACCTAAGGGGGAGCTTGCGGCTATGGCATGCTGTGAGGGATTGGCTGAGATCGCGGGAACTTCATCCGAACAGATATTGCCATTCTCGACAGGGGTGATAGGCGAGCAATTGCCTAGTGATAAAATACTTGTAGCATTACCTGAGCTGTATACAGCATTGTCTGCTAATTCTTGGCAATCAGCAGCGCAGGGAATATTGACAACCGACACGCGACCGAAGTTAGCCTCTGTAAGTTTTGCAGTTAACAGCTCGCAGGTAAGCATCAGCGGATTTGCGAAGGGGTCGGGCATGATCCGCCCGAACATGGCTACTATGCTCGCTTATGTTTTTACGGACGCACAGATCGACAGACCTCTCCTCGAAAAATTCTTAGCTATTGCTGTAAACAATTCGTTTAACAGAATCACAGTCGATGGTGATACTTCTACCAATGATTGTTGTATGTTGGTCGCCACGGGTAAGGGGTCTCTTGCCATCACGGATACCAATAGCGAGGCAGCTACGCAGTTTCAGTCTGAATTGAATGCAGTTTTCGAGCAGTTAGCCACCGATCTGATTCGGGATGCAGAAGGCGCAAGTAAATTCATAACGATCGAGGTAAATGAAGGCGCGTCTGAGCAAGAATGTTTGGCAGTAGCGTATGTGGTAGCAGAATCTCCTCTGGTTAAAACAGCTTTCTATGCTTCAGATCCGAACTGGGGAAGAATCCTCGCTGCTATCGGCCGTGCCGGTCTTGGCGATCTCGATATTGAGTCCGTCACTGTGGCGCTTGGAGAAACACTCTTAGTGTCCAAAGGAGCAGTAGATGCTGAGTATAGCGAGAGTGCAGGGCAGACAGAGATGGATAAGGACGAGATTCGAGTCCGCATTAACCTTGGTCGCGGGAAGGCCAGGACAAGAGTCTGGACATCGGACCTTTCCAACGAGTATGTGCGTATCAATGCGGATTATCGCAGCTAGCTACCTGTCGTGAATAAAAACTCCACTGTTCATGTTGCTGTCGGCGTTCTTTTCAATGACAACCACGAAGTATTGATTGCACTGCGCCCCGCCGAATCTCATCAAGGCGGCCTCTGGGAATTTCCTGGGGGCAAAGTCGAAGAAGGTGAGTCAGTCGAGTACGCACTTAATAGAGAATTTAAAGAAGAGTTAGGGATCAGTGTGCAGGCCTGCACCCCGCTAATTCAGATTAGGCATGAATACAGCGACAAGTTTGTAATGTTGGATGTTTGGCGCATCGAAAAATTTTCAGGGATACCCCAAGGAAGAGAGGGGCAGGCCATCGAATGGCGCGCGCTTTCTAAGCTGCGAGCAGTGGATTTTCCCAAGGCCAATGAGCGTATTATCCGTGAACTAAATAGCCTACGCTAATCGCCGTCACTCCAGATGTGCAAAGCTTTGCCGAATTTCATGTAATCGTCTGAATCAGCTAGGCCTCAGGGCCCCTTCACTGGCAAAACCATCACAGCTTCGCATAGTTGAATCTCGGCCTTTTTTCCTCTCTAAGCGTGCGGCAAGTCCGCTGAAAGGCATGCTATTGAACAATTAAGGAAAGGCTTCACTAAGGCCAGCAAGATAAAACTTCTATCGGATGCCAATGCAGGCTATTACAGGAACATCGCTCTAATCAACAGTAGGGACTTTCTTGCGGGCTAGGGCTGGTTTTGGACTACTGGTCATATTCATCCTCTACGGCTGGGTAAACGGATTCTCCGGGAATGCTATTGCGTTCGCTTGCCCAACCTCCAAAGTCTATTAGCTTGCAGCGTTTGCTGCAGAAAGGTCGAAAATTATTCTCATCAGACCACTCCACAGATTTTTTACAGTTAGGGCAGTCGATGCTGGTAGTCTTTGTGTTCATTTCTCGGTAACCATCCCCAAATATTTACTGTGAAGCGCCTCAATTTTTTCTCTGAGTTGCTCTAGGCTTTCTTCGTTAGATACAAGATCATCCGCATACTGGATTCTCTCGGCACGATTAATCTGAGAGGCGATGATAGACTTAATTACTTCTTCATCGCTACCGTCTCTTCTTACTGATCGATCTATTTGTATTTCCTCATTAACATCGATGACGATCACTCTATCTACTAGCTTGTGTTGCTCGGTTTCTAGCAGTAGTGGAGATTCCAGAATCGCATAAGGAGACTTCGTGGCACTCAGTCGGTGCTGCAGTAGTTCTGCAATTAGCGGGTGCAATAAATTTTCTAACCAGGATTTGTGTTCGGGGTTCGAGAACACGATTTTTCGCAGCGCGGCCCTATCGAGATGTCCCTGGGCAGTAAGTAATCCGCTGCCGAAGTGAGTGCCAATATCGCTTAGTGCAGGCTGTCCTGGTTCGACGACTTCTCTGGCCAGTGCGTCGGCGTCAATAACTTCAACCCCACATGTTCGAAATATCTTGGCAGCGGCAGACTTGCCGCTACCGATTCCGCCCGTAAGACCGACTACATACCTTTTTGCTGTGTTCATTCTGACAGAATCCAAATATTGATTAGCGAGAAGTTGTTCTTAGCTAATAAAGTTATCGATATAGAATGCTCTCAGCTGAGGGCCCCATATCAACATGAGAAATCCAGCGCCTGCGAGAAACGGCCCGAAGGGCAATGGCACGGACTTGTCTCTTCCGAAAAGTAGTATCATTCCGAGACCGAACACAGTGCCCACTAGTGAAGAAATAATAATTATTGGCAGTAGGCTCTGCCAACCCATCCATGCTCCTAGGGCTGACAACAATTTGAAATCCCCGTAACCCATTCCGTCTTTTCCAGTTGCGAGTTTAAATCCCCAGTAAAAGACCCAGAGTACGAGATATCCTGCGACCGCGCCGATCACGGCGTCTCTCAGCGTAACACCGAACCCAAAATCGATTGTGTTGACGAGTAAGCCGAGCCAGATAAGTGGCAGCGTGATGTTGTCGGGCAGTAGTTGGTGATCGAAGTCGATTAGTATAAGAGCTATGAGCGCCCAGGTTAAGAACAGCAGGGCCAGCGTTAGCCAAGTGGCACCAAAATGGAATGCGACCAAGCCTGAAAGAACGCCGCTCACAAGCTCGACGCTTGGATACCGAATCGAAATCTTTCCTTTGCAGTCAGAACACTTGCCGCCTAGAAAAAGATAGCTAAGAACAGGGACGTTTTCCCATGGCTTTATTTTGTGATTGCAAAGAGTGCAATGTGAATCAGGTTTCTGCAGATTGAATACTTTGAACTTAGCAGAGAGTTCATTGCTGTCCGGAGTTTCGTTATCTATTTCGAGATAGTCACAACATTGTTCGTGCCAATCGCGCTGCAACATTATAGGTAGCCGGTAGACTACTACATTGAGGAAGCTTCCAACTAGCAACCCTAATACGATGCAGACGGTTAGTAGTAAGGTTGGACTAGCAGAGAGGAGGTCTATTATTTCCATGCAAAGGTATCGACGCTAGTTCACCGCGCCGAGCTGAAAGATTAGCAGATACATCGTAACGATTAACCCGGGGATCTCAAACGACTGAACAAGAGGTATGCCCGATTTCATCATCGTTGCTAACTGGCGTGTGAACACGGCAATATCCTGAGGCTTAATCTTTTGCTTCCTGGGTCCGAATAGATCCTTTGACTTGCGTTTAACCTTGGTCGGCGCAACTCCCTGTTTACGCAGCTGTGTCTTTACTAGTGCTTGGCTACTACCCTGGGTTTCGCCTTTGGTCTTGTTACCGGTTTTGTCGGTACCTTGCCAAAGGTAGGTGGTTTGTACTGCTTCAGTAGCCATAGGGGGCCTCGCCAGATCATCTAGTCGTTAGATTGCGCTGACTATAACACGGCAGCGTAGAATTATTTATTTAAGTCAGTCTGTTAGCCTCTCCAAGGCTGGGC
>Ga0308015_10000788_pt1 | contig 13813 bp, 13 predicted proteins | sample Neamet231_FD_203128 | JGI IMG/M metagenome (GOLD analysis project Ga0308015, IMG submission 203128) | Marine microbial communities from water near the shore, Antarctic Ocean - #231 | ecosystem: Environmental > Aquatic > Marine > Unclassified | place: Southern Ocean | collected 2014-07-28
CCAGGAACACGGCCAGGAACAGCACGAAGTCGATCTGGCCGCGCTCCGTCTCGGCGGCGGAGTAGATGAAGGCGTAGTAGAAGCAGCCAATGAGGCTCGTCGCCAGCCCCTGGAACGCTTTGATGAGCCCTGCCGCCAAGCCGGTGGTCTGCGGGAAGTTGAAGAACATGGTCTTGACCGCCGCGATGTCGAACCAGCCGCTGGCGCTGCCCCAGAGCCAGCAGATCAGCATCACCACGGCGAAGGGCGCGTCATTCCACCTGCAGAGGAACGTCAGCACCAGCACCAGCAGCGGCAGCATCTCCAAAACACCAGCAGCACGCACCGGTCGAGCACCAGCCAGAGCAGCAGGAAGCCGACGCCGTGGCACGCGCTGCCGATCGCCATCGTGACGCGCGGCCCGAAGGCGTCCTGGACCAACCCCGCCGGCACGTTGCAGAAGATGCCGACCTGCGACGCCAGCCCGAGCAGCGCCAGCTGCGTCTGGCTCAGGCCCAGCGTGCTCTTCACCGCGGGGCTGAAGACCGAGAAGGCGTAGATCGCGCCGCCCGGGATCTCGGCGAGCAGGCAGCCGACGAGCGCGGCCCAGCGGGAGAGCTTCATAATAAACACGCAGGATCACGTCCACGCACGTCACACTGAGAGCACAGCCGCTACTCCGGCTCCGTCCGAGTCCGTCCTCTCGCGATCGCCGATTCCGCGTTTTTATCTTCCTTTTTTCGCCAGCAGCGCCCCCTGCCACCCTCCCGACTCGTTCGCGGGCGGGGCACGGCGTGTAGTCTTCGCGCGACCGAAACCTACCGAGTTTGATGCCGGGGGAACGGCAATAGAGAAGCTCGAAGTTGCGGGGAGCGCTTGAGCTCGGGCGGCGCGCAAAGTTTGTGCAGCTTTGGGATCTCCGCTGCTTCCGCCGGCCCCCGTCGTAGTCTACGACGGGGGCCGGCGTCGAGGGTAGGCGGGAAGTTGGCGATTGCGTCGTCAGCACAGCCGAGGACGACGTTGGCGTTGACGTGTAGTCACCCTCGCACCCACCGCCCCGTCGAGCTCTTGTATTTGTACCCCGCCTCTTCGCATTGGGCCTTCCTCTTCCCCTTTGAAGTGTACTTACGCGACGACCGCACCCCCGTCTTCGGCTTCGCGGCCCCAACGCGCCTCTTCTTGCTGCAGTCGCAGACTTTCTTCCCGAGCGGGCACGGTGCCATTTACCATAGGCGGCGAAAAAAGGACACGGGACCAATAGCCTAGTCGAATGATGATCTTTTTCCCGCGTACAATGTACGCAGCCTGGCGCTGCTTGGCCTGTTTTATCGTGCGGTTGAATTCCTTCTTGCTGCTGTTGTGTCTGAACGCCTGTGCCGCGGCGCAACGATGGACGTTGAGTAGCCGCGGTTCGAGTCGCACTCCGAGAGCGCAGCCGTGGCGAGGAATGCGAAGATCATCGCGCGGCCGCGATTCCGCGGTATTGCGATCGCCAGCTCAAGCATGAAGGGGGAGAATAAAAGGATCACTTCAGAAATTTCTGTATTTCGCAGACGCGCGGTGCCGCGATGAACAGCGACCTCGTGGAGCTGATTCAGCTGCTGGATCTGCAGCAGCACACGCCGGCGTTTGATGAGGCGGGGATGGACGACCTAGGTGACCTGGTGGAGCTCACGGGCGACCTGCTGGAGGCGTGGGGGCTGGACGACAACGAAGCGATACGGCTGCTGTCGGTGGCGCGCCAGGACGACCCGCTGGACTACGCGCGCTTTACGGCGGCCGCGCGGGGCGCGGATGCCGCAGACGCGGAAGGCAGCGCAGCCGCGGCGGAAGAAGCGGCGACGTTGGCGGCGTGGCTGGCGTCGGTGAAGCTGAGCGACTACGAAGAGGTGCTCTTCGCGGCTGGCGTGCGCGTGGCTACCGTTGCGGAGCTGACGGAGGAGCGCCTGAGGGAGCTGGGCATCGTCAAGTCGATGCACCGAAAGCGGTTAATGCGCGAGGCGGCAGCGCTCGCCGCACCAGTGGAGGCTGAGCCAGGTTTTGCGCGCGCGTTGTCGAGCCACGCGATCGCGACAGAGCAGCTGAAGGGCGACGTGAAGGACGAGCTGCCGGTGATGGGCCTCACGCTCGCCGCCATGCGGAAGGTGGCGGCGGACGGGCGCGTGCGCGAGGACATGACGACGGAGCAGCTGCCACGAGTGCCTGATGCAGGACACCACGCCGGCCGGCTGGACGCTGAGCAGCGCGAAGACGCCGGAAGGCTGGACGCTTCACTCGTACAGGAACGATTTGACGGGTGAGGAGATCCGCGAGCGGCAGCCGGGCCAGGACCCGGCACCAGGCACGACGACGTACTGCGATCTGCTGGTGTCGCGCGGCGAAGGCGCTTCTGTCGGCCGCGCGAATCGCTTTGTCTCTCATGCTTGGATGCTCAAGTTTCTGGAGATGTTCATGGTTCTGGAGGCGGGACTGCTGTCGAAGGATGCGCTGGTGAAGGTGGACGGGCTGACGAGCGACAAGGGCCTGCCGCTGAACGGCAAGCTGGGCACGATCGTGCGCTTCGAATCCATAAAGGATCGGTACCTGGTGCAGCTGCGCGGCGAGGAGGGCCGGCAGCTGCGGCTGAAAACGGAGAGTCTGCTGCCGATGCATGATGAGCAGACGCAGGTGTTTCTGTGGTTCGATGTCTGCACGATCAATGAGCATCAGCCGGAACGCGTGAGCAAGGGCTTCAGCGAGACGTTCATGGAAGCGGTGGGCGGAATTGGCCACACGCTACTTGTTCTCACACCTTGGGACCAGCCGGTGGCGCTGTCGCGCTCGTGGTGCCTGTGGGAGCTCAACTGCACTGAGGTGAAGGACTGCGAGCTCACGATCTGCCTGACCAACGAACAGCGGCAGGCCTTGTTGTTCGTAACCTTCAAGAGCCCCAAGGCGGTGCAGGACGCCTTCGGACAGATCGACTCGTCGAAAGCGAGTGCAGGCTCTGAAGCGGTTGCTAGCGGAACACGAACACCTACAGGACCAGGTCCAGGGCCACCAGCAGGACCAGGTCGACGCCATGGACGCGCTGCAGGACCAGGTCGACCGCAAGGAGTGGCAGCGCGCCCGGGCGTCGAACCACGCAGACTACTACAAGGCGTCGTGCGAGAGGTTGCAAACGCACCTGGACCACTTAATGGACCAGGTCCAGGACCGCGAGCAGGACATCGAGCACCTCAACGGCCACTACTTCGGTTGGCGTCGCGATCTAGTCCATGCACACGCGCTCAAGATGCAAGGCGCCAAGCGGGCGCGATGCGAGGGCGTGCTGGCGCTGCTCGGGGAGCTCCGGGTCGCGCAGATCAGCCACTGCATCGCCGAGAAGGGCCTCCAGTTCTGGCAGGACATGCCGCGCGCGTCAGGTGTGTAGTCGCTCTGATTCATCCAATGAACTACCCGCGTGTCTGCAGCTCTTCAAGGTAGTGGATGCACATCTTGACTGACTGTTGATGCCTGCTGCCGCCTTCACCGAGCTTGCCAAGCATCCAGAGCTTGTAGCTCTCGGGCACCTCGTCGAACGTCTTGCCCTCGTGTTTGCCGAATTCCATCGTCTCGGTGTTGTTGTTGTCCTCCCCTGGCAGCGTGCCGAGGTAGTGAGTCTCGGCGCCCGACTCGGCCCGCTGGCAATGGGTAGCATATGCTAGGTACGCCTCCAGTCCCATCAGGCTTAACACGGCATCGTCGCTCGTCCACTCCTGCTTAGCCCGCATCCATGCAGCATAGCCACCGAGGGAGGGAAGGGACATCGGACTGTCCGTCCAACACTTACTCACTCGAGCCGGGCAAGGGGGGGTGGCAGATGATGGCACTCGGCAGCCCTACTCAGCGCTTACCGTACGCGTACGGTAAGCGCTGAGCCGTCGCGTCCTTGCGCATGAAGAACGCGTTCGGCATGTCGTCGCGCTGCGCCGTGTAGGCCCTGACCCGCGACGTGTACTCGGCCGACGCTGAGGCACCCTCCCACGAGTCTTTGTCCCCGCCGGAGCCGCGCTTCTTGAGCCACTCGTCGCGGCTGATGGCTGCGGCAGGGAGACACAGGGGCACTAGACGAGTAAAAGTAGACTTATACGAAGAAGCTTAATCAATCGCTAGTCAGTCGCCTACGCTGGCGCTGGCGCGGCTGAGCGCGTCGCCGAGCTCGTCCACTGGGTCGGCCTCCCGCGGCCCGCAACGCGCGTAAAACTGCTCGCACTGCTCGTCGCTCCGGTGCGCCGACTCGGCCTGCACACCATCTTCGGGCTCCTCCAGAGTCTGCTCGAGCAGATCGAGTCACTCGTTGAAAGCGCGGCCGCCGTTCTTGTAGCGCGTTCAGGGCGAGGCCGGGTTGCCCTCGAAATTGCAGCACGCAAGCAGCCGCCGGGCGGCCTGCGTGTCCTCGTGCTCCTCGCCCAGCGCCGCTGCCGCCTCCTCGAGCAGCGGTCGCGCCCGCGCCTTGTCGCCCGCGTTGAGCAGCAGGTTGCCGAGGTTGCACTTCGTTACCAGCGTGCTCGCATGGTTGGCGCCAAGCGCCGCGGTCTTGCCTTCGATCACCTCCAAGTACAGTCTCCCCGCCTCCTCCAGCTTGCCCTGCTTATCGAGCAGATTCGAGAAGTCGCCCTTCTCGCGCAGAGTCTCCGCGTGGTTGGCGCCGAGCACGGCCGTCTTGGCTTCGATCACCTCCAGGTACAACCTCCCCGCCTCCTCCAGCTTGCCCTGCTGCTTGAGCACGGCCGCGTAGTTCCCCTTCGTCATCAGCGTCTCCTCGTGGTTGGCGCCGTAGATCGCGGTCTCGCTCTCGATCACCTCCAGGTACAGCCTCCCCGCCTCCTCCAGCTTGCCCTGGTCCTTCGCCGCCAGCGGTCCCTGCCCCAGCGCCTCCTCGCCCGAAATGACTTCCAGCCACAGCGCCGCCGCCTCCTCCAGCCGCCCCTGATCATCCAGCTGGTTCGCAGCGTCGAACGCCGCGCCCACCGCCTCCGCCGTCGCCAGCGTACCCCCGGCAGCCGCCCGCGCTGCCGCCGCCGCCGCCTGCTAGGCGCCCATCGCCCATTCCCGAAGACGCGCGAAGATCTTGCCATCCAACGCCTTAAAGCCGAAACCTGCCTCGATGGCCTCCGCGATCTCGTCCCGGTCCGCGTCCGAGCCAGCGCTCGCCTTCGACGAGTCGATCTGCCCGAAGGCCGCCGCCTTCAAGAGCAACAGGCTCTCGTCCCGCGTCCAGGAACGCCTGACGCTGCTCGTGGGTGAGGCAGATCGTGAGCTCGCACCCGTTCTGCTCCGTGCAGTTCAGCTCCCAGAGGCACCACGACCGCGACAGCACCACGGGCTGATCCCACGGTGTCAGCACGAGCAGGGTGTGCCCGATGTCGCCGACCGCCTCCATGAACGTGTCGCTGAAGCCCTTGGTGAAGCGCTCCGGCCAGTGCTCGTTGATCTGCGAGGGGAAGGCTGTCAGCAGCGCAAGGAACAGATCACGGAGCAGGGCATCAAGGCTTAACTCGCAGATATCGAACCAGAGAAAGATCTCCGTCTCCGCGTCATGCATCGGCGCCAGCTCCGCCGCCTTCACGCTCACCGCCTCCTCCTCGCCCTCGCCGTCCAGCTTTATCAGGTACGCGTCGTCTTTTTGCTCGTAGCGGCCGACGCACCCGAGCCGCCCGTCGGCCAGCCTCACCAGCGCGCCTGCCCCGAGCAGCCCTGCCTCCAGCGCCGCAAGCACCTCGCGTAACAGCAGCAGCCAGGCGTGGCTGACGAAGCGGTTCGCTTTGCCGATGCAAGCGCCCTCGCCGCGCGCCACCATCAGGTCGATGTAGCTCAGCGAACCGCGCGGCGGCGGCACCGGCAGCTCCTCACCCGTGGTGTCGGTCCGCACGCCGCCGCGCCGGATCACCTGTCCGTCCACCGCCTTCGTGTACGTGTGCTGGATGAAGCCCTCCGGCGGCTGCACCGAGCTCAGCGCCCAGCCCTCGGGCAGCGTCTCCTGCAGCACCACAGAGTAGCACACGTCCGCGGTGGAGCTCGCGTCCGTCACGCGCGGGTCGCGGGAAGCCGGCGCAGCGCCGCCAGCGTCAGCCCGGCCATCGGCGTCCGGAGCTTGGCCTCCGCGCCGGAGGCGTGCATCGACATGGAGCTGGTGGCAATTGCCCGTCCAGCGGAGTCAGTGTTGCCCGCGGAAGCTGCGTGCTCACACAACCGGCACTCGGCGTGCTATGAGCAGAGGTCGAGTCGGTCCGCGCTGGGCGTGCGAGAGGGGGTGAGCGCTGAAGATCGGCGCGCTGTTGGAGGCGGAAGGAGGCTTCGCAGCTTCGTCAAGTTTTCGTCGTCGTCGCGCGCGCGCGCGCGCGCGCTCTGCCGTCGTCCGCTTTTCCAGAGCCGCAGCTCCGAACCGGGCGGCGCAGCGGTGCGCTGGCGCATCAGAACACTACCGCCGCGCCCCCCTCCCTGCCGGCCGTCCGTCGTGGGGGGCGGGGGGAACAGCGAGGCGCGACAACAAATCGAGGAATTGCCCGACGAAAATCGCGAGCAACACACGAAGTCAGCAAGCCCCGGGCAACAGGGGGCCAAACCTGCAGTTCGCGCCGCGGACGCCGAGCGCAGCCGCGCCTCTGGTTCCGAGGACCGCGCCGACGGGCCAGCGCGTCGCACGCGCGGTGTTGCGGCAGGAGCGCGGCGATGAGTGACTGGCCGCCGCCGCGCTTCAACCCAGTGTTCTTCGGCATGGCGCACCGCTCGTCGGGGCGGGACGGCTTCGGGCCGGCGCCGGCAGCTGTGGCAGCGCAGCCGGCGTTCGCGATCAACTCCGCGCCCGCGCCGCCGACGCAGGTTCCCTTCGGAGTTGCGGCGCCGGCGTTCGGAGTTGCGGCGCCGGCGTTCGGCGCTGCGCCTGCACCACCGGCGCAGGCCGCGCACCCGGGCGTCAGCTGCGACGTCTGCGGCACCGTGCCGATCCTGGGCGTGCGGCACAAGTGCGCCTCCTGCCCCGACTGGGACTGCTGCTCCGTCTGCCTGGCCAGCGGCAGGATGGAGACCTCGCTCGACGCCTTCAGCTGCCGGCACGAGGTGCTGCTGGGCGTGCGCAACCCGGCCAAGACGCTGCTGGCGGCGCCGCCCATCCAGGCGACGGACGATGGCGCGACGATCACGGTGACGGCGACCTACGCGGCGGCGGCGGCGGCCCCGGCTCCTGCCTTCGGCGTGGGGCCGCTGCCGTTTGGCGCTGCGCCCGACGGCTCGTTCGGCGACGGACAATCCCTCGGAGGAGCTTTCGGTGGTGGCGGCCGCGGCGCGCCGGGCGGCTCAGCCCAGCCCACTGCTCCTATGGGCTTTGCTATGATGTTCCCCACCAGCGGTCGAGTGAACGGCTTCGCCACGATGGACGCCGAGAAGGACGGTGAGGGCAGGACCACTGACCGCAACGTCTGAGGCTCTGAGCGATTATCAATAAACTCATTCACGTAGGATCCTACTACAGTAGATCTTTAGCTTTATTGCGCGGGGCGGTCGTGGCTCATGTACTCATTCCAGCGCACGCGGATCCACACATTAGCCTGCACGAAGCTCGCCACCTCGGCGTCGGAGGGGACCGGCACGCCCGTGACGGTGGACATGAGCTGCATCTGGTTGCGCTGCTTGGTAGAAACCGCGCTCTGGCCCTCGCACGTCTGCTGCTCTGGCCCTCGCACGTCTGCTGCTGGAGCCCGCTGTTCTGCTCCGCCGGCCCCTGTGCACGCTAACACACGCGAGGGTCAGCAACAGGACTGTGCTACGAGACGCAGGGAGTGCTAGGACTACAGTGGTAGGAGCAGCCGTTGCACCTCGCCCGTCAGCCCCTGCAGCTCTTGCAGCCGCCGCTTCTGGTTCTGCTCAGCCTCCGGGAGCGACTCCAACGTCGGGTCAAATTTGGGCTCCTTCAAGGCTTCTGCGGCGGCGGTAGTCACGGCTGCAAAGAGGGTGGGATGAGATGACGTTGGAATCAGCCGCAGGGAGCAGGAAGCAGGACTCAGGCGTCACTTGCAGCACACAAGGAGGTCAGCCGAAGAAGGTGACAGCATGAAGCCAGAGCATGCTCAAACTGTGTGGTCTTCTCCGGCGCAGTCGCTTGCGCAGGAACAAGAAGAGGCGTCAGCACGAGCAGCACAAGCACCAACAAGCACCAAGAGGAGCAGCAGCAGGAGCACCAGCTGGAGCAGCAGCAGGAGTATATAGTCCTCCCTGTTGGAACACAGTGCCCTTGGTCTACGCCTCCTCCGCCTTGCGCCTCATGAACAGCAACATTGCAAAAGCCGCAATACACGAAAACCCATATCCGCAGACACTCTACGCCCACAAAATCGACACTTCCTCCCTGGAAAATCCGGGAATCTGGATAATCTGGAACGGTGTTCCCACGCCAACTGTGAAAATTCTGCGGCACTGCTCTCCCGCCTCGGCTGCACTGCAACGCAATCGCCAACTTCCCGCCTACCCTCGACGCCGCTACGACGGGGGCCGGCGGCCCACCTCCACCGCGGGCGGGCTCGGCAGCTGCAGCCCGTTGCGCCGGCACAGCTCCCGCATCATCAACGCCGCTTCGAAGTCGCGCCGCCGGTACGTCACCGTGTCCGGCGCTGGCCAGCTGGTTCTGCAAGGGAACTTCCGCCCTGGGCAAAAATCGCCTCAAAGTAACAGAAAAACGTCAAAAACACAGTTTCTGTGCTTGTTTCGGCAAGCGAGGATTTCCCGGTACAACCGGGAACGATTACCCGCCACCTATCGCCTGTGATCAGGCAGGGAAAAAGGATCCCGGGTCGCACCCCTGATTTACTCTCAATGATAGGTCTATTCGCAGATGTTCACGGACGCGCGCCTTAAAGATCATCCTGCGACTCCTCGTCGACCTTGGCCGGCGCCTGGCTAGGCTCGAATACCACTTCCTTGCCCGCCGACTCCGCCGCAGAGGCGTAGACGGAGTGCGCGGCGGTGTCGGTGCTCGTGGGGATCGAGATCGTGGCCTGAGGGTTCTGAGCCGCAGGAACTAGAGGAGGCACAACCGCAGGAGCAACAGCAGGAGCAGAAGCACGAACAGCATCAGCACGAAACAGCAGCAGGAACAGCAGTAGTAACACAGACAACAGCGTGAGCGCACCGGCGCGAAGCCCGGGGAGCTGGCCTGCACCACGATGTTGGAGGTCGAGGCAGCGGCGCCGACGTGGTCGAACTCCTGCACGATTACTTAAGGAGTCAACAGCAGAGATCGCTTACGGAATCCACAGCACAGTTCTCCTGCTTAGGGATCCTTCAGTAGATCTGGTCGGTACGTGGTCGATCTGCTGCATGAGCGTACGCTCCGAAGCGTCGCGAGCGGCGGTGGACTTGACGTTGATGACGGCGCGGACGAGCCCGTGCCACGCCGAGTGCCACGGGGCGTCGTTGGGCTCGTGGCAGTGAGGGTCGCCGTTGCCGGTGCCCTGGACGGCGCCCGGACCGGAGAGGACCTGAGGGAAGAAGGTGTGGCGTGTGCGAGGGTCAGCGTAAAAGCCTGATGATAATCAGCAGACGCGCATGCAAAACTGAAAAGCTGAACAGCATCGACGTCGCCTGAGTCAGAGTCTGCAGAGTCATCGTAGATCGTACCTTGAAAGTGATGTTGGCGGAGGAGAGCGTCATGCGCTGGCCCTTAGGGTCAACAACGGAGGCGCGGAGCAGCGCGACGTCGTGGCCGTCGAGGAGCACGGCGGAGCCGGTGCCGGTGAGCTGGTGTGGAGAGAGCGGGGACGGGTCAGGGCGAAGAGCGTTGCAGATATAGTGCAGACGCAAACAAAGCACAGACACAGACGCAGCATAGGCACAGAGTGGCAGCGTACCTGGTGCGGTGCGTCGATGGTGAGCTCGAGATTGGCGGCCTTGCCGTTCGTGTGGCGCACAGCCGTGGCCACCTGAAGTCATCACACCAGAGTGAGCACAGGGTGAGCACAAGGTGAGCACTTACAGTAGGAAGTGGATTGCAGCAGATGTGAATTGCTTGAGGGGTGGGCAGAGCAAGAAGACATCTGCAAGAGCATCTGGTGAACATCGTGGCGTACCGGCTTGCCGCTGCCGTCCATGGCGACGGCGGTGATGGTGCCGGCCGCCCAGGGCACGGAGGTCCACTCAGCGTAAGAGCCCGGTCCCTGAGCGCATAGAGTGCGGTGAGCACTCACAGCACGAAGGAGGAGGACGGCGTACGTAGTCGCATCACGAGTCATTCAGGAGCCACAGCGAAAGCATCAAGACATCTTGATCAAAAGAATTTCTTTTGTGCTCACCTTACGCATCGGCACGACCTTGCGGGAGCCCTGCGACTTGCCGTTGACGGAAAGCTCGATCGAATCGGCGTTGGTGTAGGCGTGGATGGCGCGGGTCTGTGATTGGTTTGTCGTGTGGTGGTGTTGGTGGTGTTGGTGGTGGTGGTGGTGGTGGTGGTGTTGGTGTTGGTGGTGTTGGTGGTGGTGGTGGCGGCGGTCAGCAAAGCCGTAGCGAAGGCAGAGGTACACACAGGAACGGGGTGCAGAGCAGTCGCTAAAACTATAAATCAGTGCATTGCAATTAGATATGTACCTTGTTGCCGTAGGTGGTTGGGAAGGAGTCAGGCGACTCCCAAGACTCGACGATGTAGACCTCGGCCTTGTCCTTGGTGGGGAAGGTCTTGTCCGGCCCGTCCGCGTGGTCAGCCGCAGGAATATACTTCAGGAATAAACCGCGAGAATATTCACGTTATGTACCTTGTCCGGGCCGTCCGCGATCGTCAGCAGCCACTGGGTGCGGTACCACTGAGCGGCGGCCTTGGGGAAGCCGCAGAGGTCGTATTGGCCGTAAGTGGAGGAGACCTCGCCGCGGCCAGTGGCGCCGCCCACAGGGGGCTCGCCGCTGCGAAGGGAAGGAGCATGCGTTAGCGGCTGCCGCAGTAGGCAGCACAGCAGACCAACCAGCAGCTGCAGCAGCTTCCATTCAGGCTGGAATTCCAGGCGCAGCAGGCGCAGTAGCGGCAGCACAACAGGCACAGCAGCAGGCAGCAGCGCAGGCCAACTCACTAGTAGTCGAAGAGTGTCCAGACCATGGTCCCCACAGCGTAGTCCACGCCGTCAGAGGCGTTGGTGGCGTCGTTGGACTCGGCGCAGCGGGCGTTGAACGAGGGCTGCGGTGGCGTGGCCAAAGATTAGCTTAAGGATCAACAGCAAGGATCGCCGGCAGACACATCAGAAGCCTAAGCACATATCGCCCAAGAGCTGAAGTGGATGTGCATTCTACGAGAGAAGAGCAGTTACCTGCGTGCAAATCTTGTGCGGGTTGTCGTGGAGCGTCTCGCAGCCCTCATCCTGGTGCACGAGGCGTTAGATGACCGTGTCATGGCAGGAAGCGCAATCTACGAGGCAACTACCGCCGTTACAGAGTGTCTCCCCACCTCATCGCGCATCGTGTTGCAGGAGCAGCACTCGGACATGAAGATCGGCTTCTTGCCTGTTAGAAGCGTGTCAAAGGAGGTCAGCACAACACTTGGCACTTGCCACAGCACGGATGAGCCAGTCAGGCAAGGGCGCAGGGCTTGAGGTAAGCCTGCGGCGCTGCCGGCAGCATCTGCGTGCTCACCCATAGCCTTGTGGCACGAGTCGAGCTTCTGGCGGCTCTGGTGGCTGAAACCCTGCACGTCGATCGTCTGTGGAGAGACAGGATTGATTGCTAAAGGTCAGTGAAGGTGAGTGAAGGTGAGGCCACTGCAGGATGAATAGCAGGGAAAGGATGCTTGCAGGCGTGAGCAGCAGGCGCGAGCAGTAGGAGCGAGCAGCAGGGATCCTTATGTATTGTGTTGTATACCTTGGAGAGCAGGTCGTTGAAGGTGAACATATTAGCCAGCGTCGGGCGGCTGCCGTCGTACCTGAGGCAGGAGGAGGAGAGAGACGCGCGTGTCAGTTGACTTCCCCCTTGATGGGCGGCAGGCGGTTCGACACGTGGCAGTTGTCCTCCTTGATGGCAGCCGTTATAAGAAAATCTTATAGCGCGCGTACTTCTGAGCGATGGCCTGGAAACGCGGCCCGCCCTGCTCGTGCGACCCTTCGCAGCCGGCCTGCGAGTCAGCACGTGTTGCGTGAGGGAGGGGAGGGGAGTGAGTCAGCGGCAGTGGTTACCTTCGCAGCCTCCCTGCGGACGGACGCAGAGGAGAGACAGAGACAGAGACAGAGAGGCGAGGTAAAGGTACGAAGGTGCGGAGGATCAAGAGTCCGCATAAGGAGCTCAGGCGTTTGCTTCGCACCTCGTTGCAGAAGGACCAGATCACAACCGAGGGGTGGTTGCGGTCACGCTTCACGAGGGCGCCCATGTTGTCGACGAAGGCCGACTTGTTCTCGAACAGCCGGTTCTCATCCATCACCACGATGCCTATCCAATAGTAGAGTATAGATGGGGATTAATGCAGGGTGGACAGCAGAGATCACTTACAGCTGTAAATATGAATAGCAGCGGGAGAGATCCTCCTTGTATATGCATAGGTGCGAACCGATGCGGTCGTAGATGTCGAGCATTTCGGGGTTGGGCGGGTTGTGAGACGTGCGCCGCCCTGTAGAGAGGTGGCAACACGAGGGTCATATGAGCAGTCTCGTCAGGAGGCAGGAGTCACAGCATGCTGAGGGCGATCAGTCGTACCGTTGCCGCCGACCGCGCGCGAGGCCTAAGCACAGAGGCTGACACGTTAGAAGAATCTATACATCACGATGGGCGCAGGCAGCAGCAGGCATCGGCAGGCGATATACACAGGGCGGCAGGGCACACAGCAAGCAGCACATAGTTGCTGGTGTCTCTCACCTGAGCGCGGAAGAGGTTGACGCGGTCCGGCACCGCCATGCCCACCACCGCGAAGTTGTTGTGGTCGCAGAAGCCGCGGATCTTGAAGTGCTCCCCGTTCAGGGCGAAACCTGCGATCGCGACAAGAATCAGTCCCATACATAGCAAGAAACGCCTCAGGACGGCACAGCGCAGCACTGGGGGCGGCACAGCTAGAACTATTCTCACCGTCCGTGGAGTCGTAGTGGAGGTGCCGGAAGCCGTGAGTGTCCGACACAGAGTCCACGGCCTCGCCGGTGCAAGATCCGGTGTGCACGGTGGCAGCCACGGTGTAGAGGGTCGGCTTGGGGGAGGACCAGAGCTGCGCGGTGGGCACGTGCATAATCGCCGAAGCCTCCATTGACTTGCCGGCCGGGATGCTGAGCGGCATACCTGAGATGAGTACCGCAGCAGCTGCAGGATCAGCCACAGCGATCGCCGCCAAGCCGGCACCGTTCACAGCAGCAGGTGAGGCTACAGCTGTACGTACCCTTGAAGGCCGCGGCGGAGGTGCCATCCGGCGCAGTGAAGTTGAACTTGACGCACACGGTGGCGGCAGCCGAGCCCGAGTTGGCCACAGCTGGTGATTAAAGCAGCAGCAAGATGAGCTGCAGGATGAGCAGCTGCGGAACAATTGACTTCAAGAACGCGCAGCAGCGGCAGCGGCAGCGGCAGCAGGAGGCGTCGTTACGCGTGTTACGTACCTGCGCGCGCGTGCACCACGCCCGCTGCGGTGGCCGTGCCCGTCGAGGAGGTCTGGAAGTTGCTGGAGACGCTCAGCAGCGGGAGGCAGGAGGAGCAGGAAGAGCAGGAGGAGCAGGAGGAGCAGGACGAGCAGGAGGAGCAGGAGGAGCAGGAGGAGCAGGAGGAGTCGACTAGTTGCATACCTGGAAGTTGGTGGACACGTTGGAGTACGCGAAGAGGCCATCCTGCTCGACGGAGACGGGGCAAGGGCAGGCAGGGCCGCTCAGTCAGGCTGGAA
>Ga0308015_10000790_pt1 | contig 13799 bp, 8 predicted proteins | sample Neamet231_FD_203128 | JGI IMG/M metagenome (GOLD analysis project Ga0308015, IMG submission 203128) | Marine microbial communities from water near the shore, Antarctic Ocean - #231 | ecosystem: Environmental > Aquatic > Marine > Unclassified | place: Southern Ocean | collected 2014-07-28
TGGCAATACAATTACCACAACATTCGCGAGTACCTATCAAACAACCATATGCCATGACCTTGTTGTCATAACATTTCCCAAGAGCAAAGCTGAGCTTAACTTCACACTTGCAATGATTGCTCATTGCATTAACGAAACAACAAAAATAGTCTTAGTCGGTGAGAAAAAAGGAGGCATTCAGTCTGCCGAAAAACTCACAAAAGACATATTAGCTTATTGTCAAAAAGTTGATGCCGCCCGCCACTGCTTACTTTTTGTCGGTGCATTTCAAGCCGATAAATTATCTAATACGTTTAATTTACACGATTGGTTTAAACAATATAAAATAACGGTAGAAGGTATTGAGCTAACTATTGCCTCATTACCCGGAGTTTTCAGCCAACAAAAACTGGATACAGGCACTGAATTATTGTTGAGTAATTTACCTTCTAATATGAGCGGTAAAACACTCGACTTTGGTTGTGGTGCAGGTGTTATTAGCTGTTTTATTGGTAAGAAATTTAGTGATACGCATTTATCGCTACTTGATGTTAGCGCGTTAGCATTAACCTCCGCACAAGAAAGCTTAGCGCTAAATGGTTTGTCGGGTCAGGTATTCGCGTCAAATAGTCTATCTGATGTAAAAGAACACTATCAACACGTTGTTTCAAACCCGCCTTTTCATCAAGGTATTAAGACACATTATCAAGCCAGTGAAGACTTTTTAATGGGCATAAACAAAAAACTTAATAAACGAGGCAATATAACTATAGTCGCCAATAGTTTTTTACGCTATCAACCTATAATGCAGGCACATATTGGTGATACTCGGGTAATTACTAAAAGTAAAGGGTTTACTATTTACCAAGCTCAGTTATTATCAAAGTAAGAGATATTTCATGCTTTAAGCCTAATGAATAAATCAAAAAAAACAATTTCACTTCATAATCATGTAGTTCGAAGCATAATGGCTTTAACTACAGTGATTATACTTATTGCTTACATCGCTATAATTTATATGGTTGATAAGCAAACAACTCAAGTTATTGTCGATGAAACTCGTGCATGGGCAAGTTTACTATCAAAAAATAGCAGTCAATATTTACAAAGCAGTCATAGTGAAAATAAACTAAAAAGTCAGCTTAAAAGATGGGTTACTACGCCACTAGTTAACTATGTTCATATTTATCGTATAAATAAAGATGACAGTATTAACTACTTCAGTAGTTATAATCGCAATCATAACTTCCCGCCCATCAGTGATAAAATTACTGAAATATCACAATTAAGTACTCTACAATATAACGATAACCATATTGAACTTATCGTTAAAATTACTCAAGAAAATCAGGTGTTAGGCTATTTATTTATTCAGACGAGTGTTATTGAAAAAAAGGCATTCATCAAAAAGCTAATTTACTTTATGTTCGTCTTCTTGATCTTTGCTCTCATTATTGCTTTCAAGGTTGCTCAATCATTGTTTAATAAAATTCATCAACCAGTAGAACGCTTAATTGATGAAATAAGTAAAGTATATCAGAGTAAAAACTATCAAACTCAATTAACATCTTCGCCTTTTAAAGAGCTTGATGTGTTAACTAAATATATCAATGTATTACTCGTCAGAGTAGAAAAAAATACGCATCGTTTAATGGAAGACCATGAACATACTAAAACCAAAAATACAGTACTAGAAAACAGATTAAGTTCCAGAACCGATGCTTTAAAAGAATCTAATCAAGATCTATTATCGACGCTAGAAAAGCTGCATGAGTTTCAAGGTCAATTAGTTGAAGCAAAAAAAATGGCATCCCTTGGTGATATGGTTGCGGGTATAGCCCACGAAGTAAACACACCAATAGGATTGGGCGTAACGGCGTCTAGTTTGCTAGCAGATAAATTAACAGAAATAAAAACTGCTTTTGAAAATCAAACATTAAAATCAAGCCAGTTAAAAAAATTCTTAAATGACAGTGATGAAAATGTCGCCATAATATTTCGTAATTTAGAGCGAGCAGCGAAATTAATTTCAAGTTTCAAAAGTGTGGCGGTAGACCAATCGAATGCTGACAATATAAAATTTAATGTGAGAGACTTAATCGATGAAGTGTTATTAACCCTTGCGGCTAAAATAAGCTCAGCCAATGTTCACCTTTCAATAAACTGCCCAGACGAATTATTCATCCGCAGTAAACCTGACCCACTAAGCCAAATATTAATAAACCTGATCCTTAATTCTATTTATCATGGTTTTGATGGACTCGAAAAGGGCACCATTACTATTAACGTAATGAATTTGAGTGATCAATTACATCTCAATTACGTTGACGATGGTATTGGTATTGAGCACTCAATGAAAGAAAAAATATTTGAACCTTTCACAACAACCAAACGTGGCAGTGGTGGTAGTGGATTAGGTATGCACTTAGTTTTTAATTTAGTCAGCCAAGCATTAGGTGGGCATATTACACTTGAGGATAAAGACGAACCCGGCGTAATTTTTGACATCACTTTTCCTGTTGAATTAGTTACAAGTAAATGAAATAAAAAACTTTAAACATTGTTTTTCATTTTGAGTTGGATAAAATAGCAGAATATATGTAAATACATTACACAAGCTTCATGCACTATCAATAGTCGCATCGCCATTAAAATATTAGGTAAATTCTACTATGCACACTTATCAAGTCTTAATTGTCGAAGATGAAGACGTTACTCGCTTTAATTTACGCAATTTATTTGAAGCGGAAGGTTATACTGTTTTCGACGCTATTGATGGCGATAGTATGGCTGAGCAACTTAAGCTAAACACTATTAACCTTGTTATCATGGATATTAATTTACCCGGAAAAAATGGCTTGTTATTGGCGCGCGAATTAACCGAAAATAGAGATTTAGGGTTAATTTTCCTCACCGGTAGAGATAGCGATATTGATAAAATTCTTGGTTTAGAAATTGGTGCTGATGACTATTTAACGAAGCCCTTTAATCCTCGAGAGTTGACGATTAGAGCTCGTAATATTTTAAATCGTATTGGTCAAGTCAATGAAGTACCAGCAAAAAGTGTGATTAAGTTCAATCAATGGTCTTTAGATAGCGACTCTAGAAAAATGACCAGCCCAGAAGGTGACGTTATCGCTATTCCTCGTGGTGAATATAGAGCCTTAAGTTTACTTATAAAAAATGCAGGTAAAATAATTACTCGCCAAGCGCTTATTAAAGAAATGACCGGTAGAGACTTACGCGCTAATGACCGTACAGTCGATGTTACTATACGACGTTTACGTAAGCATTTTGAATTAAACCAGAAGACACCTGAGCTTATTAATACGATCCACGGTGAAGGCTATCGTTTTGTCGGTACGCTAGATTCATAATAAACTCGTTGATTAGGCTGCAATCTTATAATCAATAGATTAAAGCCTGATCTGAATATATACCCGTTCCACTTGAAGATGCTCGTTTCAGGAAGCTTGAGCGATTCATAATCAAGGCACATTTTTTATCAAGGGTTGTTTCCTTAAAAAGAAATGTAACGCAGGGAATGATTTGCTCAGTCTTCCCCAAGGGCTGGTTTAGAAACGCTTTATGCTGCGTTATTGATTTTGAGAATGAACAACCATTCTCTACAATCAATGCCTTGCCTAAAGCCGCTTCTAATTTCAGCTGAATCCTGCATCTTCAAGTGAAGCGGGTATATACACTCACTAAAGACTTTGCAACCAACGCTTAAAAGCGGCTATTGCCTGCTCGTTTGATATTTTTAACGCTGCCACAAAGGCTAACTTTTCTTCAGTGGATGCTTCACTCTTTTCTAATGATTTTAATTGTTCATATAACTTATACATACCAACACTTGCGGTAGCACCTTTCATTTTATGGCAATGCTCTTGCCAGTCAGATTGCGAATTATTCAACTGTGCATTTTCAATATCGGTAAGATAAATGACTGATTGTTGGCAATACAAAGCCAACATCTGCTCTACAATGTTTTTACCCAATCGTTCTAAATAATCATCAAGTAACACGAAGTCTAAGTAACAATTTAATTCTTCAGTTTCCACAGACACACCTTTAGCATAAATAAGACTCAATCCCCCCATATTAACGCAGTAATAAAAATCAGACAAACATATTGAAAAATAGAAGAAAATACTTATAAATATTATCTTTTTTGTCGATACCGCAATAACAGTAATGATTACCACTAAAAAATAAGCTAGAATGTGCGCCCTTAGATCTACTCTTCGTCTTTATTTCTATAAACTTCGGAGATTAGTTAATAACATCGTTTAAAGTGGGGTCGAAATGACGACATCAATGCCTGATATCGCCAATCATACAACAGCTCAAACCGAAGGTACTCTTGACTGGGTTGGTATGAGTAACATTGAAATGCCTATTATGGTTGCTTCAAAAGGCCAAGGCGACCGTATGGTTTCGGCTCATATTGATGCCTTTGTGAACTTAAAAGAAGCACAAGCGAAAGGCATTCATATGTCACGCCTTTATCTACTTATTGATGATTTATCAACAAGTGGCGTGCTTAATTATAACAGTTTGGTTACGTTGCTTGATGGCTTTATTAGTAGCCATCAAGAATTAAGTGATCAAGCTAAAGTACAATTTAGCTTCGAATATCATTTGCGTAGAAAATCATTAGTTAGTGGAAAAGAAGGCTGGAAGGCTTATCCTGTCACACTGACTGGGCATTTAAATAAAGGTAAACTCGACATAGAGTTATCTATTGATGTGCGTTATTCATCTACCTGTCCATGTTCTGCGGCATTAGCTCGCCAGTTAATTCAGCAAGCATTTAATGATAAATTTGCACAGGAAAATGCCTTAGCAATAGCTGACGTACATGAATGGCTAGGGACTACTGAGGGGATTGTGGCAACTCCGCACTCTCAACGCTCTGTTGCTGAAGTAAAAGTGAAGCTGAATAAAAGTGTTAGTAACTTTCCTATCACTGAATTAGTAGACCTTATCGAAAGCTCTTTAAAAACACCTGTTCAAGCTGCCGTTAAGCGTGAAGATGAGCAAGAGTTTGCTCGTCTTAATGGCCAAAACCTAATGTTTTGTGAAGATGCTGCACGTCGTTTGCAGCACAGTATGAACCAAGCTAATCATTTTGATGATTTCTGGTTACGTATTAATCACCTTGAATCACTTCATGCTCACGATGCAGTAAGTGTTACCACTAAAGGTATTGAAGGCGGTTATCAACCTTAACCTTTGCTTTCACCTCAAACTAAGCCGATGGAAGTACCCATTGGCTTTTTTTAAACCCTAATTTCAATACCCCATAAATATACCTCTCGAAAGCTATCATCCCTGCATAAAAACTGAATAATTAACGTTTATAAACACACAATTAACGACTAACTTTTATTCATTGTCATACGCTAAAAAAATAAAAAATTCACGTTTAAAAACAAAATATTATAATGAAAACGTCTTTTTTTTTTCATATAAAATAAAAAAGTATTAAATAAAAAGGTCTTAAATAATGAGTAAAAACTCTATTTCAATTGACCTTTTATCGATTACTAAGTATCGTTGAGCATTCCGCTTACTTAAAAAAAAGGTATAACTATGCATTTTTTTTGTATATTTATTCTCTTTTTGACTGTCCCGTAAGTAAGTTGGCTTATTATTAGGAGAAAAAAATGCAGCTTTATGATCATAGCGTCCAAAAAGATAACTGTGGTTTTGGTTTAATCGCCCATCAACAGGGTGAAACCAGTCACAAATTAATTAAGACCGCTATTTCCGCTTTAGATCGTATGCAACATCGTGGCGGTATCGCCAGTGATGGTAAAACAGGCGACGGCTGTGGCTTATTATTACAAAAGCCAGACAGTTTTTTTCGTGCTGTAGCTGCTGAAAAAAATTGGAACCTAGGTAAAAAATATGCGGTTGGCATGATTTTCCTAAGCCCAGATCCTATTGAAGCTGCACTTTCAAAAAAAATATTAGAAGAAGAATTATCGAATGAATGCCTAACTATAGTTGGCTGGCGTACTGTACCTACCGATACGTCAGTATTAGGTGAGATTGCTATCGGTAATTTACCGACAATAGAACAAATATTTCTCGATGCACCTCCTGGATGGAGAAATCTAGAATTAGAACGTCGCTTATATATGGCTCGACGTCGCGCTGAAAAACGTATTACCGATGAACGATTTTATGTCGCCAGCTTATCTTGCTTAGTGACAATCTACAAAGGCTTAATGATGCCGGTAGATTTACCTAATTTTTATTTAGATTTAGCCGATATTAGAATGCAAAGTGCCATTTGTGTCTTCCATCAGCGCTTTTCTACAAACACTTCGCCGCAGTGGCATTTAGCACAACCCTTCCGTTATTTAGCACACAATGGTGAAATTAATACCATTAACGGTAACCGTCAATGGAGTCGAGCAAGAACGCATAGCTTTAAATCGCCTTTATTGCCTGACTTACAAGATGCAGCCCCTTTTGTTGGCCAGAAGGGCTCTGATTCATCCTCTTTAGATAACATGCTTGAGCTGTTTTTAGCCGGTGGTATGGATTTATACCGTGCTATGCGCTTATTAATGCCTCCTGCATGGCAAAACAGTCCATTAATGGATGATGATTTGCGGGCTTTTTATGAATTTAACTCCATGCATATGGAGCCGTGGGACGGTCCTGCCGGTGTCGTAATGACTAACGGCCGTCATGTTGCCTGTAACCTTGACAGAAACGGTTTACGCCCTGCTCGTTACGTTATTACACGTAATGGTTTTATTACCCTAGCTTCTGAAGTGGGTATTTGGGATTATGGCGAAGATGAGGTAGTAGAAAAAGGCCGAGTTGGTCCTGGTGAAATGCTAGCTATTGACACTTATACCGGTAAAATATCTCATTCACGTGATATTGATAGCGATCTTAAAATACGCCATCCATACAGAGAATGGTTAAATAAAAATGTTCGTCATTTAGTCCCCTTTGATCAGCTTGAAGAGAATTTAACCGTTAAGCGAGCATTTTCTGATACTGAGATGAACCAATATCAGAAAATGTTTAATTACAGCTACGAAGAAATTCAGCAAGTCATTAGAACCCTAGCGGAAAATGGCCAAGAAGCCACTGGCTCAATGGGAGATGATACTCCTATGGCTGTGTTATCAAGTAAAGTACGTACTTTATATGATTATTTCCGTCAGCAATTTGCACAAGTAACCAATCCACCAATCGACCCATTGCGTGAACGTTATGTAATGTCATTAGGTACCTGTATTGGCCGTGAGCATAATGTATTTAATGAAACATCCGGTCATGCAGACCGTATGTTGTTTCAAACCCCTGTACTTATGCGTACAGGTTTAGAACAAATGCGTAATCTAGACCCTGAACATTATCGCTCTGATACGTTATCACTCAGTTATGAAAACGATGAAGGCTTAGAAGCAGCCATAATACGTGTTTGTGATGAAGCCGTTTCACTTGTTCGTCATAGCGCAACGGTTATTTTAGTCTTATCTGATAGAGACATTAAACCTGGCTTAATCGTTATTCCTGCTGCCATGGCTGTCGGTGCAGTACAAAAACGTTTAGTTGATGAACAGTTACGTTGTGACTCAAATATTATTGTCGAAACAGGATCGGTACGCGACTCACACCACTATGCTGTTTTACTTGGTTTAGGTGCCACTGCTATTTATCCTTATTTAGCCTTTGAAACCATTGCACAACTTGCTGAACAAGGGCAAATAGAATTATCGACGCGTGATGCCATTATTAATTATCGTGAAGGTATCAATAAAGGCTTATTGAAAATACTCTCTAAAATGGGTATTTCAACTATTGCGAGTTATCGTTGTGCGGGTTTATTTGAAGTCATTGGCTTAAATGAAGATATTATGACGCTTTGTTTTAGTGATTTGCCAAGTCGTATTAAAGGCGCTGACTTTACTGATATTCAACAAGACGGTATTAACTTAACGCGTAGAGCCTTTTTACCCCATCAAAAAGTAAATCACGGCGGTTTATTAAAGTATGTACATGGTGGTGAATACCATGCATATAACCCTGACGTCGTTAATTATTTACAACGTGCCGTGCAAAACGGAGATTATAATGACTACCGTACTTTCGCCGATGAAGTCAATCAACGCCCTGTTGCCACCCTTCGTGATTTATTAAAAATCAAAGACGATTGTCAACCTATTGAACTTGATCAAGTAGAGCCTGACAGCGAAATGTTTAAACGCTTTGACAGTGCTGCCATGTCAATTGGTGCACTAAGCCCTGAAGCACATGAAGCATTAGCTATCGCAATGAACCGTTTAGGTGGCTATTCAAATTCAGGCGAAGGTGGTGAAGATGAGCGCCGTTTTGGTACTGTTAAAAATTCGCGTATCAAACAAATTGCCTCAGGCCGATTTGGTGTTACGCCCCACTACCTCGTTAATGCTGACGTGTTACAAATAAAAGTTGCACAAGGCGCGAAACCGGGTGAAGGTGGACAATTACCTGGAGACAAAGTTTCACCATTAATTGCTAAATTACGCTACTCCGTACCGGGGGTAACCTTAATTTCGCCGCCACCACATCATGATATTTATTCGATTGAAGATTTAGCTCAGCTAATTTTTGATTTAAAACAAGTTAACCCAAAAGCGGTTGTTTCCGTTAAATTAGTTTCAGGTCCAGGTGTAGGTACTATTGCGTCTGGTGTCGCTAAAGCCTACGCTGACTTTATTACTATCTCTGGTTACGACGGTGGCACCGCTGCGAGTCCATTAACGTCTGTTAAATATGCAGGTTGCCCTTGGGAACTTGGTTTAGCTGAAGCACACCAATCCTTAGTAACCAATGGCTTACGTCACAAAGTTCGCTTACAAGTCGATGGCGGTTTAAAAACGGGGCTGGATATTGTTAAAGCCTCTATTTTAGGCGCTGAAAGCTTTGGTTTTGGTACCGCACCTATGGTTGCTTTAGGCTGTAAGTTCTTACGTATTTGTCATCTTAATAATTGTGCAACCGGTGTTGCAACGCAAGATGAAGTATTACGTGAACAGTTCTTTAAAGGCTTACCTGATCAAGTCATGAATTACTTTAAATTTGTTGCCCGTGACGTGCGTGAAATACTTGCGAGTGTTGGCGTAGCAAGCTTAACAGATATTATTGGTAGAACTGATTTATTAACTCAAATTGATGGTCTTACGTCTAAACAAAGTAAATTAGACTTATCACCTATCATCGCTCCTGTTGTAGCCGATGAAAATACAACGCTTTATAAAACAGAAGAAAATGTTGCGTTTGATAAAGGCGAATTAAACCAGGCTATACTAACAGCAGCACAAGACGCTGTAGCCCATAGTAAAGGCGGTGAATTCCGCTTTAACATTCAAAATACTGACCGCTCTGTAGGTGCTACCTTATCAGGTGAAATAGCCCGTCATCATGGCGACCAAGGTATGGCGGCGTCACCTATTACCCTGCATTTGTCAGGTACTGCCGGACAAAGTTTTGGTGTATGGAATGCGGGCGGTTTAAACATGATTTTAACCGGCGATGCTAACGACTATGTCGGTAAAGGTATGGCTGGCGGTAAACTTACAATTAAAGCCCCAGTTGGCGTAGATTACGCAAGCCACGAAACAATGATAATGGGCAACACCTGTTTATATGGTGCTACTGGCGGTAAGCTCTTTTCATCGGGTCGTGCTGGCGAACGTTTTGCTGTACGTAACTCAGGCTGTCATGCCGTTGTAGAAGGTACTGGCGATCATGCTTGTGAATATATGACAGGCGGTATTGTCACCATTATAGGCGATGTGGGTGTAAACTTTGGTGCAGGTATGACCGGTGGTTTCGCTTACGTATTAGATGAAACGGGTGATTTAGATCTTCGCTTGAACAAAGAGTCTATTGAAATGCTCGCGATAGAAAGTTTAACCATTCATCAAGAACATTTACGCGGTATTATTAATCAACACTTTGAAGAAACGGGCAGTTTACGTGCTCAAGAAATTCTTCAGAATTTTGATAAGTATTCCCCCTTATTTAAATTAATTAAGCCAACCGCTACCGACGTAAAAACATTATTAGGTCATCGTAGCCGCTCAAGTGCTGAACTTCGTGTGCAAGCACAATAATTGATAAAAATTAAGGATTAAAATAATGAGTAAGAATGTTTATCAATTTATTGATGTAAAACGAATTGACCCCGCTAAAAAGTCGATTGAAGAACGTAAAATTAACTTTGTTGAAATATACCAACCTTTAGGTGATGAACAAAGTGCAGGCCAAGCGGATCGATGCCTTGATTGTGGTAACCCTTATTGTGAATGGAAATGTCCCGTACATAACTATATTCCACAATGGCTTGAGCTGGTTACAGAAAACCGTATTTTTGAAGCCGCTGACTTATGCCATGAAACAAATAGTTTACCTGAAATGTGTGGACGTGTTTGTCCACAAGATAGGTTATGTGAATCTGCCTGTACCTTAAACGATGAGTTTGGTGCAGTAACTATCGGTAATATAGAAAAACATATTACTGATACCGCTATTGCCCAAGGGTGGAAGCCTGATTTATCACACGTAGTAAAAACAGGCAAACGCGTTGCTGTTATTGGCGCAGGCCCTGCAGGTATAGCGTGTGCCGACGTATTAACTCGAAATGGTGTTGATGCTGTAGTATATGACCGTCATGCTCAAATTGGTGGTTTACTTACTTTTGGCATTCCTTCGTTTAAGCTTGAAAAAGAAGTTATTCAAACGCGTCGTGAAATATTAGAAGGCATGGGTATCGAGTTCCGTTTAAATACCAATGTAGGTACTGATGTTAGCTTTAGTGATTTAAGTAATGAATACGACGCAGTGTTCTTAGGTTTAGGCACGTATAAAGACATGAGTGGCGGTTTTGACAATGAGGGAGCCAACGGTGTTTATAATGCTTTAGACTTCTTAATTGGTAATACTCAACACTTAATGGGTATTAACGCCGCTGATAATGCGCAAGTTAAACCTTATGTAAACTTCAAAGATAAAAAAGTGGTTGTACTGGGTGGCGGTGATACGGCAATGGATTGCGTACGTAGCTCGATCAGACAAGACGCAACAACCGTTACGTGTGCCTACCGTCGTGATGAAGCCAACATGCCGGGCTCTCCGCGTGAAGTTCAAAATGCTAAAGAAGAAGGTGTAAATTTTGAGTTTAATATTCAACCGCTAGATATTGCTGTTGATCATAAAGGTACCGCTGTTGGTGTTAAGTTTGTTAAAACACAGCTTAGCACACCTGATGCTAATGGTAGACGCAACCCAGAGCCTATTGAAGGCAGCGAATTTATTATGGCGGCTGATGCAGTGGTTATCGCCTTTGGCTTCTTACCAAGCCCACCACAGTGGATGATAGATGCTGGCGTAAAATTAGATTCACGTGGCCGCGTCGTTGCGGTTGATAGTTCTGATTTTGCTTTGCAAACAACGAAACAGAATGTTTTTGCGGGCGGTGATATGGTACTGGGCTCAGACCTCGTTGTTACCGCAATAGACCAAGGTCGAAAAGCAGCGATAGGTATTTTAGATTACGTGACTCAGTAGGCTAAATAATTTTAGAACAGAGTAAATAATACAAAAAAAGCTGCACATTAATTAAAATGTGCAGCTTTTTTATTGGCTAAAATATTATTAATAATTAGCCTCAAATTAGGTTTAGGACAATATTATTCAGCGTTACGTTCATAAATAGAAAAATCTAAATCGAACTCATTCTTTTCATCGGCTAAACGAATGTCACTCGAAATATGTTTCCAGCTCCCATCTTTATAATCAGGAAAGGTCACATCCCCCTTTATATCTGCCTTAATGTGGGTAATATAAAGTCGTTGTGCAGCTGATAGGCAATGCTTATAAATTGCTCCACCACCAATTACCATTATTTCTTCTGCCGCTTCATTACCATCAGAACCATCAACTAAGGCAATAGCTTCCTCGACGGAGGTTACCGTATCCACCTTGTTAGCGCCATCACCTTGAGGTGTATAACTTTCATCGCGAGAAATAACAATATTACGTCGTCCAGGTAATGGTTTACCAATAGATTCATAGGTTTTCCGTCCCATGATAATAGGCTTACCTAATGTAACCTTTTTAAAATAGGCTAAATCTGCTGGTAAATGCCATGGCATGACATTGTCTTTACCAATGATATTATTATTTTCAATCATTGCCACTACCATAGATAAAATTGGCATAAAACTCTCTTTGTTACTTTCAGTAATACTAGCGTCACTAATTATATATAATATATAGAGAAAACAGGAAATAAAAAAGCACTAGTTCATATTAATAAACGAGTGCTTAGTATTAACTGTTAATGTTATTGACGATATTCTACTTCAACATCGTAGTCATCTTCATCCCAGTCTTCGTCATCTAAGTCGTCATCTGTGGAATGAGCGGCAATAGTTTCCTCATGATAAGTATCCCACTTAAATTCAGCAGTTTTACCGTCAATTGGCGCTTCTTCTTCTTCAGGAGGCAACTCTTCAATAAAGGTCATCACTTTTTGTGTTAACTCTTTTGTACCTGATCGATTAAATGCAGAAATACTGTGCACATCACCCGTCCAATTAAGGCCCGCTATAATAGCATCAGTGATCTCTGTTGCTTCTTCTTCCAGAACTAAATCAGTTTTATTAAAAACAACCCAGCGCGGTTTACCGGCGAGTTTTTCATTATGTTGTTCTAGCTCGCTAATAATAGTTTTAGCATTTTCTAACGGATCAGATCCATCAATAGGGAGGATATCAATAACGTGTAACAATATACGACAACGTTCAAGATGCTTTAAGAATTGTGTTCCTAAACCCGCGCCGTCTGCTGCACCTTCAATAATACCGGGAATATCCGCAATAACAAAACTACGTTGCGTATCTAAACGCACTACGCCTAAGTTAGGTACTAAGGTAGTAAATGGATAATCGGCAACTTTAGGGGTTGCTGCTGAAACACTACGAATAAGTGTCGATTTACCGGCATTAGGTAAACCTAAAAGGCCTACATCAGCAAGTAGCAATAATTCAAGCTTAAGACTACGAATTTCACCTGGGGTACCATCAGTTCTCTGACGTGGTGAACGGTTCGTACTACTTTTAAAACGTAAATTACCTAAACCATGCCAGCCGCCTTTAGCAACAAGCATTTTTTGGCCTTTATGGGTTAAATCACCCAATTGTTCACCCGTATCTTGATCGATAGCACGGGTACCAACAGGCACTTTTAAAAGTAGATCGTCTGATCCTTTACCGGTACAGTTTTGTGGTTGACCATTTTGACCACGCTTAGCACGATGAAAACGTTCAAAACGGTAATCTATTAAGGTATTCATACCTTCATCTGCGACTAAATAAACATCGCCACCATCACCACCATCACCACCATTAGGGCCGCCATACTCAATAAATTTTTCTTTACGGAAACTGACACAGCCGTTGCCACCATCGCCCGCTTCAACTCTGATCTCAACTTCATCAACAAATTTCATGGTATCTCAATAACCCTAATGTGAGAGTGTTTTACTCGTAGTGCTAGTATAAACTATTTTGACCGACTAAAAAATGAATCTTAGTCTATCAAAAAAAACTAAAAAAAAACCTCGCTATGAAGCGAGGTTTTTATAAGTCTAAGTTTTAATTAGTCAGCAATAATGCTAACAAACTTACGACTCTTTGGACCTTTAACTTCAAATTGTACTTTACCGTCAGATAAAGCAAATAAAGTATGATCTTTACCGATACCCATGTTGCTACCAGCGTGGAAACGAGTTCCGCGTT
>Ga0308015_10000794_pt1 | contig 13742 bp, 9 predicted proteins | sample Neamet231_FD_203128 | JGI IMG/M metagenome (GOLD analysis project Ga0308015, IMG submission 203128) | Marine microbial communities from water near the shore, Antarctic Ocean - #231 | ecosystem: Environmental > Aquatic > Marine > Unclassified | place: Southern Ocean | collected 2014-07-28
CCAGGAGTCCTCAGCTTCGTCCCCGCCGCTGTCCCCGCTGTCGGCGTCGGCGCCGCCCGGCCGCGCCGTGCTGCAGACGTCGCAGATGCTGGCGCTGCCGACGTTAGCGAGCGTACAGGCCGGGCACGCCCAGCCGCTGCCCGCCGAGCTGCTCGCGCCCTCCTGCGGCTCGTTGTTGTCGTCGGTCAAGTCGATTGCGTCCGCCGACGACGACACCTCGGCCACGACAATCTTGCTCTTGCCACCCTTCCCTTTGCCTTTGCCCTTTCCCTTGCCCCAGCCACCGGGGTTCTTGCGCCGCTGCTTCGCCTGCTTCTCGCTCTTTTGCGCGTCCGGCCCGCAGAAGAACTGCCAACAAACACACAGGTTAGCAGCAGGAACGACGCGATGAACAGCCGGGAACAACGACACGAGCCGCACCTTCAGGTGCACGTCGAGCTTGTATCGGTCCGCAAACTTGCGCTCGCACCAGACGCACGCCACCTTGGGCGCGGCGACGTGGTTGCGGTACTCATTTTCCACGATGCTGAACGTGGTGATGATCACGTCGGCCTCGGCCAGCACGTGCGGATCGTTGGTGCGCTTGGCGCCGTGGTACACCAGCACCTGAACAGCACACGGGGCATCGTTAACAGGCAGGCGGTCGTCGCAGCGGGGATCGAACAGCAGGAGCAACAGCAGGCAGCACCTTCAGCGAACCCTTCTCGCAGTACTTATCGATCTCGGTCTGCCACTGCAGCATCGCCGCCACCGGCGCGATCACGAGCGTTGCGCGGCTGAGCACGAGCCCCTCGGCGGGCACCGTGCGGCAGTCGTCCCACAGCTTCTTCACCGGCTTGTTCTTCACCGGCTTGTTCTTCAGGATCACCGAGACCGTCTCGATCGTCTTGCCCATGCCCATCTCGTCCGCCAGGATGCCGCCGCGGAACTCGGACTTCTCCTGCCGCGAGAGCCAGCCTAGCGCCTCTTTTTGGAACGGCAGCAGCTCCAGCAGCATCCCTTTTGGCGGCTCCATCGGCTCCAGCCCGTCCTCCGCGCGCCGCGTCGACCACTCCGGATCGGCCTCCATCTCCTCGCGCGCCGCTTTGAGCTCCGGGTCCTCCTCCTCTTCCTCCTCCTCCTCTTCCTCGCCGTCCTCCTCGCCCTCCTCCTCGTCGTTCTGCGCCTCGCCCGCGGTCTGCCCCGCCGGCCGCTTGCGACGCTTCTTTGGCGGCTGCAGCGGCTTCATGTCCGCACCCTGCACCACCGGCAGGTCCTCGCCGTCGTCGTACCGCAGCGCGTACGTGCCGTCGCCGTTCACCGCGCGCACCGTCGCCGGGTACAGCCCCTCGTAGTAGTACCCCTCGTCGTCCGTCGGCCACGGCGCCTCCACGCGCTCCCCGACCGCGAAGCCGTCCAGCTCACCCACGTCCGGCCCGCCGCCGGCCGCGCCGCCCTCACGGTAGTAGCCCTGCCCCCGCGGCCCGAGCCGGAACGCGTAGCCGGGCTTCGCGCCCTCGAACTCCGGCGCGTCCAGGAACTCCGCGCGCTCCTCCCGCAGCAGCTGCGCCGTCTCGTCCGCGTCCGCGTCCGCCGCCTCGTCGTCGGAGCGCTGGCTGCGCGGCGCGAAGTCCGAGTCGTCCGACTCGCTCATCCGGCGGAAACCCTGGGGGCAGCTGGCAGTGCCCTGTGTTGAGCAGACCCGCGCCACGGTCCCAGTACCGCGGAACCAGCGCCACGCAATGCTCGCGAGCTTCGTCGTCGTGTGGAGTCGCGTCGTCGCGTCGATCCACTGCTCACAGTGCTGAGAATCCATTCTTTGACATGGGTGGGTGTTGACGGCAGTGTACGCAGTAGCCAACCGTCGCCCAAAAGTGGGGCTCAGCCGGGCTCGACTAAAAGGGGAGGCTTGCCCCCTGTGCTGTGTGCTGTGCACCCGCTGTGTGGTATGTGTCTGCCCTGCTGCCCTGTGTGCGCTGCACTGCCTGTGTACTGCCCTGCCTGTGTGTGCTGCTGCTGCCTGCCCCCTGTGCTGCTGTGTGTATGCCCTGCCGTGTGCTGGTGTCGCTGTGCCTGCCTGTGCCTGTGACTGCTGTGCCTGTGGCGCTGGCGCTGCTGCGCTGCGCTGCCCTGCTGCCAACTGCGGCGGCAAGGTCACAGTGGCGATAGCCGAGGACGACGGTCTGCCGCAGACTGTCTCCGAGGGGACGGCGGGCACGATGGGCGCCACGAATACGACGGCGAAGATCACACGGGCCGCTCACTTTGCCTCGGATGTCAAAGACTGCCAGTGCGAGCATCAGTCCGTCTTTCAGGTTAGCTCGATCATCGGCATCCCGCCGGTGAAGATCCTCATCATTGAGCAGAACAGCGACGACGACTGGTAGACCAGCGAGTTCCAAATGATACAGATCTACCTCCCTGTCACGATCCCCACGCCGCCGCCCGCAGCCATCTTGTGCGCCGCGCAGTCCGCTGCCGTGTGCATGTTGCACGAGCCGCCGACGAAGATCGCGCAGGCGCACCAGCTCGTGTCGAAGCACAGCGAGCAGCAGCCCTTGTCCGACTTGGCCGGCCGCCGCGTCGGCGCCGACCCGGGCATCGTGCGCCCCGCGAGCACAGTGCAGTTCGTCGTGTTCGTCGGTTTGAACGGCCCTGGCGCCGGGCTTGGCGGCCCAGGCGGTCCTGGCGGTTGCACTGGTCCCCAAGGCGACGATCCGAGACAGTTACTCTCAGTGGGACCCGTCGACTTCTTGACGCTGGCCATCCACGTGATCAAATCCGCCTTCATCGCGATCACGCGCGCCGGCTGCGCGGCCGCCAGGTCCTTGCGCTCCTGCGGATCCGTCTTGAGATCATACAGGAAATAGCGAACGGGCGCGCCGTCCACGTTGTTGCAGCCGAGCAGCTTGTACTGATCCCCGGTCATCCACGCTTGCTGGTTCGGGTTGCCGTCGACCGTCGTCGAAAGCCCCGTCCTGTCCGCGTCGCTGCCGGTCAGCTGCACGCTGCCGCTGTTCCGTGTGCGCTCGATGGCGGTTCGCTCCTCCTCCCACGAGCCGCAGATGGCTGTGTGGTTGTGATTTCCAAGCACCATTCCCCAGACCCATCCCATCGGCTTCTTGCGAATGACCGATGGCGATCCGCCGGACGTGATCAGCGGCATCAATGACTCACCGTCCACCGGCCAGTCCGACGGCAGCGTCACGCCAAGGATTTCCGCCACCGTGGGCTTGAGATCGAAGGTGGCCGCAGGAAAGTCCGTGCGGATGTTCTTCTTGATCGCCGCAGGCCACTCAAAAAGTCCCGGCTCGCGGATCCCACCCTCTGTCAGGTCTCGCTTCCGTCCGCGCAGCTGCTTGCCCGGTGGCCCTGTGGCGCCGGGGTTGTTGCACTGCCGGGCGGTGCAAGGGGGAGATGGCTGCCCCGGTATGTTGTGAATGTAGGAGCCCTCGGGTCCGTTATCGGCCGTGAAGCTCAGGAAGTAATGGTCACCGACCTTGTTCCGGAGGAAGTTGCGCACACGTCCGATCGACTTCGACATGGCCGTCAGCGCGCCGTAGTAGTCTTGCTCGTTGGCGGTGTACTGCTTGTACTGCTCGCGGAAGCCCATGGGGCTGACATACGGGATATGTACTGAGTGAAACCAGATCACGGCGAGCGCGCCTTTGGAGGTGCCGTCGGCAAGCGTCGTGTTCACGAACTCCTCCATGCGAGTAATAAGAAACTCGTTGTCGTCGTCATCGGATGGCGCGCCGCCGTTCCAGACTTTTACGGTCTTGGCGCCTGTGCCGCTCTTGGCGTTGCCCTCGTAGTAGTTCTGGCAGGTGAAGACATAGTCGGCCGGCGAAGCCCAGTGGCCATGGTTGCATTTCTTCCACGGTACAGGTCCTGGCACAGTACCGTTCTTGTACTTCTGAGCGCAGACGCAGTTCGCGCTGGCGCTCGGTCCACACTGCGGCGTGCTGACGAAAAGATCAAACCCAAGCTCGAGCGGCGAGCTCACCGGCAGGTCGCCGTCGCCAGGGCAGCACGGGCGCTGCGACGCGCGGCCGCAGGAGCCGGCGTGCGGGCACGTGGCCTCACTCATCCCACCGGGCGTGGTGGTCAACGTTCCAAGGTGCCATTTGCCGAAATGAGCGCTTTTGTAGCCCTTCTGCCGCGCGATGTTTCCCAGCGTCCCGTGGCTCGTCTCGTTCGTGTTGAGCGCTCTGTACTCCACGTCGAATATGCAGTCTCGCCACGGCGTGCGTCCGGTCAGGAACGAAGATCGGGTGGGAGAGCAGATCGGGGCGCCGGCGTAGAAGCGCTCAAAGTGGATCGCCGAGGGCGCAGCGGCCCACGCGTCCATCTCAGGCGTCTTGGCGATGCCGCCGTTGTAGCCCATATCGCCCCAGCCGGTGTCGTCGCTCATCATCAGCACGAAGATCTTGGGCGCGGCCGGCGCGACGTCGTCGGTCTTGACCGGAGGCGCACCGATCCGCCGCGTCTGCACGTTCGCGCCGCCAATCTTCAGCCGCGTGCCTGACGGAAACAATCCAGTTGCGTTCGCTGCGACGGGCCCGACGTTGCCCTCCACGACCCAGTAGGTGACGTCGGCGCTCGCGACGTTCTTCGGGTCGTTGATGTCAGCGATCGTCTTCTGCCACGCGTTGGCGGGCGTCGCCTGCCCGGGGCCCGAGTGCTCGACGTCGAGCTGCTGGATCGAGAAGCCGTGCTTCCCCATCACGCCAACGTCGAAAGTGTTGCGCTGCGCGCAAACGCGGCCGAAGCGCGAGGCGTGGTTGGCTGTTGAGAAGTTCAGGCAGACCACGTTGCAGTCGCAGCCGATGCCGTCGCCGTCGGTGTGCTCGTTGACGACGATGCCGTTGTGGTAGCCCGAGACGGCAATGTTCCGCAGCATCGTGTAGGCGCCGTTGTTGCAGTGCGGCGTGATGATGCCGCTGGTGCCGTGCGTTGGTTTCGCCGCCGTCACACTGTACACTGCCGTATTGACGAAGACGTTTTGCAGGTTGCACTGCTGCGCGAACGCCAAGTCGATTCCGCTGATGGCCGGGTTGTCGTACGTGCGGACCTCCAGGTTCGTGATGGAGATGAACGCCGACGAGAATCCCCCGTAGCCTTTCGTAGCGGATGCTGTGCTGATCACCGCAGGTCCCGACGTCTCCAGACTCTGCACCACGACGTGATCGCATGTGTTGTCCGTCGGAAGGGCGCGCACGTCGCGCCCGATCGCCGCGGCCGACTCGACGCAGCTTCTGGATGCGACGCCGCACAGGCACAGCTTTCCCACGGTACCAACGATCGGCATCGGCAGCACGTCGCCCGTGATCTCGACGCTCATCCACGTCAGCGTTGGCGGCACGATGATGTTGCCGCGGTAGATGCCCAGCTTTGACCGCGGCAGCACCATCTTGCCGCCGCCCGCCGCGACCAGCGCCGCCAAGCACGCTGTGAAGGCGGCGGTGTTGTTGGTCTTGCCGTCATCAACGGCTCCGTAGTGCGCTGCGTTGAAGACGCGGTCGTCGTCCGACTTGAGCGAGCACGCCGGAGCGCGGGTGCCGACTCGGCGGGCCTGGACGTTGGCGGCGCCGACGCTGATCCACGCCGCCACCGGCCCGACGTTGCCCTCCACGACCCAGTACGTGATGTCGGCGTACGACAGGTTCTTGGGATCGTACACGTCCGCCACAGTCTTCTGCCACGCGTTGGAGGGCGTCGTCTGCGTGGGCCCCGCAATCTCGATCGCCAGCTGCTGGATGGCGAAGCCGTGGGTGCCGCTGACGTTGATGTTGACGCGGTTGCGGTAGGCGCCGATGCGGCCAAATCGCGAGGCGTGCGCGGCGTTCAGGAAGCGCAGGCCATTGGCGTTCTCGGACACCACGACGCCGTCGCCGTCGGTGTGCTCGTTGCAGACGACGCCGTTGTAGAAGCCCGTGACCACCACGTTGCGCAGCAGCGTGTAGGCGCCGTTGCCGATGTGCGGCGTGACGATGCCGCTGGTGCCGTGTGTCGGCAGCGACGCCTGCACGCCGTAGGCGCCCGTGTTGACGAAGACGTTCTTCAGGTTGCATTGCTGCGCGAAGGCCAGGTCGATGCCACCCATCGCCGGGTTGTCGTACGTGCGCACCTCCAAGTTCGTGACAGTGACGAAGACCGACGAGAACCCCGAGAAGTCGTTCGTGACGGTTGCGGCGCTGATCACCGCGGGCGGCTGATTGTCCCAGGAGTGGTCCGCCGCGTGCGACGGCTCCAGGCTCTGCACCACGACGTGCGAGCAGTTCGCGCAAAAGGCGATCGTGCCGACGGTGCCGAACGCCGGGGCGGGCGGCAGGTCACCCGCGATCTCGACGCTCATCCACTTCAGCGTCGGCGGCACGACGATGCGGCCGCGGTAGATGCCCAGCCTTGACCGCGGCAGCACCATCTTGCCGCCGCCCGCGGCGACCAGCGCCGCCATGCACGCCGAGAACGCGGCGGTGCTGTTGGTCTTGCCGTCGTCGACGGCCCCGTAGTGCGCTGCGTTGAAGACGCGGTCGTCGTCCGACTTGAGCTGCATGAGGCGATCGATCGCCGCAGTGGCGGCGGAAGCGTGAGTCGAGGCGATCGCCGGCGTGGCGAAGAGAACGAGAAGCCAAACCATCCCCGGCGTTCGGAGCAAGAGCAGGCAGCCCATCGGTGCTTGTTCGAGGTCCGCGCAAGGCCGATCAGTTTGCGTCCTCTTTGCTCGGGCAAATTCAGAATCGCGATTGACACTGCCCGTCGAGCCAGTCACTGCACCAACGCTCGCGCGGCATCGTGCGCTTCCAACCCTCTCGAAATGGGACGAGGGAGCGAAGGATGGCGAGGGGGATCCACAGCGAGATGGCCACCGCGCTTCGCCGCTCAACGCGCCGCCGCACGGGCGCAGCGGGGGGCAGCGTCGGCTTGTCAGCGGGCGCTAGCGTCGGCTTGTCTGCTGCCGCTGCAAACGAAGATGTGTTTGTCACGGTCACCAGCAGCACCGTGAGCGCGCTGCCGCCGTCCTTCCGCGAGGGGCGCACGCGCGAGGAGTTGCGCGCCCTGCACCGTCAGCTGGGAGCGCTGTACGACCAGGTTGGCGAGGCGGCGAACGCCACCGATGGCGAGGAGGCAGCCGAGGCCGCGCGCGTCCAGGCGGAGGCCGACGCCGCGTGGGGATGGAGATTGAGGAAGGCGGCCCTGTGACGATGGATAAGTGCACGGCCACTGGCCTCGTCATCGACGTTGACGAGGACGCGAGCCTGATCATGGGGGACAGCCGCGCCTTCTGCAGCGACGGCGACGGTGTGATCGGCCACGGCAGGTTCATGGTGACGCTTTGCACGTTCGAGGACAACACAGACTGCGGCGTCTGGCTATACACACATGGCGAGCTGGTGGAGTGCGTGTTCCGCAACAACTCCAACGAGGGTATCCGCATGTATCGCGGACAGTTCGTGCTGCGCGGTGGATTGGTCACAGGAAACAGGCGGAACGGCATGGCCGCATGTGAAAATGCCACAGTCACGGTGGCGAAAACCGAAAAGGATAAACCACAGACCGTCTCCAAGAAAAGCAGAGGGCGCGACTGGGGTATGGATGGCAGTGGCGAGATTATCGGCATCCCAAGATCAACATTTGGGCGTAGATTATGCCGCAGCCGTCTTGAGATAAACAACCGTTCCTAAAATAACCCTACACCCCAGCACCGCCGCCCTCACCAGACGGCGGAGCCGCCGCCGCTGCCGCCGCCGCGATCCGCACGGTCGAGCGCGACTTGCTCAGCCCGAACGACAGGCCGCCGCCGCCGCCCTCCCGCGAGATTTTCGAGATGTTCTCGCGGCTGCGGCTCTTGACCACCGCCGACGGCCGCCCTCGCGACGGGCTCGGCAGCCCCGGCCGCGCGCCGCCAGCCTTGGACTTCTTGCCGCCGCCGCCGACCAGCGGCTCGCGCGGGATCTCGATCGCCCCGAGCCGCGTGCTCACGCCGAGCGCCGAGAGCAGCTCGTGCGCGACGATGTGCGGCGGGATGTGCTTCTCGTGGTCCGGCGGCAGCAGGAAGCGCGGCACGGCGCCGTAGCGCGCCGCGTAGTCGGTCGCGAGGTTCTCCGGCGTCTTGAACGTGCGGCCGTACTTCTTGTTGTTCGTAGCCCAGTCCGGTGGCCGCGGCGCCACCACCGTGGAGTCGATCTCGCCGACGTCCTGCGCGCGCTCGCCCAGGCTCAGCGCGTCGGAGTCCAGGCCGCTCAGCAGGTCCTTGCCGCTCGCGGGCTTGAGCGTCGTGCTCACGTCCAGCGGCACGTCGACGTCCTGGATCTCCGCCTCCTCCAGCGTCACCAGCAGCGGGAAGTCGGCCGCGTCCGTCACCTCCCGCGCGATGGTCGGCTGTATCGCGTAGATGGCGTCCTTGACCACCTGGCTTTGCTGGCTCAAGAACTGCTGCGCGAAGGCCGCCATGTCGCGCCGCGTGGCCTCCTCCACCAGCGCCGTGTACCGCCCACCCGCCCGCCTATCGCGCTGGCTGCGGTTGCCCGCGGTCGCCACGCCGTTGTGCGCGTTGGGCGGCAGCTGCGCGCCGCCGCCGCCGCCCGCGCCCGCCTCAGAAGCGGCCTCAGCGTCGTGCTCCACGTTGGACGCATTCGTCGAATCGAGATTGAGCGCGCGCTTCGCCAGCATCGCCACCAGAACCGCAAAGTGCGTGAGCCCGAGCCGCTGCAGCGCCAGCGCCGCCTTGACCACGTAGGGCGAGAGCGGCTGCTTGAGCAGCGCCAGAGGGTGCAGCTCGGCGATGAGCTGCGGCACCAGCTGCCCGATGGCCACCACCACCAGCGCGCCGGGCAGGCCGGTCCAGAAGAAGGCATTCTTGAACCAGCCCGGCAGCTCGCCCAGCAGCGGCAGGCTGGTGAGGCTCGAGAACGTGGTGAGCTGCGCCACCATGAACGCGCTCAGGATCACGCAGACCTGCCGGCCGCACAGGAAGTCGTTCATCTGCTCGCTGCCCTTCGTCGCCTGCACCGACCGGTACACGTGCGGGTGCGACTCCCGGAAGGCCTCCGCGTCGTAGATGGCCTCGAAGCGCAGCAGCGCCACCTGCAGCCCCTCCAGGTGGCCCAGCAGCGTCACCATGAAGAGGAACAGCAGCACGTGCAGCCACGGCGGTCCAGGGAAGCGCGCGTGGCCGGACGCCATGCCGTAGAAAATTATGAGCGCGCAGAACAGCGAAAGCGCGGTCACCAAAACGTACTTGAGCGCGGCGATCGCGCCGGACTCCATCTCCACCTCCCGCGGCTCCTCCACCGGGTCCGTGCCGAGGGCGGCGACGGGCGGGGGCTTGGGCTGCGGCGTCGCCGCGCTGGCGGCGCGCGGCGGCACGCCTTCGTCCCCCGCGCCGGCCTCCACGTCCACGAACCCCTCGCCCTCCGCCTCCGTCTCCCTCCTCGGCCTGGCCTTGCGCACCGCGCGCCGCCGCTGCTCGCAGCGCCGCAGCGCGCGGTCCGCCCAAACGGTGAGCGCCCAGGCGAAGTGCGACACGCCGAGCTTCTGCAGCAGCAGCGACAGCCGCACCACCGGCCAGGCCAGCGGCGCGCGCATCACGCGCAGCGGGTGCGACGTGGCCACCAGCTGCGGCACCAGCTGCCCGATGGCCACCACGATCAGCGCGCCGGGCAGCCCCGTCTTGACCACGGCCACGTCGAACCACGCCGGCAGCGGCACGCCGTAGATGGCGTCCAGCGTCGGGAACGTCGTGAGCTGCGCGCAGATGAACACGGCCACGATGACCAGCACCTGCCGCCCCGCGAGCCAGTCGCTCATGCCCTGCCCGAGCGTTGCGACGTGGCACGCCCAGACTCCCGGGAAGAAGAAGCGCACGGAGGCCATCTCCGCCGCGTCCAGCTCTAGCAGCGCGATCTGCAGCCCCTCCAGCATGCCCAGCAGCCACACCACGAACACGAACAGCAGCAGCACCGACAGCGGCTCGAGCGGCACGACGCTGTGGCCCTGCATGATGCCGTACGTCAAGTAGAGCAGACACATCACGCTGATCGCGGTCATCAGCACCATCTTCGCGATGTCCCACAGCCCCAGCGCGCCGAACGTGCCCGGCTCATGCTTGACCGCGTCGGCGGCAGCGGGCGCCGGTGCGGGCGCCGGCATCCTCCGCGTGAGCCGTTCTATCGGGCTCTGCGCGGAAACCCGGCGCCGCGCGAAGCTGGCGAGCGCTGTCCGTGGCGCCGAGGCCCGGCGTGTGCCAAGAGCTGTTTGCGAGCGCCGCTAAACCGTCTCGCCACGAGCGCCGTCGGAGCTGGCTGACTCGAATCGAGCTCGGCAGCCTGGACTCGCGATGGGACAGTCTAGTCCTGAATGCGAGAACCTCGCCAAGGACTTCACAGAGTCTCCGCTGCACAACTGTGCGAGAAATGCCCAGCGCATGTATAGCGAAAAAAACATTCAATCGCCGGGAAAAGGGGAGGACGACGAGCCTCGATTTGTGAGATCGCGTATCGAGGAGGCGAGGCGCCAGCGGCTTCACGAACGGGCACGATGCGTCGAAGGGATATCCAGGCTTCACTGCAACACCTGCACTGTGTCGCCAGCGATGTCCACCAAGGTCCAGCCGGTGCTGTTCGCGGGCGACGAGATGGACCACACGCGCGGCCGCGCCAAGGCGTCGCACGCGCGGCCGCCGTCGTACGCGGGGGCTGCCGCCCTTCTGCCGGGCGAGGGCGGCGGCGGCGGCGCGCAGCACTGGTACGCGCGGGTGTACCTGCCGATCCTGCTCTCGGTGGCCGTGCTGCAGACCTCGGTGATGCTGCTACCGGCGCAGTCGTACGGCGTGGCGCTGGACGGCAAGGTGATCCTGATGGCGCTGCTCGCGTCCGCCGCGACCGCGGGCGTGGTGTGCCTGGCGCTGCACAACTTCGTCGCCTCGCCGCTGGAGCGCATAGTGCAGGAGCTGCGCCACATGTCGATCATGAGCGAAGGCGGCGCGGACGCCGCGCAGTCGCTGGGCCGCGCAGTGCCCATGGGCGCCGCGTCCGTGGTGCACGACGTGGCGCGTGCGCTGGACGGCTACTGCGCGGCGCAGCTCGAGCGCAGCGGGCTGCGGCTGGGCCCCGGCGTAAGCGCGCTCGACGGCTCGACGCCGCTGCTGCCCGAGGACGGCGCGCCGCAGCCGACCGACGAGAGCGTGGCCGCCAAGCGGCTGCAGCTGGCGAACGACAACACCTCCGCAGCCTTCAACTCGCTGCGCGAGATGCAGCAGCTGATCCAGCAGCTGCGCGAGACGCAGGGCGACGGCGCCGACAACCTCGCGCGCAGCTCGGCCTCCGGCAACGCCGCGATCGGCGTGGAGCGGCTCGCGGTGCAGCTGAACGACGCCATGTCGGCGATGTCGAAGTCGGCGGCGGCGCCGTCGGGCGTGGTGGACCTGCACGGCGGCGGCGCGCTGGACGAGGAGACCTCCGAATGGCTCTACGACATGTACGCGACGCGCCCTCTGCCGCGCGACGAGAAGATGCAGTTATCGGCAGAGGACGGCGCGCGCGACCTCAAGCGCGTCATGACGTACTCCAAGCTGCCCAAGCTGATGCTGGGCGCGTCCGGCACCGCCGAGCGCACGATCAAGTCGCTGCTCGAGACGCTGGGCAACTGGAACTTCGAGATCTTCGAGCTCGAGCGCCTCACCGCGGGGCGCACGCTGCTCTTCACCGGCTTCTTCCTCTTCAAGAAGTACGACCTGCTCAACAAGTTCTCGATCCGCGAGGAGGTGCTGATGTACATGCTGAGCTGCGTCGAGGACGGCTACCGCAAGTCCTCCGCGGTGCCGTACCACAACAGCACGCACGCCGCCGACGTGATGCAGACCATGCACTGCTTCCTCACGGGCCAGAACCTGCGCGCGCGCCTGACGGATCTGGACATCCTCACCGCGCTGATTGGCACGATGCTGCACGATTTCGACCACCCAGGCGTGAACAACGTCTTCCTGATCAACTCTAACTCGCGGCTCGCGACGCTGTACAACAAGCGCTCCGTGCTCGAGAACCACCACGCGTCGCGCGGGCTGACGCTGCTCAAGCGCAACGACGCTAACATCCTCTCGGCGCTCAGCCTCGAGCAGCGCTCGGGAGTCGAGACCACCGTGATCGAGATGATCCTGGCCACGGACATGAAGTGCCACTTCGAGCACGTGAACTCCTTCAAGACCAAGCTGCAGGTCGGCGGCGGCTTCAACCCGTCTGTGCCGGAGGACCGCATGCAGCTGCTCACGCTCGCGATCAAGGTGGCCGACATCGCGCACCCGGCCAAGTCGCTGGCGCTGCATCACGAGTGGACGCAGCGGCTCTGCAAGGAGTTCTTCCGGCAGGGCGACCGCGAGCGCAAGGCCGGCATGCCGGTCTCGCCGTTCATGGACCGCCGCTACAAGAAGCTCGCCAAGTCGCAGGTGAACTTCATCGAGTACGTCGTGCTGCCGTTCTTCACGCTCTGGGCGGAGTACTTTGAGAACGACACGGTGATCTCGCAGCTCAAGGGCAACCTCGCGGACTGGCACGACAAGGCGCACCAGGAGGAGGTGGCCGTGGCGCCGCGCTGGGAGACCGCCTACGACCGCAACGACTACGACGACCGCGAGTCGCGGCGCACTGACCGCGACACGACGCGCGACACGTACGACCGGGACCGCGAGACCTCCATGTCGCTCTTCGCGCCGCAGTCCAGCGACGACGAGGCATACGGGGAGAACGAGGAGGTAGAGGCGTGGGACCCTTGAGTCAAGAATTGAGAAGAAGCGTCTCTACAGTTGTGCTCGCAAGCTCATTCGACAGAGCCTCCGTGATCGTGATGTTGAAGAAGTAGGTTTCTTTTGCGGTCATCATCGAGGCCTTGATACCCTTGATACCGGCCAGCTGCTGCATATCCAGCGCGCACACGTCATCGAGCTCAGCGGTTGGCACGTACGCCTTGTGCCGCATCACGAGGAAGATCGGAACCGTTGTGCCCAGAATACCTGCCGTCGGCGCGAAAATCACGTTCAGCATAGCCTCGTCGAGGACCTTGGGGCCCAGCACGAAGCCGAGTCCCTGTCCGCGATTGAGCCGATCCAGGTGCGCTCGAGGAGCTGGATCTTGGCGTCGGCCTCCATGCTCATGGTCTCGCCCCGCTTCGCGTTCAGCGACTCGTTAATCGAGTCGCAATCAGACGATGCTTGCGCCACGTCTTGCTCGGTAAACAGCGGCAAGAGCGTGTTGAGCACAGTGAACAAGAGGACATAATTGCTGGCGCCGTCAAGGCACAGCGCGAAACAACCCTATCGCTGATATCCATCACCCAACCCAGAAGAAGAGCAGGCCGTCTGCGAAACCATCAGAAAACACTGGCAGCGTCGTGTTCACGAGATTGAGCACCTTCGGCACAACCACAGCGTCCCACTCAGGACTCGTCGCCGAGTGTTTCATGACGATCGTTCGGCACTCGATGACAGCGTCCGAGACGGGCGCGCAGGCCACCTTCAGCGCCAGGAGCCAGGTCATGAGGACCGGGCAAGTTGTTACGAAGTACACCCCAACTGTTACCGAGACGTAGCAAGGCCTGTTCGGGTCGACCTAATGAATCACTACTGGGTGAACATCAGGGATGACTTAAGGATTGCACAGCAGGGATCCTTCGGTTCACCGCTGACGGCCGGCCCATGATGCCGTTGATCAGGAGGTACATGATGAGGCCCAGCAGGAAGAACATGGTTGCCAACACTGATGAGCGCA
>Ga0308015_10000796_pt1 | contig 13709 bp, 23 predicted proteins | sample Neamet231_FD_203128 | JGI IMG/M metagenome (GOLD analysis project Ga0308015, IMG submission 203128) | Marine microbial communities from water near the shore, Antarctic Ocean - #231 | ecosystem: Environmental > Aquatic > Marine > Unclassified | place: Southern Ocean | collected 2014-07-28
GCCACGTGTCGCGCCTACAGCACAGCAAGGCGTACCTCACACTGACGCGGTTCTCCTCTCCTCCCAATATCAACAGGTGTGGCCGGAGGAGGCGTCCAAAGAGGGCTTCGACTGCATGCACATCCTGCAAACTCAGAACACTCAGCTGCCCGGCGAGGTATGAGCAGTGCCGATCGCCCGCTTTCCCACGGACAACTGTCCACTGCCACGTATTACACGCCCCCATAGGCAGCCGGCGCACCTCAGGCTGACCTCCTGACATCAGGCGAGCTTTGTGAACTACGCGGATGCTGAGCGCGAGAACGTGATGCCGAACCTCCTGGAGGAGCGAATGGCGCCTAAGGTGAGTGATAATGCTGCCGCTGTTGCTGCTCCTGCTCCTGCTCCTGCTTCTGCTCCTGCTTCTGCTCCTGCTCCTGCTTCTAATGTTGCTCACACTGGCGCTCCTGTCGCTGCTTCGCTGCTCGTGCTGACATCTCTCCTCGTTCTTCCAAGGGCTGCGCTGCCGAGTACGAGAGCGTGCGCAGCAAACTTCGCGCCACCTCCGCCGCCAAGATCGCCGGCGGCGTCGACCGCACCTCCCACCAGGACGGCAGCACAGACTCGCTCTTCGGCGCTTGGAGCGCCATGGCCGCGGCGCTGCAGGGCGGTGGCGGAGTGGGACGAGAGCGCATCGATTGGTCGGGACTCACGGCATCCAAATCTAGCACCACCTCCAAGGCATGGCTGCAGCGCCTCGACGACCACGCTACAGCGACGGTGGCGCAGCTCGCCGCCAATGCTGTGGCGAATTTCTGGGGGCCAGCGCTCGGGCAGGTGCTGCTGTGTGAGACGCTAGAGTACCTCGCTTGCCTGGAGTGCGACGTCAGCAACTGCAAGATGTTTGCAGCCGAAACGGCGCTGCTGTTACGCGAGCTCGACAGCGAAATGCGCACGATCAACCCGCACGGGCCTTCCCCGGGCAACTCATCCCCCGGTGCCGGTGCCGGCGGCGGCGGCGGCGGCGGCGAGGGCGTGCAGTGCCCAGTGGACATCTTGACTGCCGCACAGCGGCGGCAGCGCTTCGACTCGACCGGCTCGAAGCTTTCATCATCAGAGAAGGACTCCGGCTCGGGCGGAGAAAAGGGCTCCGACCCGGGTGCCAACGCGATTGATGAGCCCGGGCAGGGCGGGCAGGCAGGGCAGGGCGCCTGGCCGCCGCGCTGGTCGCCGCTAAGCTCGCCAATGGGCGGCGAGACGACTGGCTACCGAGACCGACTGGCGAGCGACAGTAGCCAGTCGTCTGCGGACAAGCTCTCTGAGAGAGACGGTTTTGCGCCGGGTGTGGACGCGGTAGTGCCGATCGCTGTGCAGCAGTTCCCGCTGCCGCAGTTTGGAGGAGCGGAGATGCGCGGCCGGCTCTCGAGCGATGAGCTGTTTGCGATGAAGGAGGGCGCTGTCTACGGCGGTCAAGGCGCCCGCGCATGCGCTCTGCGCTCCTCGCGGCCTGGGCAGGGTTCGGGGCGGTCGCTGGGCACCGGTTCAGGGCGCTCCCTCGCCTCAGGCTACTCGGCAGACGGATCGGACGAGGCTGTCTGCGGGCATGGTGGTAGCAGTGGTGGTGCTAGGCAGCGCGGTCGCGGTGACTCTGGGGAGTTTCAGCTCTCCACCATCACCTCAGGCGAGTACCCTCGCGATTCCTCTGTCGGCAGCAGCACTAGCAGCCATGATGCTCTAGCGCAGAAGCGTGACGTCGACGTCGAGAATCTGCGGCTCTTGGTGCACGAGGTGAGCAACGCTGCGGAGGACGAGCTGCGGCTGTCCGTTCACTCTGTAGATGGGCAGGGCCGACCGCGCGTCAACACCTCGGGCGCCGAGTCAAACGGCTCTGAGTCAAGCAACTCGGAGAACAAGCGGCAGGAGCGCAGCACGCTGGTGCGGCTAGTGGAGGAAAATGCGGGCGAGTGCTGCAGGTTGCAGCGCGACGTTTTAGCCTGCGAAACTACTCTAGTGTCGCTGGCAGCGCAATGCTTGAAGCAGGGCGAGCGTTCCACACTGGCCAGCGGCGCCAACGTGTTCCTGGGAGAGGAAGACCGCGAGGAGGAGCGGGAGAAGAATCTCGAGGAGGTCTCAGCTGTGGCGGGTGGGTTCGGCAGCCGTGCGGGTGTCACACCCTCCTCAGGAGGGGGATCGGCGAGCATGGCGCGCGGTCGGCCGGGATCCTCTCTGATGGTCGGGCAGGCGAGGCGGCTGGGCACTGAGCGCGCGCCAGGGCACTGGTCAGACCAGTGGCGGGAGCGGCTGGTGCCGGCGCTGGATCCCATTGAGCGTTTTCCGCAGGGCACGGCGGTCAAGGCGCAGTACAGCCCCTCGAAGAAGATGGGTGACGCGTACACTAACTACGCGGGGCGCTGGTACAACGCTGTGATCTGCGAGGTGCAGGGCGAAGACAAGTACCTGGTGCGCGCGAGCTCAGCTCAACACGTCACGGGATGCTTGATTGCCACGTGTCACGCCCACAGCCATGCCCACACAGTCCCTCTGCAGAGACTGACACGTGTCACTTCCTTGACCTTCTCCTCAGGTGCGCTGGAACGACGGTGCCGACGAGGATCGGGTGAAGACGCGCGCGCAGATGCAGCTGGGGCACTCGGCGCAGGACAATGGCGAGAAGCTGGAGGTGGAGGCCGAGCCACGCGATGCCGCCGCGCAGGGCGTGGCGACGATGCGCGCCGCCTCAGGCCTGGACCCTGAGGCCGCGGAGGTGACGATGCTGCTCGTGCTGCTGCTCGTGCTCGTGCTCGTGCTCGTGCTCGTGCTCGTGCTCGTGCTCGTGCTCGTGCTCGTGCTCGTGCTGACGCTCACCCTCTCTCCCTCATACGTACGCTCCAGGTGACGCGCTCACTGGCGACCCTCACAAAGTCCAAGACGCGCGGCTTCGGAACGCCCGCTGCCGACTCGGTATGCTCTCACGTGAAGCCTGATTCTCACGCTCACAGCCGCCCACAGACTGACATATGTTACCATTTGACCTCCTCAGGTGGCGCTGGCCCCGGACGAGCACGCGGGCGGGCATATGCTAGCCGACGAGCGTGCTATAGCGTCCTCGCCGCGGCTGGCGCTGGAGCAGGAGCCTGGGATGGCTGGCTTAGCCATCGACCCGGTGGAGCTGGAGCTGGGGCGGCGCGTCGGGAGGTGCGGGCAGCTGCTGATGTGCTGCTGGTGCTGGTGCTGACACTCAGCTGACACCCGTTTGTTCCCGCAGCGGCGCGTGTGGCACGGTATACAAGGGTGCCTACAAGGGGCAGGAGGTCGCCGTGAAGGTTTTCCGCGAGCAGGTGATACTCAACGGCAACTTGTGCTTGCGCAACGGCTGCCTGTGCTGTCTCAACGGCTGCCTGTGCTGTCTCAACGGCTGCTGCTTTGTGCTTTCTCAACGGCTAACTGTGTAGACCTTTCCGCGAGCAGGATGAGCTGGATTCCTCAGCTGTGCGCGACATGCACGACGAGTGTATGATGCTCTCAAACCTGCGTTGCGTGTACATCGTTCAGGTGCAGAACACACACATATAATGTGTGTACTGTGTGCCTATGCCGCACCCCTGCCCCTGTGCTGTACTGCTGCCCCTGTGTGTGCCCGTGTGTATGCCCCTCCTGCCTGCTGCTCTGCCCCCCCTTAAGCCATCTCTGCTGTTCACCCTCAAGTAATCTTGTGTTCATCGTGCAGTTTATGGGCTATTGCACCACGCCGCCGAATATCTCGATCGTAACTGAGTACATGCCACGTGGCTCGCTGCACGATCTACTGCACCGTTCTAAGGTAGGGCGATCGGCAGTACTTGTGTGGACAGCTGTCCACTGCCACGTGGCACGTGTCACGTACACAGCGCTGCTGCCGTGTATCATACGCCCTTAGTACAGTACAGCGGCTGCTCGTGCTGACCTCACTGCACCGTTCTAAGGTCGCACTGGACGTAAAGCGGCTGCTGCGCATGCTGCTGGACGCATCGCGCGGCCTGGTACATATACATAAGGAGAGATCTCTGCAGTTTACAATTTCCTTACGCAATTCCTGCTGCTCACCCTGCAGTGAAGCTGTTCCTCGACCACTCTCGCATCGTGCACCGCGACGTCAAGTCGCAGGTACGCTCCAGAGAGGCTCTCGACGCTGCTCTGTGTACCTATGGGAAGCTGTCTACTGCCACGTGTCATACGCCCCTCATAGACAGCCGGCTGACTCCTCAACGCACCTGCTCTATCATCATGATAGAACCTGCTGGTGGACCGCGCCTTCCGCGTAAAGCTTGCAGACTTCGGCCTCAGCCGCTACTCTCGCTCCTCATTGCTGCGCACGCTGCACGGCACTGCTGGAACGCCGGGTTGGATGGCGCCGGAAGTCATGCGCTCAGAGCCCTTTGGCTCGTCTGCGGACGTGTTTTCTTTTGGTGTGGTCATGTGGGAGTCCCTGGCGCGAAAGCTGCCGTGGCCAGGCATGCGCTCTGAGCAGATCGTGTTCCTCGTGGGCCTGCAGAAGCAGCGGCTTGAGATCTCCGGAGCCAACTTCGACGCTCTGCCCGCGGCGGTTGAGCTGATCGAGAGATGCTTCTCGGAGGCTCCCAGCGAGAGGCCCGATTTTGGAGAGGTCAAGGACGCGCTGGAGGAGATGCTGCGGGCCAAGATGGTAGGCGCGTCGCCCAAAGAGCAGCGCAAGCCGCCGCCAGCCTCCGCGCAGGGCGGAGCGGCCTCAGCTTCGGAATCGGTTTCGGTTTCCGCGTCGGAGAGCTCTGCGGCCACCACCGCGACGGCCGCCGCCTCAACCTTGGCCAAGCCTGCTGCCGCCGCTGCATCCGTCGCGCCAGCCTCTACCGCCGGTGGCGCCGCTGCTGCGGTGGTGTCTGGCGCGGGTGGCGGCGCGCTGGCTGGCGAGGCGGAGGCGGGCGGCAGCAGCAGCTCTGTTCAGTCGCTCTACGCACCGCGGCCGGATATCGGCGGCACTGCGGGCGTCACCGCCGTCGCTGCGGCTGCGGCGGCAGGGGCGGCAGGGGCGGCGGGGGCGGCGGGGGCGGCGGGGGCGGCGGACGGTGCCAAGAGCAGCGCGAGCAACACGAGTAGCAGCCCGTCGCGCACCAACTCGATGCAGTCCATGTACGCGCCGCGGCCGGACGACGACAACGGCATCGCTAAGACGAGCAGCCCGGGATGGGAATAAAGAATGAGTGAAGGTCTGGTACTTCGGCTTGACGCCTATGGGGCATAGTCCACCATCGAGAAGGTCGGCTTGGCACCATCGGGGCAGGCCACCCTGATCGCCGCCTGCTCCGCCTCGCCCAAGCCCTCGTTGTCCTGGAGAGACAGGTACTTCAGGTTGGCCGCCGCGCCGTCCACGTTCAGCCACTTGACCAGCGCCACTGCTAAAACTCAGTTTCTCCGCGACCTCCTCTTTTAAGCAGACCGGCTGGGCCGACAGTCCGACGCCACAAAACCAGCCACCGCCGACGCCGGTGCGTAGCCCTCCTCGAACAAGGGGAACATGACAGCGGCCTTCATGCTCCTCTTTATTCATTGGATCAGCTCGTGCTGCTAGGAGCCCCTTGCCTCTCACGCCGCGATGGACTTCGGCGCCATCAACTACGCGGCGGTGCTGAAGGACGAGCTCATTGAGGCGGCCACCAACGACGACACGCGAGACCGCACGCCGGCGGCGCTGCGGCTGTCGGCGGAGCGGCTGCTGCAGCCCGCGGCGGGCGCGGAGGTCGGAGCGACGCCGGCAGCCGCAGCTGCGGACGCCTCGAACGCCGGCGGCGGCGCTCCGCACCAGCGCGTGCGGCGGCGCAACGCGCGGGCGGCCCCAACAGGCTACGACGAGTCGGCCAGCGACGAGGAGTACGAGCCGGGCGGCGCCACGGACGAGGGCTGGTGGGCGCGCGGCAGCGCCGACGGCACGCTCTCGACGCTGCTCTCGGTCGGGCGCATCGCGGCGCTGCTGGAGGCGGGCGGCGTCCTGGTTGACGTTCGCACCACGGCGCAGTACCGCCGTGGGCACGTAGCCGGCGCGGTGTCGATCCCGCTCACGCACCTGGACCCGGAGGCGCGGGCGCTACGGCAGGTGACGACGGCTGCTGCTACTGCTCCTGTGGACGCTCTGGCAGCTGCCGCTGGTGCTGCTGCTGCTGCTGCTGCTGCTGCTGGTGCTGCTGCTGCTGCTGCTGCTGCTGCTGCTGCTGCTGCTACTGCTACCGCTGCTGGCGCCGCTGCTGCTGCAGCTGCTGACTCCAGCTGCTGCTGTCGCTGCTGACTCCGAGCTGTGCGGCAGGCGCGTGTCGGCGTGGCGGTGTACGGCGCGCGCGGCGACGGCCGGGCCGCGGCTGCCAAGACGGCGCTGCTGGCGGCGGGGCGCTGGGACAGCGTCATCGCGGTGGAGTCTATCGCGGACTTCCCGGGGCACATGGACGACGACGATGGGGCGGAGGCCGGCGCTGGGGAGGGAGCGGGGGCGGCTGGCGGTGCTGGAGGAGGAGTTGGAGGCGCGAAGGGGGCCGCAGCAGCAGCCGCGGCCGAAGTGGCAGCGGCGGCCGAAGCCAGGCGGCTGCGCTTTCTGCTCCCGCCGCCCACGGTGGGGATCCTGAGCGGCATCTCGTTCGTGTCGGGGGTGGAGTACTATAAGCAGACGAATGTCGAGTTCCAGGTGCGGACGGCTGGTGCTGGCGCTGGTGCTGGTGCTGGTGCTGGTGCTGCTGGTGCTGGTGCTGGTGCTGCTGGTGCTGGTGCTGCTGGTGCTGCTGCTGCTGCTGACCGACGTCGACACGCCAGGCGATCTCTGCGCGCGAGGGGAAGATCATGCCCCCGAACCCGCCGCAGCTCCTCGTCTCCATCGACTGCGACAGTGAGTCCTTCCACCTGCTGGCGCTCTGCGATCGTAGTAGATCCCTGCGCGGCTGTGTGTACCCCTGCTACTGCGTTGAGCCCCTGCCCTGTGCTGTCTGCTACTGCTTGCTGACCCGCAAGTACATTCTCTCTCCCTCGATCGCAGGCTACGGCGCCGCGCTCACAGCGGAGGATTGGGACGCGGTGGACGAGCAGCTGCTGGCGGGAGTGGAGCGCCTGGTCCGCGGCGGAGCTGACTTCTTAGCGCTGGCGTCGAATACGGCGCACATCGCCGCGCCGGCCATCGAGCGCCGCTTTCCGCAAGTGAGATCATCAGGAATCATCATCATCACCCTACTACTGCTGCGATCCTGGCCCTGTGCCTCCTGTAATGTGCTGCCTCTTGTGCTGTGCCTGCTGCTGCTGACCCTGCCCGCCTGTCCCGCAGGTTCCCCTGCTTCACATCGCCGACGTGATCGCCGCCGAGTGCCGCCGCCATTCCGCGCAGACGGTGGGCCTCATAGGTACATACATCAAGACCCCTCCCTCTGCTGCTGACATGGAATTCCTCAAATGAATCCCCCGCTGTTTACCGATAAGTATCCCCTTCTCTACAGGCACGAAGTTCACGATGGAGCAGCCGTACCTGCGGGCGCGGCTGCAGAAGCACGGCCTGACGGTGCTCGTGCCGGAGTCGACAGCGGTGATTGATGAAGTGAAGAACGCAGAACACATACGTATACCTGTTCTTTACAAATCCCTGCTGTTGACTCCGTCAGTAAATCAGATCTTCCGTTACATCCGCGATGAGTTTTCGGCCGACGTGTTTAGCGACGAGGCGCGGGCTTACTTCCGGTGAGCTGAATCCGTTGATTGCCGCGTCCTCTCCTCTCGTCTTCTCTTCTCTTCTCTCCTCTCCGTCCGCTGACTGTCATGAATGCGGTTCCTAAAAGAGAGCGCATTGCTGAGCTGTCGGCTAGCGGGGCGCAGGCGGTGGTCCTGGGCTGCACGGAGATAGAGCTGCTAGACCTATCAGCACCTACAGCGCCGGAAGCAGCCCGAGTGGCGGGCGGTGCTGGTGCGGGTGCCGGTGCCTGTGCTGGTGCTGGCAATGGCGACGCACACACGGAGGCTGACGCGGCGGCGGCGGCGGTGGAGGCTGTGCCGCTGATCGAGTCCTCGCGACTGCACATCGAGGCAATAGCCCGGGTGCAGGTGCAGAACACATAAAGATCCCTGCTGTGAAATTCCTTAAGTAATCCCTCCAGCTGGCGTTGACCCTTGCGGCTATCGCGCGCGGTGCAGGCGGGGGGGCTGGCGCTCGCCCGCTCCTACCTGCCGCTGGCGCTGCGGCTAGGGCGAGGCGGGGCGGCGGTGGACGTTGAGAAGCACATGCACGCGTCGGGACTGTATTCCAACCATGGGACGGTAGCGCAGCCGGAGCTGAGCAAGCTGGAGAGGCATGCGGACGCGAGGCTGCAGGCGCAGGTGCTGGCACTAGAGAAGCAGTTGCAGTAATCACACGAAGGTCTGATGCGTCGAAGCATCCAAAACCGCGAGGTGTAAAGACCCGACCGAGTGAAGATGTTTTATACATCGACGCGCAGGGTCGTGGTGAGCGGGGCCTGCGTGGCTCCGGAATCAATGCCCACCGTCTCGACCGGTGAGCGCCCGCCGACGTGCAGCTCATAACTTCCAGTCATAAGCGAGAAGGTTTTATCGTCAGGACCGACCAGCCTGTTTCACCCAAGGAGTCAACAGCAAGGATTTGCTCAAGGAAATCACATCAGAGATCCTTATCTATATATATGTACCGCAGCCGCTCGGTTGCCAGCTCGACCGTCACGCGCCGCTTGCCGCCCGCGCCCATGCGGACTTTCGAAAAGCCGAGCAGGATCTCGCGAGGCACGGACATATTCGGGCTCGCGGGCTGCAGTAAGGCCCAGATTACTGCGGGATGAACAGCAGCGATGACTTAAGGAATCCACAACAACGGGAGGGAGCCGGATGTGCTCTTGACCTCGTCAAGCACAGGCCGCGCGAAGACCAGCACCACCTCGCTGCTCGCCCCGCCCCACTCGCCGTTGTTAGTGAGCTCAACCTTGAGGAGATGGCCGCAGGTTCAACAGCAGAGACTTGCATAAGGAAATTACATAAGGAAGTTACATAAGGAATCAACACCAGGGCCCTAGACTTGTGGGCTTACCGTGGCGGTGAGCGGCGCGCGCACGTCGCTCAAGCCGGAGGAGAGGTTCGAGCGCGAGAGTTGAAGGTTGGCATAGCTCCAGCTCGAGTAGCCAAGCCCAAAGCCAAAGGAGTACAGCGGCTTGCCTGTGACGTAGGCATGGGCACTTGTTAGCGGAGCAGCAAAGAGCAGGTAGACAGGCACGTAGCAGCAAGATGATCGTCCTGCAGAATAAATACACACCTGTGAAGTACGCGTGCGTGCGGCCGGGGGCGATCTTCATGCTCTGACTCAGGTAGTCGACGGGCAGTTGTTCTTCGCCAGTGGCGATCATCACGTTGAGCTTACCACCGGGGGCCGCCTTGCCGAAGAGCACGTCGGCCAGCGCCTCCCCTCCTAGCACTCCGGGGTAGAACAGCTGGATGATGCTGGAGACGCGCGGAGAGGCCGCGGCCCACGGCACTGCCACGCCGCTGCCGGACATCACCACGAGCACAATTTTAGTCCGTGTCTTCTCGGCCAGCGCCTTGATGAGCGCTAGCTGCTGACCGGGCAGACCGATGCCGTAGTCGCGGCCAATGTCGGTGGTGGAGCTGCTGTTGTCGTGACCGCTGGCGTCGACGGGCGTGGAGCGGTCGCGCGCTTCGGCCTCCTGGCATTGGGCGCCCTTCTCTTGGCAGGTGATGAGGCCGGTGACTACGATCGCGACGTCGGCCTTGGACGCCGCCTCCACGGCCGCGGCGATGCCGCTGGTGTCCGGCGTGTCGATCTGCGCGCCCTGCGCGAAGAGCACCTCGCTGTCGAACTTGCTGTCGGCCGCCGCCGCCGCCTGGATCCCCTGCAGCGGGTTCACAAAGGTGCAGGATTTCATTATGGCCCCGCCGGCCTCGGTCTTCCAGCACCAGGTGAGGACGTCAGTCTGAGGAGCGCTGTGAGCGTAACACGTGGCACTGAACAGCTATCCGCTGGCAGCTGAGTGATCGCCCACTTCTCACCTTGCAGCCCGCGTAGTTGCTGGTCAGCGTGAGAGTGCGGTTGGCGTTCGGACCAATCACAGCAAGCTTCATCGGTTTGGCGCCCCAGTGCGGACTGGGAATTTCACTCGACGTCGTCATGCCTGCGCCGCCCAGAGGGAGCGTTTGGCAGTTAGAGGACCGTACAATGACCGGTAAACATGGCAATGTGGGAGGTCAGCTGCACCTGCGCCGCCCAGAGGGAGCGTCTTGTCGCCGTTCTTGAGCAGGATCAGCCCCTCGATCGCCGCTTGCTTGGCCAGCGCGCGGTGCGGCGCCGAGTCGACCATGTCCATCTGGAACTGGCGGCGCTCGTCTTCCGCCGCGGTTGCGTTGTCTTCAAACAAGCCCAGCTCCATGTGGCCGAGCAGCCCGCGGCCGGCGGCGAGCGAGAGCTCGGCCTGTTGCAGGGATAACTGCAGGATCAACAAGTAGGGCGGGATTTACTTCACGGATCCGCACAGAGGGAGGGATCCTTATGTACCTCCGTCACGAGCCCCACCGCGTACGCCTTCGGGAGCTGGCCGGAGTACGAGCCGCCGCAGTTGCGGTCTGAGCGGACGCGAGTTACATTAGACAACGAAGCAGACACTGAGAGGAAGGAAGGAAGGAAGGAGCAGTCGCAGTACATCTTACCGGTGCCGGCTTTGAGTGCGGCGGCCGTGGCCTCGACCGTTGTGTAGCCCACGCAGCCGCTGCAGGAGGCGTTGGTGCTGTAGGGGCTGCGAGGGCCGGTGCATGCGCAGTTGGAATGGTTCCAGTGGTGGTTGCCCGTCATCATTCCAATCGCGCCGCAGTCGGTGATAACAATACCGTCAAAGCCTGGTGGAGAAAGAACACAAGCCGCGTTAGTCGTTGGCGCACGGAGAACGAAAAAAGAACGAATATAGAGAACATATATGCGAGAGCGAGTTTCGCGTAGGCCGTCCGTATCTAATTACCCATATCGCCGCGGAGGTTCTCCTGCAGCATCTTGTTGGCGCAGAGCGGGACGCCATTGACACTGTTGTAAGAGCACGCAATGAGGAGGTCAGCCTGTGCTGAGAGTGGCTGTACTGGGAGCGTATGACACGTGGCAGCAGAGCAGGCGCTATGGAGGTCAGTGTCATTCTTTCACCTGTTGTAAGAGCACATAATCCCGCGGATGGCCGCCTTCTCCACGACCGATGCGAACGCGGGCAGGTACGTCTGCTTGAGGTCTGCCTGCGAGACCGGCATGTCGACCTCGAGCCGGTACTGCCCATCACATAGATCTAAGGGATGAACAGCAGGGACTTGAGACATTCACAGCAGGGATCCCCTTATATGTTCTTCACCTGCCCGTCCGCCTTAGCGATTTCGGCAGGCTTGGTCAAGGGCCCGTTTCTTCCTGCGAAGTTCGACTCGATATTGTAGGCGGCGAAGTGCTTAGCGACATTGCGCACGGCCACCGGCCCGCCCGCCTTGTACACGGCCGGCTTTCCCATGTACTGCATGCCGCTGACGTAAGCAACCCCCATCTTGCCCGTCAAGGTTGGATCCTCGCCGTAAGTTTCCTGCGCGCGCCCCCAGCGGACGTCGCGCACGATGTTGATGTTGGGAGCGAAGAAACTGCAGGTGATAAAACGTGGCGACAGGATTAGCACCACAAGCAGCACCACAAGCAGGACCGCCAGCACGACCAGCAGCAGCAGGTGGCGATGACACTGCGCGCCCTCTCACCTCAGCGCGTTGGTGTGCGCCTGCCAGTGTTTGGCGAGCGCCTCCTTGGCCACGATCACGCCTGGCGGAGTTCTTCAGCACAGAGGTAGCGGACCCTGGGGCAGCAGCAGCAGCAGCAGCAGCAGCAGCAGCAGCAGCAGCAACACCAGCAACACCAGCAGCAGCAGCACCACCAACAGCACAACCAACAGCACCAACAGCCTCCGCCGTACCGATATCGTGGACGAGAGAGGCGTTAAAAGTCGCGCCCATCGCCATCGGGCAGGGAAAGACGGTGGCGCGGCCGGCCCACGCCACTCCGTGCAGCGCCTATGGAGAGAGTGACATAAGAAGTCAACAGCAGGCATTACTTGAGGAAGTCACAGCAGGGATCCGTATGTAATGCGCCTCGTTAAAGCCGTCGGCGACGACATGCAGCCGGTCGACGGCGCGCCCCGCGATGACGGCCAGCTTCTCCTGGGGCGTCATCACCTTCACATGCAGCAAGATAACATCAGCACACGCAGCAGGAGCAGCAGGAGCACCAGCAGCATCAGCAGCAGTATCAGCAGCACCTTGAGCAGCGCGTCGCGCCGCTCAACAAAGCTCTTAGCGCCGTCGTACCACGGGCACTGCGGCTGCGCGCCCCCCGCATCGATAGCGCAGAAGGCGGGAGGCGGCGGCGGCGGCGGCGGGGGAGACGGGGGCACGGGCAGCGGCGGCCCAGGGCCGTTGCCGCCGCTGACGCTGGCCTGCTTCGTCGTGCCCGGCCGGATGTTGTTCTTGAGGTAGCAGCCGTGCCCCTGCTCGTTCCACTGTGGACAGCGGGTCGGCGGGGGTTAGCAGCTGCGCGGGGAGCGACCAAAGCATCGTCACAGCGTCAGCAGCGTCGGCGCACCGTCCAGCCCGTGCACTTAGAGGCGCCGACGGTGGAGTGGCACCGGTCGCAGCAGGCGGCGGCGGTGCTGGTGGTGCTGTGCGAGATGTCGTGGCCGTTGAGCCCCACGCCCTTCTTCCAGGCGCCGCCTGCAGTCGTGTCAGCAGATAACGCGGGGAGAGCGCAGCAAAAGCAGCGCTGAGGCAGCCTGGCTTACAGTTGGTCGCGGGTGGCGGCGGCGCGAACGAGAGGCTGGACGCCACGGCCGACAGCGCGAGAAGCAGCGGCAGCGAGCGCATCGTCAGTGAGTTCTGCAAAACGATCGGATTGCAGTCAATTAACAGGCCTTCTCACCTGGGAGGGTCGGGTCCCATGGAACCCGCCGCCGCCCTGTGAAGAACCGGTCTGCAGACGCCAAAGAACCCGCCGGAGGTGAAAGAACCCGCCCAGCTTTTGCAGGTAAAAGGGACGTTTCGTGAGGGGGCAATGAGCAGCAGGAAATGAGCCAAAATCGGGATAAATTTCGCCCATGATCGGCCCTTTGCGGGCGTTAAAAGCTTCAATTGAAGGGCGCTCGCCGGCAAACTTGCACTTAATGTACATTTATTTGTACCCAACACCCCACAAGTTGTCCAAAACTGCCCTCAGACCGTCATTTGGAGCACACCATCGCGCCGAAACTTTTTGTCCTAAATCCCAGAGTTTGCGCATTTGCTTCTTTCCTCCGCCCCTTTTGATGCACACGACGCTCACTCAGTGCCTAAGGCCCGCCTTATCATGATTATTCCGCGTTAGCTGCGCTCCTTTTCTCGCCAGAGGTGTGGAGGGAGCACAGTGGTTCAGATTTCGATTCTTGTCATTCCAGCTTTCCGTCGGCCAAAAAAGGAGCTGCTGCACGTCATCTTCCCCAAAGTACGACAGCGTTGAACGCGCTGGCGCTACTGTACTCACTGCAGTACGTTGCACGGGGCCAGCAGCGGGACCAGCAGCACCGGCAGCACCGGCAGCACCGGCAGCACCGGCAGCACCGGCAGCACCAGCACAAGCAGCGCCAGGACCAGCAGCAGCTAGCTCTGCGAACGCGGACGCCGCCGAGCGGGGCACAGCCGCG
>Ga0308015_10000798_pt1 | contig 13692 bp, 21 predicted proteins | sample Neamet231_FD_203128 | JGI IMG/M metagenome (GOLD analysis project Ga0308015, IMG submission 203128) | Marine microbial communities from water near the shore, Antarctic Ocean - #231 | ecosystem: Environmental > Aquatic > Marine > Unclassified | place: Southern Ocean | collected 2014-07-28
CATAGTGGCATGGATCATAGAATATTTAGAAAGTTTGAACAAGTATATTCAGGCCATTTTCATACAAAGTCTAAGAAAGACAATATAACATATCTTGGATCTCAGATGGAATTTACTTGGTCAGACGCCCATGATCAGAAGTATTTTCATGTACTAGATACAGAATCCCGTGAGCTAACAGCTATTCCAAACGACAAGACTATATTTCACAAAATCAAATACGATGACAATGCCGAAGATTATTCAAACTTTGATTTTAGTATAGTAGATAATAAGTTTGTCAAAATAGTTGTGCTCAATAAATCTAACTTGTTTACATTCGACGAATTTGTTGATAAAATCCAATCAAGGCCAATCCATGAACTAAAAATCGCTGAAGACTTTAAAGAGTTTACTGGCGAGAATGTTGAGGATGGTGAAATAGATGTTGAAGAAACTTCTGCTTTACTTGACTCTTATGTGGAAAGTGTCGAAACAGATTTGGATAAAGACAGGCTAAAGATTAGCATGCGGAATTTGCTGACTGAAGCTCAAGCTATGGAAATTGCATGATTGTATTTGAACAAGTTAAGTATAAGAATTTCTTATCTACCGGTAATGAATTCACTACAATTGATTTGAATAAAACTAAATCTACGCTTATCGTAGGATCTAACGGAGCTGGTAAGTCTACATTACTAGATGCTTTATCATTTGCTTTGTTCGGAAAGCCACATCGTAATATAAATAAGCCACAACTAGTAAACACCATTAATAATAAAGAGTGCATTGTTGAATTGCTGTTTAGTAGTGGTTCAGCAAATTATAAGGTCGTCAGAGGCATAAAGCCAGCGATCTTTGAAATCTGGAAGAACGGAGTCATATTAAATGAAAACGCTCATGCCAGTGAATATCAGAAGGTCCTCGAGCAGAACATCATTAAGTTGAACCATAAATCGTTCCACCAAATCGTCGTATTGGGTAGCAGTTCCTTTATTCCCTTTATGCAGCTCGCTTCAGGCAACCGGCGTGAGGTTATCGAGGACCTTCTGGATATTAATGTTTTCTCTAAAATGAGTAAGCTCGTTAAGCAAAAGACTGCTGATATCAAAGACAACTTAAAAGACAATTCATATAAGTTGGATTTAGTTAAGAATAAGATTGAGACTCAAACTAAGTATATTCGTGATATTGCTCAAATCAATGAAACGGAAATCAATGAGAAAAAAATTAAACAGATTGCCATCAATACGGATATCGAAAAATTACGTGATCATAATATCCTCCTGGAGAGCTTTGTTCAAGAAAATGCCGAAGAGGCCAGATCTCAACTCAAAAAAGGTAACGATGGTAAGCAGGTCATATTACACGATAAAGCTGCTACCGCACACGCCATTACAGACGTTGTTAAACACTCAAAATTCTATGCGGAAAATGATGAGTGCCCGACGTGTACACAGAAAATTGAAGCTACCTTTAAAGAAAATAAAATCTCGTCACTTAAAGAACAGGCGCGTGCCTTATCGAAACAAAGTATAGCTCTTGAAAAAAGATCAAGAGAGATTAGTGATTTGCTTGAAGCTGCTGGTAAGATTACAGAGGATATTCGCAAGAACCAGTCTGCCATTAGTGGTAACAATAGAGAAATTGGAACATTGCAGACTCAAATTAATCAGCTTGATGCTGATATTAATAGGTTGCAGTCTAGTGGTGGTGATTTAGGTCAAGCTAATATTGATCTAACATCTATGCAGGATCAACGCAATGTTCTGGTTGATATGAAGTCTGTGCTAAACGAAGATTATACATACCATTCAGCCATGGCAGAAATGCTAAAAGATACAGGCATTAAAACTAAAATCATTAAGCAATACATACCAGTTATTAATAATCTAGTCAACAAGTATTTACAAATTCTAGATTTCTATGTGCATTTTGATTTAGACGAAGGCTTTAAAGAAACCATAAGATCTCGCCATAGAGATTCGTTCTCATACGATTCTTTTTCAGAAGGAGAAAAACAACGAATAGATTTAGCATTACTATTCACTTGGCGAATGATTGCTAAGATGAAAAACTCTGTTGCCACAAACTTATTGGTTTTAGATGAAACGTTTGATTCCAGTCTTGACCACGATGGAGTAGATAACTTGACTAAAATCTTGCATACGCTAGATGAGTCTACTAATACTTTTATCATTTCGCACAAAGGAGAAATCTTGGATGGCAAATTTAAGTCAAAGCTTGAGTTTGTAAAAGATAAAAACTTTTCTAAAATCAAGAGTGTACAAACATACCATGACATGGTATAATTACAATATCCACAAACGGAGTATATTATGGAACTAAATGAATCAACAATTTCTGTCCTTAAGAATTACGCTAGTATTAATCCTAATATTGTAATTGAACAAGGCAATAAGCTCAAGACTATGACTGAGGCACGTAATGTAATGTCTTCAGCAACTCTTGATAACGAATTCCCACAAGGGTTTGGCATTTATGATCTTAATGAATTTCTTGGTGTGATATCATTGGTTGATCAACCTACATTATCTTTTGAACAAGATTATGTGGTAGTAAGCGACTCAACATGCAGTTCACGTATCAAATACTTCTTCTCTGATCCCGAAATGCTTACAACTCCTAAGAAAGATGTTGTAATGCCTTCTTCCGAGGTTACCTTTACGTTAGATAATGATACACTAAACCGTATTAAACGTGCAGCGTCAACGCTTGGCCACACCGAACTCTCTATAACTCCAACTACTGGCAAATCAAATAAGCTTTCAATGTCCGTTATTGATAGCCAAAATGCCACATCTAATAACTTTTCTGTTGATCTCGACGGAGAATTCTCTGCAGAAGGGTTTAATTTCATTATAAATATCAGCAATCTAAAGATGGTTCCTGGTGATTATGATGTTAGTATATCGTCGAAACTTATTTCGCACTTTGTTAACAAAGAATCAGGTATCCAGTACTGGATTGCACTTGAAAAAACATCAACTTATATCGGAGCCTAAATTATGGTAGATAATACAACTAATACTGAAACTGAAGCTGAAGCACCAACGGAGATGGCCAACGCTGCAACAGCTGAAGCCGTAGATCCAAATGCACAAATTTATGAAACATCAAATCGAGCAGCACGTAGTATGATTGCTGTTATTGATACTATGACTCAGCGTGGTGCATTTAAAGGTGAAGAGCTTTCTACCATCGGTCAACTTCGTGACCAATGTGTAAGTCTCATTCAAATGGCTGAAAATTATCAGCAGGAGCAGGCACAAAACCAAGACTAATAGTTTACTATCTTACCCATCCGTGATACTATCTACTTTATATAATGAGGGTTTAAGCTATGTCTAATGAATATCTTTGGGTCGAGAAATATCGGCCTACTACAATATCCGGAGTGGTTTTACCTAAATCTCTTAAGGATACTTTCAATGCCATGGTTACTACCGGTGAATTGCCTAATATGCTTTTCACCGGTACTGCCGGTACTGGAAAAACAACGGTAGCTAAAGCTTTATGCAAAGAGCTTAGTCTAGATTATATCATGATCAATGGTTCTGAAGAAGGTAATATCGATACTCTTCGTACTAAGATCAAACAGTTTGCATCAACAGTTTCTCTACAAGGCGGCTATAAAGTTGTTATACTTGATGAGGCTGATTATCTTAACCCACAATCAACACAACCAGCATTGCGTGGTTTCATTGAAGAGTTTAGTAATAACTGTCGGTTTATTCTTACATGCAACTTTAAGAATCGTATTATTGAACCGTTACATTCTCGGTGTGGCGTGTACGAATTTAATACTACTAAGAAAGATATGCCGCGCTTAGCTGCATTCTTTCATGAGCTTTTGCTATCTATCCTTAAAGCTGAAGGAGTTGAAGCTAACGAGAAAGCTGCAGCAGATCTTGTAATGAAGCATGCTCCCGATTGGCGAAGAGTTTTAAATGAAGCTCAACGGCGTAGTATTAATGGAATGACTATTGATGATGTGAGTGCTTCTGTTAGTATCACTGATTTAGTAGCGCATCTAAAGAATAAAGACTTTAAAAAGATGCGTGCATGGGTTGCAAATCATATGGATGTTGATGCTACTTCTATATTCCGTAATGTGTATGACTCTATGAATGAGTTGGTTGCACCTCATTCTATTCCTCAAGTTGTATTGATACTTGCTGACTATCAGTATAAGAACGCCTTTGTGGCAGACCATGAATTAAACGTCGTAGCTTGTATGACAGAAATTATGGCCAACGTAGAATTTAACTAATGCTAACATTATTTACAAAAGATAATTGTGTCTATTGTCATTTTCTTGAACAGAAGCTTGATGATTGGGGCAAAGAATACACTAAGATAAACAATGAACCTTTGCCTGATGGGCACAAGACTTATCCACAGTTATATTATAAACATCACGATATTCAACGTGGTGCTAGTACGGACCTCAAGCTTGAACAGATTACAAGTAGAGTTAAAGAAATAGATTGGTTGGGTTCTGATGGCGGAGTCGAGTAAAAGAAAAATAGCATATGTTTTTGATGTAGATGGTACACTTATGCCAGCTAGACAGAAACTTGATGAAGATCGTTCTAACATACTATATCAGTTTATAATGGGACATGATGTTTATATTGTGACTGGTTCTGACTATGACAAAACTGATGAACAACTACACGGTTTACAAAACGATTGCCACGGGAGCTACCAGTGTAGTGGTAACGAGCTCTGGGTCAAAGGAGAACAAGTCTACTCTAATAATATACTAATATCTGAAGAGATGCTAGACTGGTTTAATTGTGTGGTACATGCTAGTGATTTTGCTATTAAAACTGGAAATCATGTAGAAATTAGATCAGGCCTGATAAACTTCTCTGTATTAGGTCGCAATGCTAATAACGAGCAACGTGCCGAATACGTCAAATACGATACTATGAATTGTGAACGTGAACACACATCTAGATTGTTCAATGATACGTTTGGAGTATATGATTATAAGTCTGCGGTAGCAGGTTCGACAGGTCTAGACATTACTATGTTAGATAACGATAAATCTCAGGTGTACAGAAAGCTATCAACAGAGTATAATCAAATTATATTCTTTGGTGATCATTGCCTCGAAGGCGAAAACGATTATCCGTTTGTTCGTGCTATGAAAGAAGCTGATAGAGAATTAGATAGAGCATGGCATGTGTCTAGCCCTGATCATACATTTGAACTTATAGAAAGGATTAGTGATGTCACCATTTGATTATTTAAATGCTATCAATGACACTAAGAAGAATATTATAGTTGACGACATTACTGAAAAGAAATATAATTCTTTTATGGTAAATCGTGGCTTATCATATTTTCAAGACGCCGTTATTGTTGCTAATGAAATGAACCGTTATCATAACACTGATAATAAACTCCAATTTGACTTTCTTATAAATATGATTAGGAAACGTAAACGTTTCTCTAAATGGTTAAAACCTCAAATTGAGAGTGATATTGAAGTGATTAAATTATACTATGGCTACAGTAATGAAAAGGCCCGCCAAGTATTGTCTCTTCTATCACCGCATCAAATCGATGGGTTAAAGAAGAAGGTTAATACAGGTGGAAGAAAATAAAATTATAGAGTGGGTTCCAGATCTTATGCTGGAAGTAACACTAAGAGAACCAGACGATTTTCTAAAGGTTAGAGAGACACTCACGCGTATTGGTGTGGCATCTCGTAAAGAAAAAAAGCTATTCCAGTCTTGCCACATATTGCATAAACAAGGCAGATATTTCATTGTCCATTTTAAAGAGTTATTTCTATTAGATGGTAAGAAAGCAAACCTTGAGGAAAATGATATTGGAAGGCGTAACACGATCTCGGTATTAATGTCTGATTGGGGATTAATAGAAATTGTGAATAAAGAATCGGCAAAGCCTTTAGCTCCTTTACGACAAATTAAAATTATCCCATTCAAAGAAAAAAACCAATGGGAACTATGTCCTAAATATAATATCGGAAACAAATAAGAAATAGGAGCTATGCTAAAAAGGTATAGCTCCTAACTAGCTAAGTCGTATATATACTATCGTAGGGCGGAACATTCCGGCTACATATAATCTTGCTTTCATAAGGAGATAAACATGACAGGCATTAACGTAAACTCACTATTCCCACGCGCATCCTTTGTTGGATTCGACCATTTGTTTCAAGAGCTAGAATATACAGCTAAACATTCAAATGACCATTACCCTCCACATAATATTATTAAGACTAATGAGAACGATTATCTCATTGAGCTTGCTATCGCTGGGTTCTCTCAGGATGAAATTAACGTGGAAGTTAAGGATCGTACCTTAACTGTAATTGGTGAGCATATCTCGAAAGGGAGAGATTTTATCCATCGTGGCATTTCTACAAAGAAATTTAAGCGAACCTTTCGGCTGTCCGAGCACGTTATCGTGCATGGAGCAGACATTCAGGATGGAATACTTGCAATTGAATTGAAGTACCAACTTCCAGAAGATCAGCGTCCTCGTAAAATCAACATTGGTCAAACGAGGAATACAAATGACACACTTACTAACGATGCCCATATCGGGAATCATTAAGGTCGCACAACTCTTTAAGGTGATCTATCGCTCATATCTATATTCAATACAGGTTAGAGAGACTATTCGTGAATTGAATATGCTTAATAATTATGAATTGAGAGATATCGGTATTTGTCGTGGTGATATTTACACCATCGCAAATTCGAAATCTATGTCTGATTACTCAGATAAGATTTCAACTAAAGTACCATTTACTTCAGTGGTGCCAAACCCTAACATGAAGGGGTGGGTTTAATGACAAGTGCAATAATGTCTTATGCCTTCTCGCCATTGTCGGGTTTGTGGTCTTCGCTAGATCGGCACTTCCAAGTGATTGGTTATTCGAGAGCGGAAGCGGAACTCGTAAGATTGGGTTTCCACGAGGAAGCGAAGTATTGCAAGACGCAAGTCGAGCTGCTACGTAGCCAATAAGTTAATTAGAGGGCTGTGATGGCCCTCTTTAACACTATAGCCACGGAGATATTATGAAAGAACAACTTGTAAAGGCTGCACGCATGCACGCCGAAGGTGAACTAGAACGAGCCAAAACTAATATTATGGTTTATATGAAAAACAGTGTTGGCATTGGTGAGCATAGTGATATTGTAGAAGCTATCCAAGAAGAACTTGACAAAATGGCAATGGCTACCGATAGAATTGAAATGTTAGAAAAACATTTTACATCTACATTTTAATTAAATAAAAAAAAGAGCGCTCAAAGGCGCTCTTTTACATTTTAGAGGAATTCAACTTCTCTTCCTTCAGCAAATAACATTAACTCTACTGCTAACATTTTTGCCTGATGACGAGTTAATTCCATTGTATTAAACCAATCACCATATCCCTCAGGTCGTCTTCTTTCCCTCGGTTGAGTTATTGATACACATTGCATACGATGTGCTCCACCCCAAAACTTTGTTTGTGTTATTTTGCTGATGGGTTCTTTGCAATCTGGAACGTCCCTTAGATGAGTAGACATTATAAACCTCCTAACATTTTTACAAACTCTGTGCTTTTTTCAGCACTCATTCCGTGTATTGCACCAATATCAATCATATCAATTTTAGCAATATTCGGCAAATCTTGTATGGATAGAACAAACCTATTAGCTTCATCCTGATCCATACGAAATGTATTAGATACCATAACACCTCGTTTCATGCCACCCTTCATAGTGACTTTTACATTAACATCATTGCAGACATAAACATCATTCATATTGAAATATCCAAGCTTCTTGAAACGCCATAGCGCTTATATGTTTCTTTATTAAACTCATCACAAACTTCTTTGTGTATACGAGTTAACTTACGGGCTGCACTCCAAGCATTATACGCACCGTCATATTCGCATAATACTTTTGGCGCGGTAGGATCCATTCCATAAATACGCATCTCTGTGCTAGCTTGATCATCAAACTTTGTAACTTCATAAAGTGAGTATGTAGTAGCCATTTAAGTAATCCTCAGTGTTTGTTTCTATAACCAGGATAATACATCTCATAAGTCTTGTACACAGTTAATTGCGTTTTTTTTAATAATATATAGTATTTTAGGTGAGGATAATATGAATATAGAAGAAGCAGAAATACATCAAAAAGAATTTCAAAAAACTCAAATGATGATTACTAAATTATCTATATACGATCCTGACCTACCTATGCTAGGCGGGGGTAGTTTATGTGACTTCCATTATAATGCGCTTATTAACCTGAAATCTGTATGCGAGAACAATGACTATTTTTTTGGAAGTATCCGTATTCCAAGGTTTGAGTTTGAGAGGATTGATGATAACACGATTTTAAATAAAATAGAATTTCTTTTTGGTAGACAACTTAATACTGTTGACATAGCACACAACGAACGTATATCAGATCAAATTTGGGAAGATATAGTTATCAATAAAAAAGACAACAAAGTATTACATACTCATTTAGATGGTCAAATAAAAAGAAGATTTGCCTTTAACGACTTTCAGTCGGATAATTTTATTATAAACACGGGTAAAAAATTGAGTAGTGATGCAAAGCCTTGGACCCTCGCGTATGTAGACTTAGAAGCATTTGTTCCATGTTCAATACCAATTAGTAAAAATAACTTTATTGAAATGGCCCTTGGTTTCAAGAACTATCGTAAACATATTAATTCGTAGTGTACTTATGACGCACCATATGGTATAATGTTTTTAATCATGGAGGAATACACTTGGCGTTTTACACATCTGTCCAACGATATGGCAATCAACTTATGTACTGCGGTTATAATGACAACGGCGTACGTATTGAAAAGAAGATCAAATTCAAACCACAATTATTTTTAAAAAGCCAAAAGCCTCAGACTGACTGGATTGCTATGGATGGCACTCGAGTCGAACCAGTTAACTTTGATGATATGCGCGAGGCTAAAGATTTCTTAGCTAGATACAAAGATCTGAATGAGTTTAAAATATATGGTAATACCAATTACACTACACAATATATTGCACAGCAATTTCCAAACAAAATAGATTTTAAACCTAGTGATGTAAACGTAGTAAATTTTGATATAGAAGTTGCATCCGATCAAGGATTTCCAAAGCCGGATGAAGCTATCCATCCTATTATTTCTATAGCACTTAAATCATCTAAGTCTTCTGTCTATGAAGTGTGGGGTTTAGGTGAATATGATTATAGTAAAACTCAACTTGATATGGGAACTGATCTAATTCAATATCGCAAGTTTGATAGCGAGGCAGCACTACTTGCATCCTTCCACAAATATTGGTGTGATAATAGACCAGACATTTTAACTGGATGGAATATTCGTTACTTTGATATTCCATACCTTATTAATCGTATTAAACGTATTGGCACCGAAGCGGCCGCCAATAAGCTTTCCCCTTGGGGCATAATAAATGCATTTGATACTTCTCGTGGTATGAAAGGATCTCAGGTTCAACACGGCTATGAGATCTTTGGCATCCAACAAGCAGATTATCTTGAGTTGTTCAAGAAGTTTGGATATTCATATGGTCCACAAGAATCATATAAGCTAGACCAAATTGCTTACACTGTTCTTAATGAGAAAAAACTATCCTATGAAGAGCATGGCAGCTTATTTACTTTGTATGAGAAAGATCATCAGAAGTTTATTGATTATAACATTAAGGATGTTCAGCTTGTTCAGCGTATTGACGATAAGATGGGTCTTATCGAATTATGTCAGACTATGGCATACAAAGCTGGCGTCAACATAAGTGATACATTTGGCACTACTGCTATATGGGATGCAATCATATATCGTGAGCTAAACAAGAAACGTATCGCTCTAATTCCTAATGAGACTAAGACAAAGGATCCATATCCAGGCGGTTATGTAAAAGAGCCACAGATTGGTATGCATGATTGGGTAGTATCTTTCGATCTTAACTCACTATATCCTAATCTAATTGTGCAATATAATATGTCACCCGAGACACTACTAAACGGAGCTTACCGGCATGGTGTTGATCATTACATGAATAATGATGCTGATTTAGGTGGTAAAGATATTGCTATTGCGGCTAACGGATCTTCTTACCGTAAAGATTTCCAGGGTATTATTCCAAGTATTATTGAGAGTTATTATGCCGAACGAAAAGAAATCAAAGGAGAGATGCTTGACGTAGAGCGTGCGTATCAACTTAATAAAACTGAAGAACTTGAGAAGAAAATTAACCTACTAAACAATCGCCAAATGGCAATTAAGATTTTACTTAACTCTTTGTATGGAGCACTCGGTAACAGATGGTTCCGTTATTTTGATATGCGCATGGCAGAAGGTATTACTTTGTCAGGCCAGCTAGCAATCAAATGGTCTGAGCGTTGTGTTAATACTGAGATGAATAAGGTTATGGGCACCGAAAAGGTTGACTATGTTATCGCTATGGATACAGATTCACTTTATGTTAACTTCGGCCCGCTTGTAAAAAAATTCTCACCTAAGGATCCAGTTAAGTTTCTTGATAAGATATGTGCTGAGCATTTTCAAGACAACCTTAATGTTGCATATGATAAACTCTTCACACGTATGAATGGGTATAAAAATCGTATGGTCATGGAACGTGAAGGCATCTCTGACAAAGGCATATGGACAGCAAAGAAAAGATATATCCTTAATGTACATAATAATGAAGGTGTACAATATGCCGAGCCTAAGCTAAAGATTATGGGAATTGAAGCAATTAAGTCTTCAACTCCTGAGGTCGTGCGTGAAAAGTTTCGTGAGGTATTTAAGATTATTATTCGTGGCGATGAGAAGCTTACGCAAGATTTTATTGCAGACTTCTACAACACATTCAGAACCTTATCACCAGAACAGATATCATTTCCTCGCGGAGTAGGATTTGGCGATAGTACTATGGGTAAATGGTCTAACAAGGATAAAGGCAGTAAAAAAGCATATAAAGGTGGAACGCCTATTCACATCCGTGGATCTTTGTTGTATAATGGCCTTATAGATAAATTAGGACTTGCACAGAAATACACTAAAATTAATGATGGGGAGAAGGTAAAGTTTTGCTATCTACGAACTCCAAATTCAATACATGAGAATGTTATTGCCTTTCCTGATTACCTACCAGATGAACTGAATTTACATAAGTATGTAAACTATGATGTTCAGTTTGAAAAAACATTTATCGATCCACTAAAATCTGTGATCGATGCAACAGGCTGGTTTATCAACTATGATAACAGTGGAACACTAGACGAATTTTTCGGATAAGGAATATATATTATGAGCGACTGGGCTAATGACATCTACATGATGCATAACAAATTTGGTGTGCGTAAGTGGTTTCAAGAAAATAAACATGATAAAGAGCTTATGAAAAAGTATCTTGATTTTCGTATTGCCATGTGTCAAGAAGAACTTGATGAAACATTTATCGCAGCCAAAGAAGAAGATCCTGAAGAGATTGTTGACGGTTTAATAGATCTATGCGTCTTTGCTATTGGTACATTAGATGTATTAGGTGTTGATGCCAATAGAGCGTGGGATAAAGTCTACGAAGCTAATATGACTAAATCACCAGGCATTAAAGAAGGCCGTGAAAATCCATTTGGCTTACCAGATCTCTTAAAGCCTGAAGGCTGGACAGCACCAAATCACGAGGGAAATCATGGCAATATCCCTGACATTATTTAAAAGCCAATTCGACAACAAAACTTATCGCACAATGGATCTTGATAACTGGCAACAGTTTTCAGGACTATTATGTGATTTGTCTAAGCAACCAAAAGGTAGTAAACGAGATGCTGAACTTATTTCACCGGCTCATTATAAAGATGGAACTACACGAGCCAACAAGAATGTTTTATCTTGGTCAGGTTGGTGTGCTGTTGACGTTGATGATTGGAAATTTGAAGGAGAATTAAAAGATGCTTTGGCTCGCGCTATTCCTAACTGGGGTTATATCTGTTATTCAACTGCTAGTTCTACGAAAGATCAACCAAAATTTAGACTCGTCTTCAGACTTGATACACGTATTGAATCTGAAAGAATCAGACAATTCTGGCATGCCCTTAACACAGAACTCGGGGAAATGGGAGACAAGCAGACTAAAGACCTCAGTCGAATGTACTATATTCCAGCACTATATGACGGTGCTAACAACTTTTATTTTGATGTGGGTGGCGATTCTATTAACGTGGCATCTCTTATCGCCAAGCATCCGTATAATGATAGGCAGCATTCAAACAATTTCTTAGATAGATTGCCCGAAGAATTACAGAAGCAAGTAATTGAATATCGTAAAAGCAAGTTGGATAATACATCTTTTAGTTGGAGTAGTTACCGAAATTGCCCATTCTGGCCACGTAAGCTAGCTGCAGAATATGTGATTATATCTAATACTGGTTGGTACTCAAAGATGTATCAGATGATGGTTTCGATATCTTCAAATGCTATTAGGCGAGAATATCCAATTACATCAAATGAAATTGCACAGCTATGTCGTGAATTTGATGCCGAGCATGGTAATTGGTATGAGAATAGGCCTCTAACAGTTGAAGCAGATCGAGCTTTAGAATACGTGTATAGGAATTCATAAATGATATATAATGGAAAAGTTTCGGCAGAATTTATTCGCCAGCGTGATATAAAAGTTGAAAAGGACGGACGAGATTTTCACTCGGCAACTAGACAATGGGATTTTGAATTCCCTGAATATCATCAGTCCTCTTTAAATAATGGACATGTTCTATATGAAGGCTTTGAGTATGATACAACACATAGCTTTTTTGGTAATTGTGATTTTAAACACGTGAATGCAAAACAGCAAATTCATATTTCAAAATATATTTATGATAAATTATGTAGAGGCATCATAGAGCATATCATAACTTGGAAATTTGTAGGTAGAAATTGGAAACAGCATCTAGCAGAAAATAATATTATAAAATATGATGTGTTAGATTATATTCCTACTGATGATATTTTACGTGCTATAAGTGACAACACTAGTATTTGTGGGTGTACAATTAACTTGGGTAATGGTATAATTGTTAAAACACAAGAGGACATCTTATGAAATATGATACTGGTAAACCACAATTAGATCTAATCCCATCCGATCAACTCAATGCAATTGCAGAAGTACTTGGCTTTGGTGCCAATAAGTACGGTCGCAATAACTGGCGTGATGACGGTGGAACCACTAGCTGGTCTCGCACATACTCATCTATACAACGCCACCTTAACTCTTGGAATAATGATGAAGATCTAGATCCTGAATCTGGAAATACTCATCTAGCACACGCATGCACCCAACTCATTATATTGATGCAACACATTGCCGATGGCCATAACAATATGGATGATAGATATAAAAAATGAATGACTCTATCGTAATAACTAAAATGACGGAATTGAATCGTCCTATCGATGAAGCAATTCTTATGTGCGACAACCGTGAAGAAATTTTAATGTTGGCTTCAATGATGCTTATTAGTATCAAAGATATTTTTGATGATCAAATTGGCGTTGAAGGCCGGAAATCAGTATTTAAAGGTATGTTAACATGAATGATGGTAAAGCGAGAATACATGATATTGAGCCAGAGATTATGGAATGCTGGAGCATTTGTAATGATTTA
>Ga0308015_10000816_pt1 | contig 13485 bp, 10 predicted proteins | sample Neamet231_FD_203128 | JGI IMG/M metagenome (GOLD analysis project Ga0308015, IMG submission 203128) | Marine microbial communities from water near the shore, Antarctic Ocean - #231 | ecosystem: Environmental > Aquatic > Marine > Unclassified | place: Southern Ocean | collected 2014-07-28
TAAAGTATTGATAATAGGTGCAGGTGTTGCAGGACTAGCAGCATTGGGCGCAGCAGGCAGTTTAGGCGCCATCCTGCGAGCCTTTGACACCCGTCCCGAAGTAAAAGAACAAATTAACTCTATGGGTGCTGAGTTTCTAGAAGTAGAGATAGAAGAAGAAAGTGGCTCTGGCGATGGTTATGCCACGGTGATGAGTAAGGCCTTTATTGAAGCCGAAATGGCCCTGTTTGCTGAGCAAGCTAAAGAAGTGGACATCATCATTACCACAGCGATGATACCTGGCAAGCCCGCACCCAAACTCATTACCGCTGAAATGGTGGCGAGTATGACTTCAGGCAGTGTCATCGTCGATTTAGCCGCCGGTGGTGGTGGTAACTGTGACCTCACTGAACCCGGTAAAGTCATCACTAGTGCCAATGGCGTTACGGTGATCGGTTACACTGACATGCCGGCACGCCTACCCAGTCAAGCCTCGCAGTTGTACGGCACTAACTTAGTTAATCTATTAAAACTGCTCTGCCCTGAGAAAGATGGTGAACTGGTCATCGACTTTGAAGATCCCATCATGCGTGGCGTTACAGTCAGCAAAGATGGTGCAGTGACATGGCCAGCCCCACCCATCCAGGTGGCAGCAGCACCTCCTAAGAAAGCGGGAGATAGTGCGCCCATTGAACCTGCTAAACAGGAAATGTCGGCAGCCGTGAAGTATGGCTTAGGTGCAGCAGGCCTCGTTTTAGTGGGCTGGATTGCCCTGAACGCACCCGCAGCCTTCTTAGGTCATTTCACAGTATTTGTATTGTCCTGCATTATTGGTTATTACGTGGTCTGGAACGTCAGACATGCCTTGCACACCCCTCTTATGGCCATCACCAATGCGGTGTCGGGCATCATTGTTGTGGGGGCTTTGCTACAGGTAGGCGACGAGCTCAATCTCGTCACCACTCTTGCGTTGATCTCTGTGCTCATCGCATCCATTAACATCGCCGGTGGCTTTTATGTCACCAAGCGTATGTTAAAAATGTTCCAGAAATAGGAGACGACCAATGCAAGCAGGTATGGTTATCACAGCTTACATTATCGCCGCTGTATTATTTATCATGGCCCTTGGCGGCCTCTCCAAACAAGAGTCCGCTCAACGCGGTATTTGGTTTGGCATGGTGGGCATGGGTATTGCTTTAGTGGCTACTTTGCTAAGCCCTAAGGTGATGGGCCTCACCACTGGACTAAGCTATATTATCATCGCCATGTTGATAGGCGCCGCCATTGGCATTTATATGGCCAAACGGGTGGCAATGACCGAAATGCCGGAACTGATCGCGATACTCCACAGTTTTGTGGGTTTGGCTGCAGTATTTGTTGGCATTAATAGTTATTTAGACCATTCTCAAGAACTCACCCCAGTGATGCAAAACATTCACTTGGTTGAAGTGTTTTTGGGCGTCTTTATTGGTGCAGTCACCTTTACAGGCTCTATTGTAGCTTTTGGCAAATTGCGTGGCATCATGTCCTCCAAAGCACTTAATTTGCCTCACCGCCACAAGCTGAATTTACTGGCTTTGCTGGTCAGCGCAGTGATGTTAGTGCAATTTGTTAATCAGGGCGGCAACGACACCTATCTGGTTATCATGGCTCTTATTGCTTTAGTGTTTGGTTGGCATTTAGTGGCATCAATCGGTGGTGCAGACATGCCTGTTGTGGTGTCTATGCTCAACTCTTATTCCGGTTGGGCTGCAGCTGCAGCTGGCTTCCTGCTAGGCAATGACTTGTTGATTGTGACCGGTGCCTTGGTAGGTTCGTCTGGTGCAATCCTTAGCTACATTATGTGCCGGGCCATGAACCGCTCCTTCATCTCCGTAATAGCGGGTGGTTTTGGTAATGATCCTATTGTCAGTGATGACGAAGAAGAAGGCGAAGTACAGCCTACTACTGCCGAAGAAGTGGCCAGTATGTTAACTAATGCTAAGTCTGTAGTGATTACTCCAGGCTACGGCATGGCGGTGGCTCAAGCGCAATATCAAGTACAGGACATTACGCAAAAGCTTCGGGCTCAAGGTGTAGAAGTGCGCTTTGGTATTCACCCTGTTGCTGGGCGTTTACCAGGCCATATGAACGTATTATTGGCAGAAGCTAAAGTGCCTTACGACATCGTTTTAGAAATGGATGAAATCAATGACGACTTTGCCAACACTGATGTAGTGTTAGTCATAGGCGCCAATGACACAGTTAACCCAGCCGCGAAAAAACCTGGCAGTCCCATTGCAGGTATGCCAGTGCTGGAAGTGTGGCACGCTAAAAATGTGATTGTGTTTAAGCGTGGCATGGCATCAGGTTATGCTGGAGTGCAGAACCCTTTGTTCTTTATGGATAATACTAAAATGTTATTTGGCGATGCAAAAGCCTCGTGTGATCAAATAGCTAGTAATCTTTGATGACATAGTTGATTTTAAAAAGCCCATAGATCATTAAAGTAATGGTCTATGGGCTTTTTTGTGCCTACGGAAAAGAGGGGTGTTGTAACTCTTGCTCTTGTCCTTGCCCTTGCCCTTGCCCTTGCCATAAGTTCTATGATGCTTCCGACGCGCGTTGTACATCTGAAACATGAATTTTGTTGCAGTTATGTAGCTCCAAATGTTGCTCAAACTGAGGGTCTGTTGGCTTCAGGTGCAAGTGGTCCAACAGCACATTAAGTGCCACTTCTGCCGCGCGAGTAGTGCCGTCGAGGGCTTTTAACGCAATGCCTAAACCAAGGCTCGGTATCGCTGCGCCAAAGACGCCTTCGGCGCCAGTTTTACAAGCCACTTGACCACCGTAGGCTTGCATAATCTTGGTGCAGTGACGTTTACTACCGGCCACATAAAAGGGTTCTGTTACCATAGCCTGATATAGGCTGTGGCAAGCTTTCTGCCAACCGTCCGGTAATTGTTCACCAGTGCCAAAACGGGCAAACGCCATGGCTAAACTGGGTAAGGGCAGGGCATAGGTAGGAATAGAACAGCCATCAATGCCCATAGGGTAGTCGGCTATTTTAAGGTCCATCATACGGCCCATTGCATCGTTCACCGCCAGTTGCACAGGATGTTGGTGGTGAATATAGCCCTTTGGATCAATGCCTTGATGATGAGCAAAACTCAAAAACCCACAGTGCTTGCCGGAACAGTTGTTATGCACTGCGCAAGCCAGCACACCAGATTGGGCTAAAGCCACTGTAGCAGGCTGATATAAAGGCCAATGACTGCCACACTCCAACTGCTCAGAACTCATGCCTAATTGGTCAAGCCAATTGGTGACTAGATTGCTGTGCAGAGCTTCACCATTGTGGCTAGAGCACGCCATAGCCAATTGTTGTTGGCTTAGGTTAAGGTCTTGTGCAGCACCACTGAGCATCAGTGGCAGGGCTTGAAGTGGTTTAGCGGTGGAGCGCGGGAACACCTGCTGATCTACATCACCCCATTGGCTATGGCGTTTTCCTTTAGCATCACTAATAACAGCAATAACTTGATGACTACTTTCAGTAAATCCACCACGGGTGACGTCAATAACTAGTGCTCGTTTATTCATCAATAACTCCAGATAACCATTCCCACTCAACTGTTAAGTCCAACTTTAACACCACAGCTAAAATCAGTCCAAGTGCACTCTTGGGTGTTAAATTCACCCTACATTCGATTAGGCTACCTTCTGCAATAACATAGGCATGGTTTTGTGCTGATGCTATCATCTGAAATATAACTGAGGCAAAGTACACGCCTGCATCTCACAAAACTGCACCCGCATATCTGGATCAAGGCAAGACCATGTTTACACAAGATTTCAAGCAGCAACCTTATTGGTGGGATCGTAGCGCACCACCAACGCAGCAAGACATAGAGCTTCCCAAAAAAGTGGATGTACTCATCATAGGTTCAGGTTATACGGGGCTTCATGCAGCAATCCAGACAGCCAGAGGCTCAAGGGACACGTTGGTCATTGATGCCGAACATGCTGGATGGGGTGGAAGCACAAGAAACGGCGGCCAAGTCAGCATAAGTATAAAACCAAGTTTTTCTGAACTTGAAAAGAAATATGGCAAAAACATGGCGTTTGCCATTCATGCTGAAGCTAAAAACTCTTTGCAGTTTACTAGCGACTTCATCAGGGAAGAAGGCCTTGATTGTAGTTATGATGTGGTTGGGCGTTTTCATGCTGCACACAATTCTGCACAATATGAAAAACTTGCCAGGGCTGTTGAGCATCCGATTGCTGGGCTTGAGGATGGCGCTTATATAATCCCAAAAGCAGAACAACGTTCTGAACTAGGCACAGATACCTATTTTGGTGGGGCTGTTTACCCTAACGACGCTTCAGTGGATCCTGCCGCCTACCATAAAGGTTTGTTGGGTAAAGCGATTGAAGCTGGTGTAAGTGTCATGTCTTACTGTGCAGCCGAAAACATCAACAAGAATAAGGATGGGTTTAGTGTTAAAACCTCAAAAGGCATTGTCCAGGCCAGTAAAATTATTATCGCAACAAACGGTTATACGGGTTCCCTAACACCACAATTGCAGCGAAGGGTTATTCCTATTGGCAGCTATATAATAGCGACAGAACCTGTTGGGAAAGATCTAATGGACCAGCTAATGCCGCAAAATCGCGTTGTTAGCGACACCCGTAAGGTAGTGTATTACTATCGACCAAGCCCTGATCGAAGCCGTATTGTGTTTGGTGGGCGCGTATCGCTTGGAGAAAGTGACCCACGCGTTAGTGGTCCAAAGCTGCATAACGCACTGGCTCGTATCTTCCCAGAGTTAGAGCATACAAAAATCAGTCATTCGTGGATGGGCTATGTGGCATTCACCTTCGACTCACTCATGCATGCAGGAGAGGTAGACGGCCTTTACTACGCTATGGGTTACTGTGGCTCAGGGGTGGCTATGTCTGGCTACCTTGGCATGAGAGTTGGGCAGCAGGTGCTGGGGCGTGAAGAAGGTGAAACTGCTTTTGATCAGATCAAATTTCAGACCCGCCCACTTTATACCGGGAAACCCTGGTTTCTTGCACCGTCTCTCATGTATTACCGATGGTTAGATAGCCTAAATATCTAGAATGATGTGAAGAAGTTCACGTTTGGTATTTCTTCCGATAGTGAGAGGGAGATATTAATGCCCGCTTGCTGAACGCCACAGAGAAGTAGCTTAAGTTAGCAAATCCTGTCGCAATGGCAATTTCGGTCATAGTTAAGTTGGTTTGTTGTAATAATAAAACCGCTTTATCTAGCCGCAGTGTTAAATAGTGCTGTTGTGGAGAAGCGCCCACATGGGTTTTAAATAAGCGTAATAATTGTCGTGAAGACACCGAGCATTGGCTTGCCACCTTGTCTAATGAAAGTGGCATCTCAATGTTTTTATCCATAGCCTCAACTGCCTGCTTAACCGTTGGGTTAGGTAGGTGTCGATATAAAACTTGATGTTCGTTACCAGAGCGAAATCGTTCGTTGATCAGACGGTCATTAATTTTTTGTGCCAATTCGTAGCCATACCGATCGACGATCATTTGCAATACCATATCCAACGCAGCCAGCCCACTGGCACAGCTGAAGCGATTGCGATCGATTTCATACAAGGTATCGCTCACTGGTAATTCTGGGTAAGTTTCTTTAAACGCCTGGGAGTCCTGCCAATGCAGTGTAAAGCGATAACCTTTCAATAAATTAGCCTTGGCTAAAATCCAGCAACCAGAGGTGATGCCGCCTAAGGCACAACCTTGATTGTTTAATCGTCTTAACCACTGAAATGTTGTCTTGTCTTGATATTGATGGCTGTTTAAAGAGCTAATGATGGCCACTTGATGAAACGATGTGGTAGTAGTGATATCCATATCTGGTCTAACCGATAGATTGCTAGCGGAGCGCAATAGATCAGTTGTTCTGCCTATGGTATACCAGCGAAACAGAGTGCAGCCGGCAATGTCGTTGGCGATACGGAAGGTTTCAGCTATCGATGTATAGGCAGGTAGGGAAAAACCCTCTGTTAAGAAAAAACCAAACACTAGTTCGTTTTTTTGATCGAGTAACTTCATAGAATTTGACTGATAAAATAAAATAATAGACGGATAACTTAAAATTGTAAACTAATAAATCCCTAAACTATTAGCTAATGTTAAGCACAAATAGATGTGGATAGACTCATGATTAATAGCCCTCATTTTGATATAAAACCAGTTTCTGGCGCTCTAGGTGCTGAGATTCATGGCGTTGACTTAACGAAACCGGTTAGCGCGGCTGTTTTTGAGGATCTCCATCAGGCTTTGATGGATTACAAAGTCATTTTCTTCAGAGACCAAGATTTAACACCAGAGCAGCATATTGCCTTTTCTCGCCGTTTTGGCGAGCCCATGGAAGATATGTTTGTGAAGGAAAGCGAAACCTATCCAGAACTGATGGAACTGCTGAAAGAGGCGGATGACACAGGGTATAACTTTGGTGGTAGTTGGCATTCTGACGCCACCTATCGTACATCACCGCCATTAGGTGTTTCGCTTTACGCACGAGAATTGCCTCCCTTTGGTGGGGACACTATTTGGTGCAATATGGAGATGGTTTTGAAAAATCTGTCTGCAGGTATGCAATCAATGCTGGAGCCACTTTATGCCGAGCATTTGGCTCAAGGCTATAGAGAAAAGTTGGCGGTCATTAAAGGTGATTATAGTAAGTCCTTCGAAAACTTAGGTGATGTGGTGAGAGTTGAAGTCAATCATCCGGTGGTTAGAGTACATCCTGTTACTGGTCGTAAAAGCCTTTTTATCAACGATGCGTATACTTATCGTTTTGCCAATATGACAGCGGAGGAAAGTCAGCCTCTAATTGAGTATCTTTGCAATTTTGCTATTCGACCTTATTTTACTTGCCGTTTTCGCTGGGAACCAGGTTCCTTAGCAATATGGGATAACCGTAATACAATGCATTATGCTGTGAGTGATTATCACGGTCATCGGCGCCTAATGCATCGATATACTATACAGGGAGACAAACCCATGGGTATGGTTTGATTTTCCGATAGCCACACCCCAGTTGATAACTTATTAGGAAGCGATAATGGACACTTTTAACCAACAACAACGCAAAGATTTAGCTGCAGCTTACAGGTTGGTGGCGTTATTCGGTTGGGATGATTTAAGCTCCACTCATATTTCGGCACGCATGGAAGAAGAAGAGCAATTTTTACTCAATTCACGTGACCAATTTTTTGATGAAATTACGGCATCTTCATTGATCGAGGTTGATTCGACAGGTCATGCTATCAACGCCACTCACGCGGTGGTGAATAAAGCAGGGTTTGTCATTCATAGCGCCATTCATCAGGCACGTCCAGACGTTGGATGCGTTATTCACACTCACACTCAAGCAGGCATGGCAGTTTCTGCTATGGAATGTGGACTGTTACCAATTAGCCAACATGCACTTCGGTTTTATAACGCTATTGGTCTGCACGATTACGAGGGAATTGCAGTAGACTTAGACGAACGCACCAGGCTGGTTGCTGATCTAGGTGATGGTGAGGCAATGATATTGCGTAATCATGGATTATTGGCGGTAGGTAAAACAGTCGCAGAAGCCTTTAGTGCCATGTACTATCTAGAAAAAGCTTGCCGAGCACAAATTGACGCGATGCAAAGTCATAGCAAGCTACATTATCCAGACGAAGCCGTATGTCAGTATGTATACGATCAATACCAAAGCTATTCCGACTATATGCAATATGACTGGAACGGGTTGATTCGTAAACTTGATCGCCTACAGCCTGATTACAAAAACTAATTTTTAAAAAAATCTTATGGCTCGCGTTTATCGTGTAACACTGTGACCCGTTGCATATGCCTTACTTTAGGCAAGTAGTCACAAATTGCATAGTGATGGGTGATACGGTTATCCCACATGGCAACGGTGTTATTGCGCCAGCGCAAACGTACCTGAAACTCTGGCTTGGCCATGTGCTGGTAGAGGTATTGCAGTATTCGATCACTTTCACCTTGTATTTCACCGATAATATGACGGGTAAACGATTGATTCACATTGAGGTACTTGAGCCCACTCACAGGGTGAGTATCAACAATTTTATGCACTGCAGAGCCAGTGCTCTTAAGCCCATCGTTCACGGCTTCAATGCCACCTTTAAAATACAGGTCATTTCTAAAGGTGCCTATGTCGTGTATCGCTTCCATGTCGGCTAAATAATTTTGCCACATTAATGGCAGCGCAGTGTATGCCGCGTTGGTGTTAGACCACATGGTATCGCCGCCCACATCAGGGACTTGAATGGCATGTAATATGCTGGTGAAGGGTGGGTTAGCTTTAAAGGTCATGTCCTTGTGCCAATCATTGGTGTCTGGTTTGCTGCCAGCGCCACTTTTTAGCAAGACAATATTTTCATAACCTTCAATGCTTGGGTAAATTGGGTGAGGAGGCTCTGGCTCACCAAAGCTTTTGGCAAAGGCTAAGTGTGCTTCTGGTGTTAGATCTTGGTCACGAAAAAAAATCACCTTGTGCTCAATTAGCGCCCCATAGATATCGTCTAACTCTTTTGAACTAAGATGGTTGAGATCAATGTCTGATATTTCAGCACCAATAGCGGATGTCACTTGTTCAATTTTCATCTCAGTTAATACTCAAGTATTGTTGTTCGGTTTGAATGGCACAGAGCGAGGTAAGCACGAGCTAATATCAAATTGAGTGAACAATAGCACCTTCGTTTTCACATGTATCTTACATTCATGTCTAATTTCTCATAGATGTCTCTAGCAAAGGCTTCAGATGCACTTTGCAGGGCATACGGATGGTTGCGACTTCCAACTCATAGTCTCCAGCCTCGATATAATCCGTATCGACACCTTCCGGATTGCGGATATAGCCATACCCAATTGACTGTTTTACAGTGTAGCCAAAGCCTCCTGAAGACAACCAACCCACGCGTACTCCATTACGATAAATGGTTTCCCGGCCTAAAAGAACGACACTTGGATCATCAACCGTAAAACCTGCCAACATCTTCTTAACACCATTCTGTTTTTGCAACGCCATAGCATCTCGGCCTTTAAACGGCTGGTTTGTCGCCAGTTTTACTGCCCAGCCAAGGCCAGCTTCGAAAGGCGTGTGGTCTGCCCCCAGATCTGAGCCCCAGGCACGGTACCCCATTTCTAGGCGACAGCTTTCGATTGTGCGGTAACCGGCGTTGACCAGCCCATGATCTTCTCCCGCTTTCATGACAGCCTGGTAAACGGCAGTGGCGTACTCCACTGGAAGGTGCAGTTCCCAGCCTAATTCGCCGACGTAGGTAACCCGCAAGGCCTGCACGGGGCAGCCAGCGATACCTATTGTTTTTACAGTGCCAAATTTGAAGCCGGTGTTTGAAACATCATCGCGGGTGACCTGTTGCAATATGTTACGCGCCTTAGGCCCCATCAGCGAAAGCACTGCGTTTGAGGAGGTAATATCAAACAATTGACAGTTGAGACCGGCAGGAATATTTCGGCTAATCCAGTTGAAATCGTGGGTAGCAAAAGCCGTTCCAGTGACGATGTAATATTCGTCATTGGCTACACGCGCAACGGTGAGATCGCATTCAATGCCGCCGCGATCATTTAACATTTGGGTGTAAATAAGCGATCCAACAGGTTTGGCAACATTATTGGCGGCGATCCAGCTAAGCGCTTCTACAGCATCGGGGCCTTTCAGGGAAAACTTAGCAAACGAGCTTTGGTCAAACAGCACTGCAGCCTCACGGACAGCTTTGTGTTCTCTGCCTACTGCGTTAAACCAGTTCTGTCGGCCAAAGCTGTAAACATCTTCGGGGGTTTCACCATAGGCTGCATCAGCAAACCAGTTCGGCCGCTCCCAACCTAGCTTCTCACCAAAACAGGCCCCCTGATCTTTTAGAATCTCATAAAGTGGGGATTTACGGCAGGGACGCCCAGACTTATTTTCCTCATGTGGCCAATCCATGGTGTAGTGCTTGCCGTAAGCTTCTACCGTGCGGGTGCGCACCCAGTCCGTGTCAAAGTGCGGACGCCCAAAGCGGCGAATATCGGCAGACCAAAGATCATAGGGAGGTTCACCTGCATGCACCCATTCTGCCAACGCCATTCCTGCGCCACCACCCGCGGCGATGCCAAAGGCATTAAAGCCGGCACCGACAAAGAAGTTCGACAGTTCTGGCGCCTCACCTATAATAAAGTTGCCATCTGGCGTGAAGCTTTCAGGGCCGTTGGTCAGGGTTTTGATACCAACATTTTCAAGAGCTGGAACACGACCCAAGGACAATTCCATCAACTGTTCAAAGTGTTCGTAATTGCTGTCCAGCAAAGAGTAGTGAAAACCCTTAGGAATACCAGCGATTGCCCAGGGGATGGGATTTGATTCATAACCCCCCATTACCAGCCCGCCAACCTCTTCTTTATAATAGGTTAGACGATCTGGGTCTCGAAGGGTTGGTAGGTTCTTGGGCATACCCTCAATTTCTGCAGTGACCATATACTGGTGTTCCATCGACACCAATGGCACATTCACGCCAAACCGTTTGGCGAAATCGCGAGTCCATTGCCCGGCACACACCACTACTTTTTCACATTCAATACGGCCGTGTTCTGTGATGACAGCTTTGATTTTTCCGTTGTCTATCTCGAGATCCAGAACCTTGGTGTCTTCAAATATCTTGGCGCCGGCCATGCGCGCTCCCTTGGCTAGGGCTTGGGTAATATCTGAAGGATTAGCCTGACCGTCGGTGGGCATAAAAGCGGCACCGATTACATCGTCAATATTCATCAGAGGCCAGAGATCAAGTGCCTCTTTCGGTGTTAGTAAGTCCATCTCCAACCCGAAGGAATGGGCTGTGGTTGCTTGACGTTTTACTTCGGTCCAGCGCTCTTGCGTGCAGGCCAAACGTAAGCCACCGTTCATCTTCCAGCCGGTGCTGAGTCCTGTTTCTTTCTCAATCTTGTTATAAAGTTCTACGGAATACCCTAGAAGTTGGGTGATATTAGCGTTAGAGCGTAATTGCCCAACCAGTCCGGCAGCATGAAATGTAGTACCAGAGGTGAGCTTCTTGCGCTCAAGTAGAACGGTTTCGACACCTATCTTGGCTAAATGGTATGCAGTTGAGCAGCCAATAATACCACCACCGATAATAACTGTTTTGGAAGAACTGGGTAGGTTGTTCATATTAGGCCCTATGTTTGATTGTAGTTGTTATAGGCAGCGCGAAACCGCGCAAGATTGTCGCTGGTGTAAGAAGCATAATCAAAGTCGATGTCCGAACTTATTTCTGACACCATGCTCCACATGGTTTCGCGCAGCAAGGATGCGCATTTCATAGCGGTGTATCGGTGCAATAATTCCGAGGTAACAGGTGTTTCAAAGTAGTTTTCTAGCAGCCATATTTCTTGAGATTCGTTAAGTTCATTATTAGAAGCTAGCCCACCAAGGTCAAATAGTGGCGAATTAAACCCGGCATAATCCCAGTCAATCATCCATAGGCGGTCGCCATCATCCAGAAAGTTGGCTGCCAACAGGTCGTTGTGGCCATAAACCATATCAAACGGACCCGCGTTGGTTTCTAGCAGGTTGCCAATTTGAACCAGTTCAGGCAGCAGTTTTTGATACGAACTTCCTGCATCTTGCAGGCTCGCTGCATAATCTCTGATCACGTGGAATACCCAGAAAATAAGGGCAGGGCCACGTAGGTGTTTTGGCACCTGTAAATGACACGTCTTAATTAATGGCAGGATTCTTTCCAGATTTCTGGGTTTTCGGACATCTTCTGGAGAATAGGTTGCACACTCAATAAATTGTAGAACGGTAATGCCGGGTTCCGTGTAAATAACAGCTGGCGATAAGCCTGCTGCATGAGCTGCACGACTGGCAGACAATTCATTGAAGCGCATAACGTGGTGTTTAGGGATATCTTCACCCAAACGCACTACGTATTTTTTATCACTATCGGTCACAACATAATTTACGTTAGTGATGCCTCCAGCCAAAGGAACTGCGCTAATTTCACCCTGCCAGAGTGCCATGGCTTTGATTCGGTTTAGTGGCGTATTAGTCGTCATAATCTACAGTCTCAATCACGGTATGCCTAATAGAATGGGTCATATATGGCTCCCCTGATGTTATTATTATTCTCTTGAGTAGAATTTACTCATTAAATTCAGCTTCAGGCTAAAGCCCACATATGTCAACATAAACTACACTCCCACATTAATTATGTGTGAATATGTTGCTAAACCAGTGAATAAACTGTACTAATTACTAACCTTTCGCCCATTTACGAGAAAAAGATGCAAGAAGTTATGGATACTTCAAACCAACGAGAGCAGGAGATTTTAAGGGAACTGCGTTTGGCTGGAGGATTGAGCCGCGTTAGTTTTCTCGCAAACCGGCTAGGGGTTTCGGATGAAACTATCCGTCGAAACATCAAGTCCCTAGCAGCCCGATCTCTTGTTAGAAAAGTGCATGGAGGCGTTCTGTTAGCGGAAAGCCTAACAGTGACCGAGCAACCCTTTCAGTTACGCATGGATCAAAATTCTGGTATCAAGCAGCGATTAGCTCAAAAAGTAGCCGAAATGATCGTTGATGGCGATTCTCTATTTTTGGATATTGGCTCTACAACCGCATATGTTGCCATGGCCCTGCGTAACCATCAGAACCTTTATATTGTCACCAATTCACTTGCCGTTTCCCATGCGCTGGCCACCCGCAACAATAACCGAGTGTTTTTTGCTGGAGGTGAGTTGCGGCCGCACGATGGTGGATCATTCGGACTGAATGCAATTAACTTCATTCGTCGTTTTAATGTACGCTATGCGGTCTTTTCAATCGGTGCAATCAATGCAGATATTGGTTTTATGCTGCATGATATACAGGAAGCTGATCTTTCCCGCGAAGCCGCGGCCCGTGCGCAAACACGAATAATCGTCGCTGACAGTGGTAAGTTTGGACAGCGAGCACCCATTGCTGTGGAGGATCAAAGTCAGTTTGATATTCTTATCACAGACCAAGTGCCAGGTGATGATATCGCTGCCATGCTGGCTGAAAACTCAATTTCAACTGTATTGCCAGAAGCCTAGTATTCACCTGCTATGAAATCTTATCTGTAGTTTACGAAAAGCAGAACGTTAATATTAATTAGGCATTATTCTTAGATTAATTATGGTATGTTTTTTGGCTTGATTAGTAATCAATTTCTCATGCACTTCTTTTTATCTAGGCTCCAGGGGTGGTTGTTGTTATGAATAAGCAATTTAGGATCGCTCAAAGAATCGGTCTGATGTTTCGCTATGATCAGGACTTACCGCAAGACATGGAAGCCTGGATTCAGCTGCAACTTCAAGCGCCATCACCTGCTTTAGGCATCGCTAACACCAGCGCTAAAGTGACTGAGTGGCCTAGTGAATTACAACCAGATTTATCCAAACGTGCTGCTATGTGGCGTCGATATCGGGCCTTAAAAAAGCAGC
>Ga0308015_10000823_pt1 | contig 13434 bp, 15 predicted proteins | sample Neamet231_FD_203128 | JGI IMG/M metagenome (GOLD analysis project Ga0308015, IMG submission 203128) | Marine microbial communities from water near the shore, Antarctic Ocean - #231 | ecosystem: Environmental > Aquatic > Marine > Unclassified | place: Southern Ocean | collected 2014-07-28
TACAGCTCGGACGAGTTCTCGGACGCTTCTTACGAAGACTTTGAGGAGCTCACCGCGGATGAGGAGAACGCAGCGGCAGCGGAGCGGCTGGCGAGCGAGCTTCTGATGTCTGATGGACAAGTGAAGCAGAAGAAGGCGGCGAGGGGCACCGCACCTGGGCCCGGTCCTAAGAAGGAGAAAAACAAGAAGCGGCCTACGGTGGCCACCGCGCCCAAGTCTCGAGACAAGCGGAAGGAGGAGGTGAAGCAGAAGCCGCACGAGAAGCCGAAGGAGCTCGCTAAGCGCAAGGAGAAGGTGACGAGGCACTCCAAGCTCGATCTTTTCCGCGCGAAGGAGGAGGTCAAGAGCAAGCCGAAGATGGCGAAGACGAAAGCGCAGCGGGAAGCGGCGGCGGCCGAGCAGGCTCCGGCGAAGGCTGCTGCAGGTGGAGGACGTGGTCGGGCCCGCGGCCGAGGGCGCGGGCCGCCGGGTGGAGGCGCTGGACGAGGCAGAGGAAGACCTGGCAACGAGAGACCATCGAGCAAGCCAGCTGCTGCTGAGATGACGGCAGCTGAGCGAAAGAAGCTCGAGGATGAACTCGCTGCCTTGCAGCAGAAGCCCGTCGAAAAGAAAAAGGTGTTCGATCCGGAGTCGAGACGGACTACTTTTGAATGAATGCGCAGCATATTTACTGGAGCTGTTCAAAACTCCTCATTCAGTTCCTCTTCGAAGTCATCCTGCGGTGTGCTTGCAACCGCCTCCACGGGCAGCGCGTCGATGATCGTCCTCTTGGCCTTGGGCGCTTTCCTAGCGTTCTGATACTTCGCCTTAATTGCATCGAGCGCCTCCTGCGTCGGCGTGTCGACGTCATTATCCAGCGGGCTCAGCTCGCCGCCAGCTGGACTCAGCGTCGTGGCGCCGCCGTGCTGCACCAGAGAGCCGTGCTCCATGCTCGGCTGCCGCATGCTGGCCGGCTCCACCACGTAGCGGTCGCGCAGCGCGTGCGGCGACAGGACGATGCCTGCGAACGCAGAGCGAGTGGGTTAGATCTCTAGAGGGCAGGCAGTCAAAGGCGGCACACTATAAACGAGCTCCTGTGTACCGTAAGGCACAGCCTCGATCCCGCTGCCCTCCTCGCCCTCCTCGTAATCGCCCGCGTCCGCCGTCAGCTCGTCCCAGGTGGCCGGGATGGCGCCACGCGGCCCCGCGTGCCGCTCGGCCTGCACGGGGGAGGGCAGGAAGCCGTCGTCCTCGGCCTCTCCCTGAAAGTACTGGCTCTGGGTCTGGTCGAAAAAAGAGTCCTCGTCGCCGCCCGCCATCAGGCCCATCGCCTGCGCCTCCTCTATGCGAACGCGCCAGCGCTGTTCGTAGTATTCGCTGGTGTAGACCCCCTTGCGCACGTTTTCCTTCATCTTGCGCGCCTGCGCGGACGACGAGAGGCCCTCCTCCACGGCCCGCGCCAGCAGCGCGCGCAGCTCGTCGCTCACCTTGTCGCGTTTCTTCGAATTTCTTGCCCTTCCCTTGCGGCATCGCGGAGCCCGGCTTCCACTTCGCACCACGCGACTCAAGGTCTTTCGGCGCCTTGGCTTTCTTGCGCGCCTTGGCCAACGCTTGGCGCTGGCGCCGCGCCTCTTTGTCGCTCGGGTCCTCCTGCTCCTCGTCCTTTGAATTGAACTGCACGGTGCTCAGCCGTCCCTCCAGGTCCTGCTCTTCGTAGCCGTTCAGCATCCATTCTGCGTTCGCGACGGTCGCGTTGCCAGCGCCGCTGATGAAGCCGTGTTCATCCCACTCCTCATCCTCCTCCTCCTGCAGCTCCCGCATCGCCTGCGCCTCCTCCTCCTCGTCCTCTTTCTCCATCGCCTCGACGCGCTGCAGCAGCTTGCGCGCGCGCCGTCCGCGCCAGCACGAGCGCCAGAAAAGCAGCAGCGTGGCCGCTACGATCAGCGCCAGGAAGAGCGCCGACGCGTACACCATAAAGATCACGGGGCGCGCACGGCAGCCGCAGCCGACGAGCGGCACGAAGTTGATCGAGCAGTCCCAGACTAGGGGGCTCTCACAGTAGGTCGCTGCGTCCTCCACCGCCTGCCGCTGTTTTTTTACGTCCACCTGGTCGCAGCGTGGGCCGCTCCAGCCGCCCAGGCAGCCCGTGCAGCTGTCGGGAGCCGTGCACTTGCCGCCGTTCTTGCAGGCGCCGAAGGAGCAGACTGCGGCGCAGCGCGCGCTGGGCCGCTCGCCCCTCTTGACCTGCTGCTCACTCACCGCCGACGCGTAGCCCGGGAGGCAGCGACAGCTATAGCTGCCCACCGTGTTCTCGCAGCGCGAGCCGCCGGCGGTAACGCAGTCATTGGCGCTGTAGCATTCGTCCAGGTCGTCGCACACCTTTGTGTCGCCGCCGAAGCCGCCCCGGCACGCGCAGCTGAAGCCGCCGTCCGTGTTGGTGCAGCGGGCGCGCGCCTCGTCGCCGCCGCCGCAGCCGCCGTTGTTGGAGGCGCACTCATCCACGTCTGAGCAGTTCGCGCCGCTCCAGCGCCAGCGCGGGACGCAGGCGCAGGCGCTCCCCTCGGACAGGCACGCGCCGCCGTGGCGGCAGCGCAGCTGGCAAAAGCCGGCGTGGCCGGGCAGCTCCACCTCGCGCACGATGTACACGTCGCCGACGGCCTGCGACAGAGTGAGGCGCACTCGCCGCGCCCGCGCGCAGGGGAAGCGCCGCAGCGCGTACCGCCCGCTCTCCGTCGCCTCCTGCACCGAGGTCTGAAGCAGCGGCGCCCAGCCGCCGCCGCCGTCGCCGGCCGCCGCAGCGCTGCCCTCCACCAGCACTTTACCCAGCTTGGTGTACTGCCCGAGGATGAGCCGGACGCCGCAGACGCGGAAGAGCAGGCCGTTTGCGCGGTCAAATACCGTGCCCAGGTCCAGCGTCAGCGTCAGCCCCTGCGCGCGCACCGCAGCGCTCTGATGTACTGCAGGATGAACAACAAGGGCGGGATAACTCGAGGAATTCGCAGAAGGGATCCTTATGTAATCCTTGTATGCACCTTGGTCGTCGAGGCGTAGTAGAACGTGCCGCGCCCCGTCGCCGCCGTGCCCTCGCCGTCGGTCAGCACTGACGGCGCAATGACGCCCACCTGCGGGGTGTTCGCCGAATGACTAGGATCAGCAGCAACAGGACAACCAGCGCCAGCATCGCCAGCATCAGCAGCACCACCAGCACCATTTGCATCTGAGCATCAGCAGCAACACCACCACCATCAGCAGCGCCGCGCCCACCTTCGGGTTGTCCGCCACCGCGTTCGCGACCACGCCCTTGCGCAGCGCCAAATTCGCGAGCGCCACGCCGCTCAGCAGCCCCGCCGCCGGCGCCGCCCACAGCACCTCGCCCGCCAGCGCGCCGAGCGTTACCCGCAGCGCCGCACCGGCCTCCAGCACCGACACCTCAACCTGCACGTGCCGCCACTCGCCCGCCCGCAGCGCACCGCCCGCGCCCAGCGCCGCGGCCGACGGCACGGCGCGCAGCAGCGCCGAGGCGTTGGCCGCGCGAACGACCGCCAGCCTCAGCGCCGGCGCCGCCGCCTCGGAGCTGCGGCGCACGAACAGCCGCACGCGGTGCACGCCGGGCGGCAACGCGACGGTGCGCTGCGCGGACGCCGCGCCGGCGAAGCGAAGCACCGTGGCGCCGGCGCCCGGCGGCGCGTCGCGCGTTGCGAAGGAGGCGTTGGCGTGCGAGAGCGCGCTGGCCGCTTTCCATGCGCTGAAGAAGTCCGCCGACGTGGTGAGCACGGAGAATGACCACAGGGCGATCGTCAGTGCGCGTATCAGGCGGACCATATGTCAGCCTTGCACCACCGATCAGCTCTAGCGTGCCACGCCCCTGTGGCCGACGGGGCAGGCCCTAACCGGCGGCAAGTCAAGTGGACAAAGAGTCCCGGATTTCAGGGTCAAGATCGTCAACCTGGTTGAGCCTGGTTGGGGGCAAAACCGGTTCCGAGCCCTGCCGGATTTGTCATCCTCGAGTCCCCGGGTTAGCTCCTCTTTTGATCTCAGCCGATAATTGATCAAGCGCAGTTTCGCACGAGGCATCAACTCTCATCGTGCTCGCGCGCTGCTTGTGTTTGACTCTTGGGCCAATGTCGCGCCGTCGACGAGCAGATGATGGAGGGGGAAGCGGCGGGCGAAAGCTCTTGTTTCGCGCGCTGGTGCTGCAGGCTCCTGAGCGCACGGTGCACACTGAGCTGAGCTGCAGAAGGTGCTTCACCTGCTGTTCTTCGGCACGCGCTGCGCAGATGGAAGGCGCGGCCGCGCTCGCGGACGCGCTGGGCTCGTCGTCTGACGACGACTCCGACGCCGAGCCCGCGGCGCCTGCAATCCGCGTCTCCGACCGCTACCGCTGCGTGCACAAGTGCGCGCTGCGCGACACCGCCGCGATCGATGGCAACACGAAGGTTGGAACGCTCGCGCCGGGCGAGATCCTCTCCGTGCTGGAAGTGGGCAGCGCCGACGGCCGGCCGCGGCTGCGCTGCGCCCAGGGCTGGTGCTCCATCTCATCGGCCAAGGGAAAGGAGCTTTTGCGGCGTGTGCGGCCGGGCGACGCGGCGGCGGCGGCGGGCGCCGACGACAATGCCGACTCGTCCGAGCAAGTCCCGTTCGACGCCGAGTTCCCGGCCTTCTCCTTCCTGCCGCCGGCGCACGCGGCCAGCGGCGGCGGCGGCGGGCAGCAGCAGCAGCCGCCGCCGCCGGGCGCGGCTCGCGGCGCTGCTGCTGCTGTGAAGCTCGAACCGCTGTCGTCCGCGCTGCCGCGGCTGGGCGAGATGCTCGAGCCGGCGGCCCTGGCGGCGGCGCTGGCGGGGAGCGGCGGCGGGGCGCTCGCGGTGGAGCTGTACGGCTCGCTGGGGCTGCCGGCGGAGGTGAGCGCGGGCGCGGAGTTCGTGCTGCGGACAGCGGCGGGCGGCGAGGGGGCGGAGGGGGCGGCGGTGAGCACCGCGGCCGTGCACGAGGCGGTGCGGGCGCAGCTGCTGCGCACCGTGTTGCGGACCATCTCCACGAGCGGCGCGACGGGGCCAGGGGCGGGGGCGGGGGTGGAGGACGCCGTGCTGTGGGCGCTGCTGGCGGAAGCGCTGCCGATGCTTGCGGCGCAGCAGCCGCCGCTCGACGCCGTGGGCGAGGCGCTGCTGCGCGAGCTGGGGAGGCGCGAGGGCAAGAAGTGCGGCAAGGGCGGAGGTGATGCTGCGGCTGCTGCTGCTGCTGCTGCCGCCGCTGCTGCCGCTGCTGCCGCTGCTGACCCCCGCCCCCCTATGTCTCTCTCATCGGCAGCAGGGAAGGCCTCGAGGGCGAGCGCCTCGCAGCTCACCATGGTCCGCTCCTCTTGCCACGATCCCTGCTGCGAATTCCTCAAGTACATGGACAACTGGTGCTCATCCTGCAGTGATGGAAGGTCCGCTCCTCGCTGGGGGCGGAGGCGCTGCAGCAGCTGCCGGCCGCGCTGCGCACGCGCGTCTGGGCCGGGTGTGTGCTGCTGCCGTTGCCGCTGCCGCTGCTGCTGCTGCTGCCGCTGGTGCTGCTGCCACTGGTGCTGCTACCGCTGCTGCCGCTGCCGCTGCTGACCCCGCTGCCGCCCCCTGTTCGTAGAGAGGGTCGCCCCCTGTTCGAGGCGGTGATGCGCGCCCAGCTCGCAGCCTTCGCGGTGCAGCAGCAGCACGGTGAGCAGCACGGGTCGCTGATGATGAAGACGGCGCTGCGCGGGCCGCTGGCAGTGCACAACATCACCAGCAGCCAGACGCAGACGCACGGACAGCGGCGGCGCGCGCAGTCGGCGCTGCTGAGCAGGTGAAGCGCCCATTACATAAGAATCTCCCCCACCCCGCGTGTTGTGTGCGTGGATTCCTGCAGTCGATCGCTGCTGTTGATCCTGCAGTACATCCGCTGCTGAGCAGCATGGCGGCGGCTGTCGACGGCTCCCTCGAGCTCTACCTCTCAGCTGCCGCGATGATCACGTACATGACATAAGGATCCCTCCCTGCTGTGTTGATCGCTCAAGTAGATCCCTGCTGTTGATCCTGCAGTAAATCCTCTTTGTAGGTCCGAATACGTGCAGAGCCGCGGGGGCGGGGGAGGAGGCGGGGGCGCGGTCTGGGCGCTGCTGCGCTCAGAGCTGCTGCTCAGGTATACATATACATGAGGATCCCTGCTGTTGATTCCTTAGGTAGATCCCTGCTGCTCACCCTCAAGGATATCTGCTCCTGCTGTAGCTGCCACGACCGCGGCCAGCGCCGCATCACGCAGGTGCATAGCGGCCCCTGCTGTTGGTTCCTGAAGCAACTCCCTGCTGTTGATCCGCACGCTGCATCACGCAGGAGCTGCTGCTCATGCCTGGCGGCGCCAACACCAGCTGGGCGCTCGACGGCGTCTGCGAGGACCACGCAATGACCGAACGGCGGGCGGCGGACCTGATGAAGGTGAGGGAACACTCATCTGCTGAGAAGCGATGTGGACCCCACGTTGTCATCTCCCCTGTCATGTTGCGGTCCTCTAACTCGCAGGGCGGCGGACCTGATCAAGAGCATCGAAGCCTGCGAGAAGGAGGTGAAGAACACATGAGGACCCACTCCAACCGCGCGTGTGTGGATTCCTTAAGTAGTCCCTGCTGTTCACTCCTTCAGTAATCCCTTCAGGTGCCGCCCAGCGCCAAGCTGGAACTCGCAATTGCCTGTGCTTCGCCCGCGGCTGCCGGCTCCCTTCTTTCCGCTCTGGCGCGACACATCGGTACATAAGGATCCCTGCTGTATCCAATACTGGGCATTCCTTATGTAGATATGTGTATGTAACGCCCTGCAACCCTTCTCTCACAGGCGCGGCGGCGTGCGGCCGCCGCCATCAGGTACGTGTATCATATCTACTTAAGGATCCCTGCTGTTCACTCCTTCAGTCTTCTCCTGCTGTGTTGCTCATCCTGCGGTGCATGCATCGCTGCGGCAGCCGGCGGAGGGGCAGGGGGTGGAGGTCAACCAGCAGCCGGTCACCGCCGTCCTCGTGCGCGCCTTGAGCCTCGGCCACGAAGCGCCGGCCTTCGCTCGGCGGGCCTCGCAGTTCAAGCGCGACGTGCCCGTAAGCGCCCAGACCCTGCCGCTCCCGCGCAGCTCCGAGCAGGTGAAGAACACACATATAAGAGGACGTTCCCGCTGAGTGTGAATTCCTCAAGTAAATCTCAGCTATTGATCCGCAGCTCCGAGCAGCTCCTGGATATGGTTGCTGTGCTCTACGAGTTGCTGCGCCGCGAGAAGGGTGCACTGCCCAGGGCCGCCGCGATCGAGGCCGCCGCCGCTGCCGCCGCCGTCAGCGCCGCCGATACGACCAGAGACGCGGCCGGCGCCGCGGCAGCTGGCGGGCAGCAGCAGCAGCAGCAGCAGCAGAAGCAGAAGCGCAAGCGCGCCGCCGCGAAGGTACACGCATGGATCCCTGCTGTGAATTCCAGAAGTAATCTCTGCTGTTCATCCTTGTGGAATAGGCGCTCGAGACGAAGCGCCGCAATAAAGAGGAGCGGGCGAAGTTCGAAGCTGCGGAGCTCGCGATGCTCCAAACCACGCAAGGTGAGAAAGTGGCGATCGGCTGCTTGTGAGGACAGCTGTCCACTGCCATATGTGGACAGCTGTCCACTGCCACCTGTCATACGCCCCGTAGACAGCCGGCGCTCCTGCGACTGACCTCTACACCTGCTGTTCCTCGCCAGACGTGGTGGCCGGGGCGGCGGGGCGCAGCAAGCGCACCCGCTCCTCGCGGCAGGGCTCCAAGGCAAGAGAAACGCTCCATCGCCCAATAGGATCCTTCCCGCTACTGTGTGGGTTCCTGAAGTAATCCCTACTGTTGACACCTCACCGCGGCTGCTCCCAGGCGGCGCGCGCTGAGCAGGAGGCGGAGCGGGCCGACGTTGCGCAGAAGGTGGCGACATATATAAGGATCCGTTACGTTGCAGTGAATTCCTTACGTAATCGCGCCCTTGTTGTTCATTCTGCAGTAAATCCCTATATATACATATATATAGGTGGCAACGCTCGCACGGCGGGTGGCGTCCGCTCCTGACGGCGACAACGTCCCCGCTGCCACCGACGACGGAGATGACAATGCACCAATGGATCATCGCTCCTCGCCGCTTGCCGACTCTCCGCGTGCTGAGGCGCGTGCACAGTCGCCTGAAGAGATGGCGCCAGCTGCAGGCTTTGCCAGCAGCCCCGTGCCGACGGCGGCGGCTGCTGCTGCTGGTGGGGAGAACAACGCACCTGTCTCCTTCGAGATTCTGCCGCCGCCCACCACGCCCGCACCGGCCCCCGCTCCGGGCCCGGCTGCCTCTAGCGCCGCCCCGGCGGCGGCGGCGGCGGCGGCGGTGGCGGCGGCGGCGGCGGCGGCGGGGCTGGCGCGAGCGGGAGAGTCTATCGAGAGCTTCAGCTCTGACGACTTCTTTGGTGCGAGCCAGAATTCAGGCTTCGGCGCCGCGCAGCCGCCCACACCAGTGGCGGGTGCGCTTGGTGTTGCTGACTCGGTGGCAGGCGCGCCGGATGAGTTCGCGCTGATGCCGCCGCCGTCGGCGCCGCCGCCCGCCACCGCGACGCTGTTTGGGCCTCCGGAGCCGCTGATGGATGGGGGTGAGGAGGGGGCGGGCGGCGGGCTGTTCGGTCCTCCGATGCCACACAGTGAGGACGAGGACGAGGAGGAGGATGAGGAGGATGAGGATGAGGATGAGGAGGAGGAGGAGGATGAGGAGGCGCAGTTGATGGCTTTGCTGCAGCAGCAGGAGGAGGAGGAGGCAGCCGCCGGTGATTCTGCCGCCGGCGCCGGCGCCGACGGTGCTCCGCACGACGAGGACGACGACGACAGCGACGAAGAAGAAGAACCGGATGGCTTGCGGCTGCGCATCTTCGCGGGCGAGATCGGGTACACGGAAATGATCGAGGCCAAGCGATGGTACGACAACGAGGGACCGTTCGGCGCCACGCACGCAATGATCCCGCTCGAGGCCTTCTCGAATAAGCAACCGACCGCAGAGTGGAGCATCCAGTACCGCACCGCGCCGCCCACCGACGACGAGCCGCACTTCATGCGCTTCCGCTTCGAGGTGAGAACTCACAACGTTCATTCTTGAGATGGCTTGCTTGCTCTTGGCATTGCTTGCTTGCTCATGAGGTTTGCGCAGTGAGTAGCTTGCTGACACTTCATACTCTTCCATTTTGAGACCAACGAGCGCACTCTGCGCCATGAGGGGCGCGCGTGCAAGCTGGTCGAGTTCATGGGGGTCGAGCGCGCATCGCAGCTGACGGACGAGGCGCAGGCAAGAGAAACGCTCCATCGCCTATATGGCTCCGTCCCGTTGCTGTGAATTCCTTTAGCACTTCTCTGCTGTTGACCCGTAAGTGAATGCTCCAGGCCGTGCTGGACGAGCAGGAGCTGCGGCAGCTCTCTGCTAAGAAGAAGCAGAAGGCGAGCAAGGGCACGGGCACGAGCAAAGCCAAGACGGCCGCGCTCAGCGCGGCGGCGAAAAAAGCGGCGCGCGCTGCCGCGGCGGCCAAAAAAGAGCGGCGGGAGCAGGAGCAGCTCAAGGCAAAGATGGCTGAGTTCGTCGCCTCGTCCTCTAAAGCGCGCCCCACCAAGCCAGTGAACTACGATGAGAGGGACCCGCTCGAGGCGGCGGCGGCGAGGATAGGCGCCAGTGCTGCTGCGGGCTATAGGGCGCCGAAGGCGGATTGGCTGCAGGGCAACCTCAAGACGGAGGACAGCGAGAGCGTTGGGAAGGGCGGCAGCGGGTGGAACCATGGAGCGGCCGATGCGCTCATTGAGGACGATGAAGGTGGGCGATCGCCTGCTGCTTGGATGGACAACTGTCCACTGCCACGTGTCACGCCCGCAGCGCTCTTCAAGCTGACCTCTTTCCTGCTACAGCTTACTTCGGGCAGGGCGTGGAAGGCTGGAACGCTGAGTCGCAGGCGAAGACTGACGATGACTTCGCCCCGGCCGCCGACGACTGGCGCGATAACGTCGAGGATAACGACGGCGAGGGAGGCGGCGGCGGAGGCGGAGGCGGTGGCGGTACCAGCGATGGTAGCGCTACCGGTGGTGGTGGTGGTGGTGGTGGCAGCAAGCGCTCGCGCTCCGGTGTCCCTCGGCGTAAAGCAGGCCCATCAGTACCATGCCCTGCAGCCCCTCCGTCCGGCGCCGCTTGCACTAGCAGCTGCCTGCTTTGCAAGGGCGCCCGCCGCGTCGCCGACACTGCTACTGACGAGCAGAAGGCCGCACGGCGCTCGAAGGCGACCCGCAAGCGGCAGCGGCAGCAGCGCCGCGCGCCCCAGGTCTGGCAGCAGCCGAAAGTCCGGGCTAACCGCCCCTCGGCCTGCGGCGCGGGCGCCGATCCGCTTGCGGGGGCGTGGCAGAAGCGGCTCGCAGCGGCCGCTGAGGGCTCGGCACTGTGCGCGCGGCTGCTGCTGGTCTTCGCTGCGGGGCTGTGCGCGCGCGAGGGCAAGGCGAAGAACAAGCGCCGCATGATGCTCAAGATGCTGGGCACCGCCATCACCGCCGCGCTCACCCGCGAGGAGGGCGCGGCGGCGACGGCGGAGGAGCAGGAACAGGAGGCTGGGGCGCGGCCGCTGCTCCGCGCGTTGCACAAGTGCGTGCTGCGTGCGGAAGCGTCGCTAAGCTCGGAGCTGGTTGGGGAGCTGCCGGCGGGGGCGGTGGTGCATCTGCTGGAGGAACAGAGCGTGGGCGGCCGCGCAAGGGTGAAGGTAGCCGTGGCGGCCGGTGTGGTACAGGGCGGTGACGGGCGGGATGGTGGCGCTTTCGCTTGGACCAGCCTGGTCTCTGCGAGGGAGAAGCTGCTCGTGGAGCGGCTGCCCGCGCCGCCGCAGCAGCAGCAGGAAGGGTACGCAGGGGAGGCGGAGGCGAAGGCGGCGGCGGCGGATCAGTTTGCGACGCTCAAGACGGACATCGCTCGGATCATGAAGGAAGAGAAGTGATAGAAATCAACTGATGGACACTCTCTCAACTCTCTCTCTGTCTCTAAATTTAGCGGCCGTCACCATATTCGTTCTCCACGACGTTGAACGGCAGATCGTCGAAGTGCGAGCGCTTCAGCCCGCCCTCGCGCCGCAGCCGCTCGATCATCACGCCGAGCGTCACCTTATCTCGGTAGTTGATCTCGTGATAGTTACCCTGCGTACAGTAGGAGAAGGTCAGCCTAGGCCGCAGCGCGCAAGCAGGAGCACAAGCAGAAGCAGCGCAGCGCACCAGGTTGGCGCTCGTCTGAAACCAACTGAGACCATCCGTGAGCTGACTTTGCACGAACTTGTTGTACTGCGTGATGTTGGCGTGCAGATTCCCCGCTTGAAAGCAGCAGCTGTCCCACTGGTGCACCATCTGCAGCGCGAACCGCGGCGGGTCCCGCGTCGCGGCGGGTGTCGCGGCCAGCGCGTACATGCACGCCCACCCGCACGCCGTGTACATGGGCCGGCCGCCCGTTTCCTGCCCCGGCAGGTTCGCGCAAGGAACCGCGGCCCCCGGCGCGTAGGAGCAGCCGGCGACACGCACGGGTAGACTGTCCTGCTCCCAGTCGCCGCCGCCGCCTTCGACCCCGTGGGACCCGGGCATGTCGGGTGTAAAATGCGGGAAAAGCCTGCTCCGAACCTTGGGCATCGACCCTGCATGTAGAGCAGATCCGGATCAGTAGCAGCGAAGACAGCGGGCAGCAAGAACTTGCCAAGAAGGCAACAAGTCTCGCGATCGCGCGCGCAGCAACAGCTATACCTGCGATTGGCATGGAGAGCGTGATGCGCGGGTCGATCGCGGCGGAGATCGTCGTGGTCCAGCCTCCACCGGACAGGCCCGCCATGACGATGCTGTGAGAGTTCGATAGGGGGTCAGTAGCAGCAACATCATCAGCAGCATCTTACCATCGTCGTATGACGCAGCGCGAGAGCCCACTCACTGCTTGTACCCAAGTGCCTTGCCGTAGTTCACCGCCAGCACGATCGGCTCCAGGAAGTAGCGCATCGCGTCGTCACCCTGCCGCTCAATTTGGTCGAACCACTGGTGCGAGCTCACCATGCTCGAGTCGTTCTTGCCCATCGGCTCGCACTTGGAGCAGTCGAAGCCGCGCTTCCGGTTGCTCACGCAGTGCTTGGGCGAGCACCAGTCTTTTGCCGGCAGGCGGTTGCAGCCGTGCCCCGGCATAAAGACCTCCATTGCATCATAGCCGAGCTGATTGAACCAATCTTGCGCAGTGTCGAAGTTGGGGGTGCAGTCGGTGCACTCCGCGGAGCGGCTGGGCTCGCCGCCGTTGCAGGGACCGTGGCCATTATGGTGAATGATGAGCGTATCGCTTCCGGCCTTGCCGTCCGGCCCCTGTCGCCGGTGTGTCAGCAGCAGCACGAGCTGCAGCAGCACAAGCAGCGCAGACGCACAAACAGCAGCACAAACTGAAGCGTTGTGCTGTACCTTGCCCTCCCACGAGTTGAAGCCTGGCCGCCCCTTGTCCGGGGCGTGCACGCTGTCCGTCTTGCAGTGTGCCCCGGCGTGCGGGTCGCTGCACATCGGTACAGGCGGCGAGTTAGAGGGGGCGTCGCCGGTGGTGTTGCGCGCGAAGTACCTGGGGAAGCAGATTTAGTGTGTGTTAGGGCAGGCAGTGAAGGGCGTGCATACTATAGATTGCCCACGTACACCGTGCTGTTCAGGCGAAGCATGCCATCCCGCATGCCGCCACCCGGAAGCCCAATGGTCCATTGCAGCTTCTGCAGGCCCATGCGCCACGAGACGTTGCTGACGCCCGTGCCTTGCCCCGGCCCTGGGATCCCGTGCATCTGAGGAGGGGGCGTCAGAACCAGCAGCAGCACGAGCACGAGCACGAGCATTATCATCACCACCATACCTGCCAGTCCGGCATCTCGGTGATGTAGTCGGGCTTGACCTTGGAGGGCAGCTCGCCGGTGGTGGTGTTGAAGACGTACTTCCACAGCTGCTTGCGGCACGCCGCGTAGTCGGTGCCATCGCACGTAGGGATCGGCGGCCAGCTCACCGGCGGCGGCTTCGGCTGCGGCAGCTGCGGTGCGACGCTGCTGCCGCCCTTCCAGGTGTCGGTTGTGTTCATTGAGGGGTTCTTCGCCACTTTCGGCGCGCTGCCCGCAAGCCACAGCCAGCAGACGCGCGGCTTGTGCGCCGGGTCCGTCGAGGCGACGTGGTACTGCCACGCGCTGCAACCGGCATTCAGTGCGCAGCAGGCCGCCACGCAAGCCGCCGGTGACTTGGCTTTGGACTTCGTTGCACCCAACAGCTGCAGATGGCTCAGGTCGTACCCGAAGCTGGCGTTCGAGCACGCGAGCATCGTAGTCAGCATCGCGCTGTCAGCGTTTCGCTCCAGCTCGCATCCTCTTTTTGGCCTGCTGTTCCCCAGTGACACTATCGCGAGGGAGGCAGATACGTGTGAAAGGGATT
>Ga0308015_10000836_pt1 | contig 13276 bp, 1 predicted proteins | sample Neamet231_FD_203128 | JGI IMG/M metagenome (GOLD analysis project Ga0308015, IMG submission 203128) | Marine microbial communities from water near the shore, Antarctic Ocean - #231 | ecosystem: Environmental > Aquatic > Marine > Unclassified | place: Southern Ocean | collected 2014-07-28
AGCAGTCGGAACTGGTGCGATCCCTTTTGTAACAACCGAGGTATATGAGAATAGCTCAGTTGTTTGGGACAGATACAATGTGAGTCTCCTCGCCCAAGGGATAAAATTTTCTACCAGTCTCTCCACGTCTACACCCCCCGCTAACTTAAGAGTCAGCGAACCCATAGTGTCCTCTTCCGTTTTCATAAAGCCGGAACTCATCATGTGGGCTCGGAATTCAATGTGCGAGAGAGGATTAAGTGGGTAATGTGTTAGACTTCAGTTAGACTTCAGACTCTCAACGTAAAACAAGGAAGATTCCTTTTCCTTTCGGTGGGCTGGCGCGACGAGTATATATCGAGCGCCCGTAAAACGTAGCTCACTTGATGACTCTAGTTGAGATCTAACAAGTTTGAGAGTATTGCGAATGTTCGTTAATCGTGAGGCGTGCTAGGACGTACTGAAGGGTGTATTTAGCCTTTCCTTGATTAGCAACAAGGTTCAATGTTGTGTTTTGGTCGGATCGATTCGGTGTTCAGGCGTTTCGATTCGGTTTGATATTTATTCGTTTGTGTTGATAGGAGCTGGTAGCGCAGTATCAATTCTCGATGTAACAGGTGTATACTTAACTTAAACTATATACGTTGGTTTCTGGGTCAAACGAATAAATATGCTCAAAGTGAAACGATACGTCAATTAGCATCAGTTCCGTTGATACAAATTACGTTGAGAGTTTCTCCACTCAAAGTAACGTATAACTTTTACCATTCTTATTCTCCATTCCCATAGTAACTCAACACACCCCTAAGATTGTAAGAAGTTATTGCTAACCACTTACCCCTCTCTCATCAATACTTGAAACCAAAAACTTTTTCTTCACCCATGGTAGATAGTGTCTAGCACTTACCTAGATGGAACTAATCTCTGACATTTACAATAGCCTTCTACTTGTCATTTCAAGCAGTCTACGAGTCCAGAGTAAAACACCCCCACATCACATCCACTTAGTTGATCGGAAACATCGAACTTGGTACCCAGCCATGCTCGACTCTCATCTAACCCACCACAAATTTCCTCTCAATAACCAAATCCATTTCCATAATAACCATATCCTTAATAGAGACATAAGCACCGTTTGAACAGACGTTACCTAGTCCCCCATTCACTTTTTGTTTTTCTTTTCTGCTACCTTTCGTGATTTCGTCGGTAGTCTATATCATTTCTTCCTCAATTCCACTAAAACTCTCTTACAAACCGTTAACCTTTCCTCCTAATTAAAATTCTCATCCAAACTCTTGACCATCTCAACACTACTCGCATCAAGCGCGAACATGAACTCTTCATCTTCTTCAGGCTTGAGACTCGTCCAATTCATCACCCCATAGCGATGTCTCTTGAACAGGTGACCGACTAGACCTTTTCCCAATAGGTCTGCAGTCATAAACTTGGTTCTTCTATGATCGAATTTGATCTCGGACTTTTCAACATAGTCCATGATCCACAAGTTCCTCAAATTAATGTGCTTGGATGACAAAGCAAGCTTGTGCTCACCAGTCATGATTCCAATAGCAGACTCATTGTCTTGGAAGATCACAGTAGGACCATCAATATTGATCCCAAGAGAAGATAGCAACTCTCGGATGAAGAGAACATACACGCCCCCTTCATTGACTCCAAGCATCTCCGACTCGCACGACGAGCGACAGACAAGCTTAAGCTTGCGACTGACACATAGTACGCACATTCCGAAGTAGAATAGGCATAAAGCCCAATGGCCATGCCCACTCGCGTGGATGCCATGACTAGCATCAATCATAGCAAGTAAGCCACTCTCAGACTCCCTGGGTACGAATCTTAACCCAATCTTGCGAGTACCATTAAGGTACTTCAACAGATGATTAAGTTTCGACATGTCTTGGACTGTTGGTCGTGTCATACGAGATGTGAGCCAGGAGATCTGGAACAGAATATCCGGACGGCATCTTCTAGCAACATACAACAAAGACATAGTAATGGAGCGGAAAGCATTGAACTCATCCTCAGCAATTGGTTCAGAGTCAGGGAACACATCAGTGAAATTCGCGTTACTAGGGGTAGGCTTAGTGCTCTTGATGTTGTGTTCATCAAGGAGCTTCTCAATGGATCCTCTCTGGGTGACCTCAAATCCACCAGAGACTTTCAAGACTTCCATTCCCAGGTAGTCTATCTTGTCACCAGACTTGGTGGTGATCTTGCCATACTTAGCCTTAAGTACTCCCGACAATCTATGAAACTCATTGAGATTCTTTGAGATAACGAGAATATCATCTACGAACACAATTAAGATGGTCATATTATGACCACAACCGTGAGTAAACACGCAGGATTCCTTCTTGTTCTGAACATAGCCGGCCTCATTGATAAGAGTATCTCTCAAATGCCTAGACCAGAGCAGCGGAGCTTCACGAAGTCCGTATAAACCCTTTTGGACCTTGCAGATGATATCACCCCGTTCATTGACAAAGCATTTCCAGTCAGGACGAATTTGGAGAACAAGTGGAACTTGCTTCTTATCAATCCTAGCATAGATATGACTTCCTTTCAAGAGGAACGAGTTCAAGAAGGCTCCAGTAACATCAATGACGCCAAGTACCCATCCGAGGTGAGCAGCAATGGCAATGAATAAGAAGATGATGCAATCAGACGGAGTAGGGGAACTCAAAGAGCTAGCATCATATCCGGCAGTGGACTGCGGATTTCCGTTAAGTACCCATCTATACTTCCATCTGTCGTGGGAGCCGTCGGAGTTGAATTTCTCCTTCTCAATCATGAAGAGATTAAGCAGCCTAGCCATAACGTGGTGGTGTTCGTCGGTGCCATACTTGGGGGTCATGACGGGAACAAGAGTTTCTTTCTCAATGACTTGTCTGAGCTCACTGGTGCGAGCCTCATCTTTCTCCTTCCGAGTTGAATTCTCAGAGATATTTGATGAGTTCTGCATTACAAACAGAGCAGCCTCAGTGGACTTGACCTTCCTTGTGGAACGACGGACTCCATCAATAAGCTTATGAGTCTCAAGTTCGGGTGCGTCCTCAGATTCAGGGACGCCAAGATCTTCGTAGCGAAATCTTCCCTTACCAGAGTCCTGTTGCCAGTCATCGTGCTTGTTGAACTCATCATTCTTTTTATCAGTCCAAGGTTTGAAATAAGACTGGGTGTGTGTTCTTTGACGGGCAGGAACAGAAGGTAAGGGCGCCGGTACCGCGGGAGGATCGGGTGTATCCTCGGGTGCGACTGGAGGATCGGCAAAACCTGGACCGTTTTCATTTACACCACCCCTAACTCCAACGGCATTTGGAATAGCCGTGTCGGAGTGTACCGGGACAGGCAGAAGGTCAGGCATGATATCCTCATCATCGTTCTTCTGTAGGGCCTGCATCTCGTCAAACGCCCATTGGGTCATAGGCTGAGGGAAGAAACGATCGCGTATCGCGAAGCTTTTGGTCTTTAGTAGCCAGACTTGCACGCCATTGGACGATGAATGTGAAGCCAGACATAAAGCCGGTTCAGTCCTGCTGCGATACACGCTGTTGGAGACAGCAGATAACGGAGCAGGTACTTCACCATACTCCATCCAAGGGTGTAGATTGGAGTATACAAGCGGAGGTAAACCGAACAGGATAGCAGGGCAGCTATTACCACTAGCCGAGCCAACGTCAACCTCGTAGTTGAGAATGCGAACCGTACTCTGCACGAGCAGTGTGAGAAAACGCTTCGGAGTCTTAATGATCGCGTTTTGGATCACGACCCGTATGTGTTCTTTCAGTGTACGGATGGCTCTTTCGGCGCGGTGAACGTGAGTCTTCGCATTCGTCGATGTTAGCAAGACTCCTTGCTGTAGGAACCACCCCATAAGGGGGTTTATCCCGCTTTGGAGATCGAAGAACACGACACGTGGCTCGTGATTGTAAGCGCGTATGAAGCCAAGAATTATCACAAACGCGGCTTGTAAGGCCTTCGTGGTAGTGGACTCCAAAGGAACTTGCATCACAAAGTTGAACGGTAGTACCACAGCAATGAGGAAGTTCGATGTTCTCGTGAGTTGCATGACATCGCAATAGAGCTCACATACTTGACGCGGGTTCATATACTCCAAAGGCGACAGTTGAGACTGTTGGTGGGCCTCTGTAAGCTTCCCTTTCCAGTCAGGATTGCCAAAGACGTCCCTAGCAGTGTCAACGTCCTTAGGAGTTAGATCACACCCATCAATGCGACCGTTGCTCAGCATAAGGCGAAGCTGTTGGTCGGAGATCCCTCTCAGAGATAGCTTAAGATCCTTAGTTGCTGTCGCGCGACTAAGCTGGCGCTTAGTGTGAACTGGGGTGGGCTCACCTTGAGAGACAGCATCTAGGAAACTTTTCTCCATAATGGGAGAGTGATCATGAGAGATGGGACCAGGGACAAGCGTCGAGCCAGACTTGGCGAGGTTATCAGTTTCCAGTGAGGAGACTTCAGCCGACATCAATGCAGGATCGGCATCGTGCCCAAGTTTGTTAGATGGCATACGCGCACCTCGCGTACGAAGACCTAGCTCACGCTGCCAACAGAAGAACGGCACAGAGCCGCCTTCACACGTCCCACCAGTCATGACTTCGTCAAGTATGAACAGATTTCCTTCTCTAGTAAACGTAAGCTTAGCTGGATAGTTCTTCAACCTCGGGACAAACTTAATGACGTTGTCGACGCTAGTATCCATGTCATGAGTGTCACAGAGCATGGCCATGGACATGAGGGACATTGGAGCCTTTTTCATAACTCGACATTCGTGTCCCGACATGTGAGTGACGGTCACAAGCGGAACTTTAGTAGGTCCACCCATGAGAGCTTGTACGTCGAAGGTGTCACCGGTTGCAAAAGGTAAACCCCTTAAAAGTTCGCCAGGAACTACTTCATTGACAAGGTTGAAAGTGCTACCGCTATCCAAAACAGTGCTCCTGCGCAGGTGTTCAAGGGACAGGCCCGGACGCTTATTCTCTCTTAGGACGGCGCACAGGTCGTCGAATTCGTTCATATTCGGTGATAGACATGCCAAGACTTCTGAATTAAGTCCAGCGCAAGGACTTTCTAGAGAGTCCACGGCATCATAGAAGCAATCGGTCTGAGTCCCTAAAGGCATAAGGTCAGGCACACGGTCTTCAAAGACAGGCAGAGACGGCAACGAGTGCTGCTCATTTGCACCCCCAACATCCATAACTTGATAACACTGATCGGTGTAACGAGGATCCGAGAAGAAATTCTTCGTCCCATTGGTATTGCTTACCTTGGAAACCGCATTGGGTCTATCAGCATTGCGAGGTCTGGAATTGTGGGACTCCCGAAAACCTCTACCAGGGTTGTTGTTGGTGTGGCGGTAGTTGGAGCGCTCGTCACGATGACCTCCATGCTGACCGTATCCTGAAGGCGATGGTGATGACCTAAATGTAGGCCTACCTTCAACTTGATAAGAGTTTGTCCCCATCCGGCGATCATACTGTTGAGTGTGTGGATAAGACTGTTGATAGTTGGGAGGAGACATAATATCCCTGGCCATTCTATCATCAAATGGGGATTGGTCCCTGGGTGCCGTCTTCTTGAGAAAACGGGTTTGAACCTTCTTCTTCTTCGATTGAGATGCAGTATCTTGCGCCATAAGAGTGAGTTGAGGGGTCTCCGTCACCCCGGAGGCATCTACCACCCTCTGCTTATCGAACCTGATTTCAAGACGTGTAGCCCAATCTTCCGCCCGATCCGTTAATATCTCCAAACTCGTCGCCTTATCGGAACGCATAGTTTCATGCTTCCAGAAGTCGCTCATGGCAGGAACGTGTTTAAGCGCGGCGAGGAAAACGAGTCTTTGATGGGAATCCTCTTCCGCGGTCATGTTGAGGTTCTCAACCCCGAATGAGTGAGTGTCTTCGAATCTACTGATGAATTCATGGATTGTTTCGCCATGGGATCTCATCTTAATAGTTAGGAAATACGATCTGCAGGTTAAGCTCAAGATGGCTAGGTTACAAGGATCGCAAATGGCCTTCTCGCGGATGAGTTGATATACCCCGACCACGTTGACAGGAGTCTCATTCATATACCTTCGGTACTTGGACGTCTTTTCAACTTGAGTCACCAGTTTAGGGTCACATTTCTTCAGAACTGTGGCTACAAACATGCCGTTTCTCTTCGGTAAGTTTTCCTTGTCTAGCAGGAATTTCTTGTGCTCAACAACTTTAGTTTGTATGGTGGTCTCATTTGTGCCATTATAGGTGGTGGGAGCAGTCGGAACTGGTGCGATCCCTTTTGTAACAACCGAGGTATATGAGAATAGCTCAGTTGTTTGGGACAGATACAATGTGAGTCTCCTCGCCCAAGGGATAAAATTTTCTACTAGTCTCTCCACGTCTACACCCCCCGCTAACTTAAGAGTCAGCGAACCCATAGTGTCCTCTTCCGTTTTCATAAAACCGGAACTCATGTGGGCTCGGAATTCAATGTGCGAGAGAGGATTAAGTGGGTAATGTGTTAGACTTCAGACTCTCAACGTAAAACAAGGAAGATTCCTTTTCCTTTCGGTGGGCTGGCGCGACGAGTATATATCGAGCGTCCGTAAAACGTAGCTCACTTGATGACTCTAGTTGAGATCTAACAAGTTTGAGAGTATTGCGAATGTTCGTTAATCGTGAGGCGTGCTAGGACGTACTAAAGGTTGTATGTAGCCTTTCCTTGATTAGTAACAAGGTTCAATGTTGTGTTTTGGTCGGATCGATTCGGTGTTCAGGCGTTTCGATTCGGTTTGATATTTATTCGTTTGTGTTGATAGAAGCTGGTAGCGCAGTATCAATTCTCGATGTAACAGGTGTATACTTAACTTAAACTATATACGTTGGTTTCTGGGTCAAACGAATAAATATGCTCAAAGTGAAACGATACGTCAATTAGCATCAGTTCCGTTGATACAAATTACGTTGAGAGTTTCTCCACTCAAAGTAACGTATAACTTTTACCATTCTTATTCTCCATTCCCATAGTAACTCAACACACCCCTAAGATTGTAAGAAGTTATTGCTAACCACTTACCCCTCTCTCATCAATACTTGAAACCAAAAACTTTTTCTTCACCCATGGTAGATAGTGTCTAGCACTTACCTAGATGGAACTAATCTCTGACATTTACAATAGCCTTCTACTTGTCATTTCAAGCAGTCTACGAGTCCAGAGTAAAACACCCCCACATCACATCCACTTAGTTGATCGGAAACATCGAACTTGGTACCCAGCCATGCTCGACTCTCATCTAACCCACCACAAATTTCCTCTCAATAACCAAATCCATTTCCATAATAACCATATCCTTAATAGAGACATAAGCACCGTTTGAACAGACGTTACCTAGTCCCCCATTCACTTTTTGTTTTTCTTTTCTGCTACCTTTCGTGATTTCGTCGGTAGTCTATATCATTTCTTCCTCAATTCCACTAAAACTCTCTTACAAACCGTTAACCTTTCCTCCTAATTAAAATTCTCATCCAAACTCTTGACCATCTCAACACTACTCGCATCAAGCGCGAACATGAACTCTTCATCTTCTTCAGGCTTGAGACTCGTCCAATTCATCACCCCATAGCGATGTCTCTTGAACAGGTGACCGACTAGACCTTTTCCCAATAGGTCTGCAGTCATAAACTTGGTTCTTCTATGATCGAATTTGATCTCGGACTTTTCAACATAGTCCATGATCCACAAGTTCCTCAAATTAATGTGCTTGGATGACAAAGCAAGCTTGTGCTCACCAGTCATGATTCCAATAGCAGACTCATTGTCTTGGAAGATCACAGTAGGACCATCAATATTGATCCCAAGAGAAGATAGCAACTCTCGGATGAAGAGAACATACACGCCCCCTTCATTGACTCCAAGCATCTCCGACTCGCACGACGAGCGACAGACAAGCTTAAGCTTGCGACTGACACATAGTACGCACATTCCGAAGTAGAATAGGCATAAAGCCCAATGGCCATGCCCACTCGCGTGGATGCCATGACTAGCATCAATCATAGCAAGTAAGCCACTCTCAGACTCCCTGGGTACGAATCTTAACCCAATCTTGCGAGTACCATTAAGGTACTTCAACAGATGATTAAGTTTCGACATGTCTTGGACTGTTGGTCGTGTCATACGAGATGTGAGCCAGGAGATCTGGAACAGAATATCCGGACGGCATCTTCTAGCAACATACAACAAAGACATAGTAATGGAGCGGAAAGCATTGAACTCATCCTCAGCAATTGGTTCAGAGTCAGGGAACACATCAGTGAAATTCGCGTTACTAGGGGTAGGCTTAGTGCTCTTGATGTTGTGTTCATCAAGGAGCTTCTCAATGGATCCTCTCTGGGTGACCTCAAATCCACCAGAGACTTTCAAGACTTCCATTCCCAGGTAGTCTATCTTGTCACCAGACTTGGTGGTGATCTTGCCATACTTAGCCTTAAGTACTCCCGACAATCTATGAAACTCATTGAGATTCTTTGAGATAACGAGAATATCATCTACGAACACAATTAAGATGGTCATATTATGACCACAACCGTGAGTAAACACGCAGGATTCCTTCTTGTTCTGAACATAGCCGGCCTCATTGATAAGAGTATCTCTCAAATGCCTAGACCAGAGCAGCGGAGCTTCACGAAGTCCGTATAAACCCTTTTGGACCTTGCAGATGATATCACCCCGTTCATTGACAAAGCATTTCCAGTCAGGACGAATTTGGAGAACAAGTGGAACTTGCTTCTTATCAATCCTAGCATAGATATGACTTCCTTTCAAGAGGAACGAGTTCAAGAAGGCTCCAGTAACATCAATGACGCCAAGTACCCATCCGAGGTGAGCAGCAATGGCAATGAATAAGAAGATGATGCAATCAGACGGAGTAGGGGAACTCAAAGAGCTAGCATCATATCCGGCAGTGGACTGCGGATTTCCGTTAAGTACCCATCTATACTTCCATCTGTCGTGGGAGCCGTCGGAGTTGAATTTCTCCTTCTCAATCATGAAGAGATTAAGCAGCCTAGCCATAACGTGGTGGTGTTCGTCGGTGCCATACTTGGGGGTCATGACGGGAACAAGAGTTTCTTTCTCAATGACTTGTCTGAGCTCACTGGTGCGAGCCTCATCTTTCTCCTTCCGAGTTGAATTCTCAGAGATATTTGATGAGTTCTGCATTACAAACAGAGCAGCCTCAGTGGACTTGACCTTCCTTGTGGAACGACGGACTCCATCAATAAGCTTATGAGTCTCAAGTTCGGGTGCGTCCTCAGATTCAGGGACGCCAAGATCTTCGTAGCGAAATCTTCCCTTACCAGAGTCCTGTTGCCAGTCATCGTGCTTGTTGAACTCATCATTCTTTTTATCAGTCCAAGGTTTGAAATAAGACTGGGTGTGTGTTCTTTGACGGGCAGGAACAGAAGGTAAGGGCGCCGGTACCGCGGGAGGATCGGGTGTATCCTCGGGTGCGACTGGAGGATCGGCAAAACCTGGACCGTTTTCATTTACACCACCCCTAACTCCAACGGCATTTGGAATAGCCGTGTCGGAGTGTACCGGGACAGGCAGAAGGTCAGGCATGATATCCTCATCATCGTTCTTCTGTAGGGCCTGCATCTCGTCAAACGCCCATTGGGTCATAGGCTGAGGGAAGAAACGATCGCGTATCGCGAAGCTTTTGGTCTTTAGTAGCCAGACTTGCACGCCATTGGACGATGAATGTGAAGCCAGACATAAAGCCGGTTCAGTCCTGCTGCGATACACGCTGTTGGAGACAGCAGATAACGGAGCAGGTACTTCACCATACTCCATCCAAGGGTGTAGATTGGAGTATACAAGCGGAGGTAAACCGAACAGGATAGCAGGGCAGCTATTACCACTAGCCGAGCCAACGTCAACCTCGTAGTTGAGAATGCGAACCGTACTCTGCACGAGCAGTGTGAGAAAACGCTTCGGAGTCTTAATGATCGCGTTTTGGATCACGACCCGTATGTGTTCTTTCAGTGTACGGATGGCTCTTTCGGCGCGGTGAACGTGAGTCTTCGCATTCGTCGATGTTAGCAAGACTCCTTGCTGTAGGAACCACCCCATAAGGGGGTTTATCCCGCTTTGGAGATCGAAGAACACGACACGTGGCTCGTGATTGTAAGCGCGTATGAAGCCAAGAATTATCACAAACGCGGCTTGTAAGGCCTTCGTGGTAGTGGACTCCAAAGGAACTTGCATCACAAAGTTGAACGGTAGTACCACAGCAATGAGGAAGTTCGATGTTCTCGTGAGTTGCATGACATCGCAATAGAGCTCACATACTTGACGCGGGTTCATATACTCCAAAGGCGACAGTTGAGACTGTTGGTGGGCCTCTGTAAGCTTCCCTTTCCAGTCAGGATTGCCAAAGACGTCCCTAGCAGTGTCAACGTCCTTAGGAGTTAGATCACACCCATCAATGCGACCGTTGCTCAGCATAAGGCGAAGCTGTTGGTCGGAGATCCCTCTCAGAGATAGCTTAAGATCCTTAGTTGCTGTCGCGCGACTAAGCTGGCGCTTAGTGTGAACTGGGGTGGGCTCACCTTGAGAGACAGCATCTAGGAAACTTTTCTCCATAATGGGAGAGTGATCATGAGAGATGGGACCAGGGACAAGCGTCGAGCCAGACTTGGCGAGGTTATCAGTTTCCAGTGAGGAGACTTCAGCCGACATCAATGCAGGATCGGCATCGTGCCCAAGTTTGTTAGATGGCATACGCGCACCTCGCGTACGAAGACCTAGCTCACGCTGCCAACAGAAGAACGGCACAGAGCCGCCTTCACACGTCCCACCAGTCATGACTTCGTCAAGTATGAACAGATTTCCTTCTCTAGTAAACGTAAGCTTAGCTGGATAGTTCTTCAACCTCGGGACAAACTTAATGACGTTGTCGACGCTAGTATCCATGTCATGAGTGTCACAGAGCATGGCCATGGACATGAGGGACATTGGAGCCTTTTTCATAACTCGACATTCGTGTCCCGACATGTGAGTGACGGTCACAAGCGGAACTTTAGTAGGTCCACCCATGAGAGCTTGTACGTCGAAGGTGTCACCGGTTGCAAAAGGTAAACCCCTTAAAAGTTCGCCAGGAACTACTTCATTGACAAGGTTGAAAGTGCTACCGCTATCCAAAACAGTGCTCCTGCGCAGGTGTTCAAGGGACAGGCCCGGACGCTTATTCTCTCTTAGGACGGCGCACAGGTCGTCGAATTCGTTCATATTCGGTGATAGACATGCCAAGACTTCTGAATTAAGTCCAGCGCAAGGACTTTCTAGAGAGTCCACGGCATCATAGAAGCAATCGGTCTGAGTCCCTAAAGGCATAAGGTCAGGCACACGGTCTTCAAAGACAGGCAGAGACGGCAACGAGTGCTGCTCATTTGCACCCCCAACATCCATAACTTGATAACACTGATCGGTGTAACGAGGATCCGAGAAGAAATTCTTCGTCCCATTGGTATTGCTTACCTTGGAAACCGCATTGGGTCTATCAGCATTGCGAGGTCTGGAATTGTGGGACTCCCGAAAACCTCTACCAGGGTTGTTGTTGGTGTGGCGGTAGTTGGAGCGCTCGTCACGATGACCTCCATGCTGACCGTATCCTGAAGGCGATGGTGATGACCTAAATGTAGGCCTACCTTCAACTTGATAAGAGTTTGTCCCCATCCGGCGATCATACTGTTGAGTGTGTGGATAAGACTGTTGATAGTTGGGAGGAGACATAATATCCCTGGCCATTCTATCATCAAATGGGGATTGGTCCCTGGGTGCCGTCTTCTTGAGAAAACGGGTTTGAACCTTCTTCTTCTTCGATTGAGATGCAGTATCTTGCGCCATAAGAGTGAGTTGAGGGGTCTCCGTCACCCCGGAGGCATCTACCACCCTCTGCTTATCGAACCTGATTTCAAGACGTGTAGCCCAATCTTCCGCCCGATCCGTTAATATCTCCAAACTCGTCGCCTTATCGGAACGCATAGTTTCATGCTTCCAGAAGTCGCTCATGGCAGGAACGTGTTTAAGCGCGGCGAGGAAAACGAGTCTTTGATGGGAATCCTCTTCCGCGGTCATGTTGAGGTTCTCAACCCCGAATGAGTGAGTGTCTTCGAATCTACTGATGAATTCATGGATTGTTTCGCCATGGGATCTCATCTTAATAGTTAGGAAATACGATCTGCAGGTTAAGCTCAAGATGGCTAGGTTACAAGGATCGCAAATGGCCTTCTCGCGGATGAGTTGATATACCCCGACCACGTTGACAGGAGTCTCATTCATATACCTTCGGTACTTGGACGTCTTTTCAACTTGAGTCACCAGTTTAGGGTCACATTTCTTCAGAACTGTGGCTACAAACATGCCGTTTCTCTTCGGTAAGTTTTCCTTGTCTAGCAGGAATTTCTTGTGCTCAACAACTTTAGTTTGTATGGTGGTCTCATTTGTGCCATTATAGGTGGTGGGAGCAGTCGGAACTGGTGCGATCCCTTTTGTAACAACCGAGGTATATGAGAATAGCTCAGTTGTTTGGGACAGATACAATGTGAGTCTCCTCGCCCAAGGGATAAAATTTTCTACTAGTCTCTCCACGTCTACACCCCCCGCTAACTTAAGAGTCAGCGAACCCATAGTGTCCTCTTCCGTTTTCATAAAACCGGAACTCATGTGGGCTCGGAATTCAATGTGCGAGAGAGGATTAAGTGGGTAATGTGTTAGACTTCAGACTCTCAACGTAAAACAAGGAAGATTCCTTTTCCTTTCGGTGGGCTGGCGCGACGAGTATATATCGAGCGTCCGTAAAACGTAGCTCACTTGATGACTCTAGTTGAGATCTAACAAGTTTGAGAGTATTGCGAATGTTCGTTAATCGTGAGGCGTGCTAGGACGTACTAAAGGTTGTATGTAGCCTTTCCTTGATTAGTAACAAGGTTCAATGTTGTGTTTTGGTCGAATCGATTCGGTGTTCAGGCGTTTCGGTTCGGTTTGATATTTATTCGTTTGTGTTGACAGAAGCTGGTAGCGCAGTATCAATTCTCGATGTAACAGGTGTATACTTAACTTAAACTATATACGTTGGTTTCTGGGTCAAACGAATAAATATGCTCAAAGTGGAACGATACGTCAATTAGCATCAGTTCCGTTGATACAAATTACGTTGAGAGTTTCTCCACTCAAAGTAACGTATAACTTTTACCATTCTTATTCTCCATTCCCATAGTAACTC
>Ga0308015_10000849_pt1 | contig 13158 bp, 10 predicted proteins | sample Neamet231_FD_203128 | JGI IMG/M metagenome (GOLD analysis project Ga0308015, IMG submission 203128) | Marine microbial communities from water near the shore, Antarctic Ocean - #231 | ecosystem: Environmental > Aquatic > Marine > Unclassified | place: Southern Ocean | collected 2014-07-28
ATCCCAATAGCACTAAAAAGATAAAGATAAAGATCATTACATCCTGATTTATTGTGTAAAAATGAAATGAAGTGAGAGTTTTGATAAAATCATAGTGGGGTATTGGGCGTAGCTATTAGCTATAACTGTTATTAACCAGTACAGCAGGGAGGTCATTGTATTACTCTCAATAGATCAGATATAACGCTCTACTAAGGTCGATAATGTATTTACACTATCATCGTAGCCTTTAACGTATCTACTAGTTCATTTTCAATTAATCAATGAATCAACACCGCCAACGGCGACAATAATCTCTACGTAGTGACTATTCGCTAATTATTTCGATATCAGCCCATTACATTCTTATTTAGAATAGGCGTAATAAATACTTTTGTACTGCGTTTAAAAGGGCATGTCACATCAAAAGCTAAGCCTACGTAATTTATTACCATTGAATATGTCTTGACGGTACTATTTTATCCTAAGATATTATTTTTTTCTGAATACATTACTTCTAGCGCTGTGCAACGAGTGCTTTTGGGTAAGTCTAAGAATACTTTTTTAATACGAACATGTCGAATAAACACTTTTATCTTAAGTAATATTTAGGTGGCCTTTAGGCGCTGTTTAGAGCGTTTTTAGGCAATAAAAAACCAGCAGTCTTAAAAAGAGATGCTGGTTTTTTTAATTATGTCGACTATTTCACAGAACTAAGTAATGAAATAAGCCTAAGTCATTGATTTACTTATCTAGCGCGGAAAATAATGCGACCTTTAGATAAGTCGTACGGCGTTAATTCAACCGTTACTTTATCGCCAGTTAAAATACGAATGTAGTTTTTACGCATTTTACCAGAAATGTGTGCAGTTACAACGTGACTGTTCTCAAGTTCTACTCGGAACATAGTGTTAGGTAACGTATCTAAAACCGTTCCTTGCATTTCAATATTTTCTTCTTTCGCCATGGGGCGCTAAACCTCTAATGTTGTGCAAATTAGCCATTACATATTACTGTATTAGTAATATTACTTGGCAGATAAAAAAGCTGCGCGAATGATGCCTAATTGCTTGGCTAATGTAAAGGCTTGTGGCTATTTATTTAGCAATATCACGCTTATTCGCACTCGATTTGTTGTTTAATTGCCATTGTCCGTCAATAAAGCGCTCAAAGGGGAAATATCGGTCTTTATAATTCATTTTTTGGCAGTCATCAATTTGATAACCTAAATATAAATAAGGCAAAGACATTTGTTGGCAAAAGCTCAGTTGAGTCAAAATAGAAAAAACCCCTAGGCCACTTGCTTTATAATCAGGATGATAAAACGTGTAAACTGCAGATAAACCATTACTTAATACATCGGTGACGGCAACACATACAAGAATATCTTCCGCTTCACTATCTGATAAGCCCTCTGTCTTATTGGCAGGTGCCCAGGTTTCAATAAATAACTGTTGGGTTAAATTACAGCTTAAAAAGGTTTCAAATTGTTGAAAAGAGGCAGGAAACATACTGCCGTCTTGATGCAGGGTATTTATATAGCTTTCAAATAACGGATAATAGCTGTCTTTTAATTCTGACGATGACTTAATAATAAGGTGACTATTACGCTTCTTTGATCTCTTTTGACTTTTTGAAGGGGTATATTCATCGGTTAATACACGGATAGACTGACAAGCATTACATTGCGGGCACTGTGGTCGGTAACTTTGTGCGCCACTGCGCCGAAAACCTTCGGTCATTAACCATGCGTAACTTTCAGCATTATGTAAACGCTCATCCACTGCAATCAGTAAACGTTCTTCTTGTTCGGGTAAGTAATTACACGGAAATGCTTTACTCAAGCCTAAGGTATACGAAGTATCACTCATTTATTATTTGCCTGTTAGCGTAACGTTAATGTTCTAGCCTGCCAAAATCCATCGGGTATAACCTTACTTATTGCGTCTTGTTGTTGATGCAAAAAAGTATCGCGGCTTATTTCTATTGCACCCATATCTTCAAGGAAGGGGTTTAATAGCTGACAATCAATAAATTTAACATCAAGGGTGGTGAGTAGTTGCCCTAATGCGATTAACGCGAATTTAGAAGCGTTACTTTGTTTATAAAACATTGACTCGCCAGAGAAAAAACCATTAATAGCAACGCCATATAGTCCACCAACTAACTCTTTTATAGGCGCTTGTGATTTTTTATCAATGACTGTTTGCCAAACTTCTATTGAATGCGCATGCCCTAATTGATGTAAATTAATATAGGCAGATTCCATCTCATCTACTATCCACGTTTCACCTTCTCTAAAAGGGGCGTCTGCACAGTGTTGAATAACTTGGCTGAAAGCTTTATTAAGTGTTATTTCAAAAGGGGATTTATTCATCGCTTTACGTAACGTACGATTTATTCGAAGTTGGTCTATTGGTATAATGGCTCTGGGGTCTGGAGACCACCACATAAAAGGGTCGCCATCGCTATACCAAGGAAAAATACCCTCACGGTAAGCTGATATTAACCGCTCGGGTGATAAATCACCACCAAGTGCTAATAAGCCATTAGGTTCAGTGAGGGCATGTTCAATAGACGGAAACGACAAACTATTATTATCAAGTTGATATAATATTTGTTCCATTAATCATCCTATTGATTTTTACTTGTCATTTAGATGAGCTTAACGCGTTAAAGGTGAGTGCGTTAAGCTAATAAGTCGATTATAAAGCGTCTAAGTAACGTTCAGAATCTAGTGCGGCCATACAACCAGCACCAGCAGATGTAATCGCTTGACGATAAATATGGTCAGCAACATCACCTGCCGCAAAAATACCTTCAACACTGGTTTGTGTTGCGTTACCTTGCGTACCACTTTGAATAGTTAAATAACCGTCTTTCATATCAAGTTGATCTTTAAATATGTCAGTATTTGGCTTATGACCAATAGCAATAAATACGCCTGCTACGTCTAGTTCTTTGGTTACATCAGAGTTCGTTTCTTTTAAACGTAAACCGGTAACGCCCATTTTATCCCCTAATACTTCGTCTAACGTATTGTCAGTGTGTAAAACAATATTACCGTTAGCGACTTTTTCGTATAAACGATCTGTTAATATTTTTTCACTACGGAATGTGTCGCGACGATGAACTAAATGTACTTCACTGGCAATATTTGATAAATAAAGCGCTTCTTCAACGGCTGTATTACCACCGCCTACTACCGCAACTTTTTGGTTCTTGTAAAAGAAACCATCACAAGTAGCACAGGCTGAAACACCACGACCCATAAAGGCTTCTTCAGACGGTAAACCTAAATATTGAGCTGAAGCACCCGTACAAATAATTAACGCATCACAGGTATATTCACTACTGCCTTTTAATTTATAAGGCTTAGACGAAAAATCGACTGATTCGATATGATCAAAAATAATTTCGGTATCAAATTTTTCAGCATGTTTTTGCATACGGTCCATTAACGCCGGACCGGTTAAGTCGTCAGCATCGCCAGGCCAGTTTTCTACATCAGTTGTTGTGGTTAATTGACCACCTTGTTGCATACCCGTGATCATTACTGGTTTTAAGTTAGCTCGTGCAGCATATACTGCAGCGGTATAACCGGCAGGGCCTGAGCCTAGAATTAATAGGGGACAATGTCTTACGTCGCTCATGGTTTCTCCAAGAAAAATTGATTTCGTCGAGGCAATTAAGGGTTAACTGCCTTTTGTTTATAGTTTATTAATTGGGATGATAAGGAAATAAAGCAAGGGGGTAAATAATTACTTCGTTATAAGATAAATAAAAAATGCATTTTTATTTTAAATTTAAACATAAAAAGCGTTAATTACTGCGATTGAAAAGGCAAAGTACACTGCACTCATGTATTTAATTTATATGTATCGCGTATTTTATATTAGTGTAGTTGCATATTAAGCCAGTCGTTAACGCGAGATTAAGTTTATTTACACCCCGTTAAAGCAATAATAGGATCAACATATTCATAACCTAATACATCGGCTACTGGCTTATAAGTGATTTTACCTGCAGCCACGTTCAATCCGGCGAGTAAATGTTCATCATCTAATAACGCTTGTTTTGCGCCTTTATTGGCAAGGGTAACAGCAAAGGGCATCGTGGCATTGGTTAATGCCATTGTTGAAGTACGGGCAACCCCACCGGGCATATTTGCTACACAGTAATGTACAACACCATCAACGACGTAAGTAGGCTCTTGATGGGTGGTGGCTTTTGATGTTTCAAAACATCCACCTTGGTCGATAGCAACATCGACAACAACCGCGCCTTTCTTCATCATTTTAATATGTGCCCTAGTAACCAATTTAGGCGCAGCAGCACCGGGGATAAGTACTGCACCAATAACTAAATCAGCTTCAACAATGAGTTGATTCATCGCATCAGCCGTTGAATAGACTGTTTTTAAACGGCCATCAAATTCAGTGTCTAATTGGCGTAAACGCGGCAAAGATCGATCTAAAATAGTAACCTCTGCGCCCATACCTACGGCCATACGCGCAGCTTGAGTACCCACAACCCCACCACCAATCACTAACACTTTAGCTGGAGCAACACCGGGAACACCGCCAAGTAAAGCCCCTAAACCACCTTGGGCTTTTTCCAGGGCATGTGCGCCAGCTTGAATAGACATACGGCCTGCAACCTCAGACATGGGAGCTAATAAAGGTAATCCACCCGTTGCTGCAGTGACTGTTTCATAAGCAATACAAATGGCACCAGACGTAATTAATAATTCAGTTTGCTTGGGATCAGGGGCTAAATGTAAGTAAGTAAATAAAATTTGCCCAGCACGTAACATTTTACATTCAATTGGTTGAGGCTCCTTCACTTTAATGATCATCTCTGCGGTAGCAAATATTTCAGCGGCGGTGTAAATAATTTTTGCACCAGCAGTGATATATTGTGCATTATCAAAACCAATAGAGGCGCCGCCATTATTTTCAACCATCACTTCGTGCCCATTAACGGTTAACTCTTTAACACCTGCAGGGGTTAAGCCGATACGGTATTCGTGATTTTTAATTTCTTTAGGTACACCAATAATCATATTACTCTCTCTTAAGTGAAGATTGTTGTGAGGCTTTAGGTTTATGCTTTTTATATTTAAAACTAGAGTCTGTTGATCTTTTAGGGTTAACATTTATTTAATTTAAAACGGATCTAATCGCGGCGCGAGCTTTGAATCATACTCATTGTATTTAAAAAGCGAGCAACAAAGCGTAAATTCGTTTTAAATGAACCTAAAGGCTGCACTTGTTTTAATGCCAAACAAGTTGCTGTAAAAGTAATCTCGAAAGATCAACAGACCCTAGTATAGTTACAAACAGCTAGAACAACCTGTCGTTATTTTATGAAAGGCAATATAAAGCCCTATTGAATCCGCAAAAGCTTGAAGTGGCTTTATGAGTGTTTGTTGAAATAACGCTGATCAACACTAGCCCCGATGATTTTGATGATTTCTCAGTAGCCGGCATGAATTAGCGGTTATTTAAGAGTATCATCTGGTGTCAGGTGATTTGACTTTTTATTAAAACGCGGGTGAAGGATATACAGGCTTACCAATAATTATTAGGCGATACTTTATTAAGCTTACCTGCGGTGAGTGCAAGTCGCACTTATGTTGTTATAGATGAAGTAAAATCGAACAATATACTGGCTATTAAACGCTAAGGTTAACGTTGAAATAAATTTTTGCACAGGAGATTCGCATACCTGTATAAAAAAACATGCATTAATAGCAATTTATTGCTGCCAACTAAGCGCTAATTTGTTACTTTAGCTAGGCTATATGTAATTTTTACGTATTTATTTCCAATGGTACTCATAATTGTCTTCAGATCTTATAGAAAATCCCGATGCTTCAGTAGATACATCGGCCAATAAACAACTCTCGGGCGTGCAACGTTTACTTGAGGCGGGGTTATTGTCTTTCACCGTTTTTGCCTTATTTATGATGTTGGCATTATTTAGTTTTGATCCCGCCGATCCTGGTTGGGCACAAACGGGTTATCAAACCGAAGTGCGTAATTTAGGGGGCGTAGTGGGTGCCTATCTTTCCGATTTATTTTTAAATCTTTTTGGTCTTATCGCTTATAGCTTACCTTTTGTTACCGCGGTTGTCGGCTGGTTGTTATTTCAACGCTTTCATGAGTTGATGCGACTTGACTATTTAACGCTAGGGTTAAAACTCATTGGTTTTTTTATGTTTTATCTTGGCGTTACTTCTTTAGCCAGTATGAACTTTGATGACATTTTTTACTTCTCGGCGGGTGGTATTTTAGGCAAAGCGCTTAGTGAAACATTGTTACCGTATTTCTCCTTTGTTGGTTCTACCTTGCTCTTTTTATTATTTACCTGTGCCGGTTTTGTCTTATTAACGGGTATTTCTTGGCTTCATTTCATTGACTCGGTTGGCCGATACGCCATTGCAGCAATACGTTGGTTGGTAAAACTACCTAAGTTGATAAAAGCTAATTTCGGACCATCAGGTGACGTATATGATGATAATATCGAAGAAAAAACTACGGTTATAAGTGATTTATTACCTCCTAAAAAATTAACCCCTGAAAAATCGATTAAAGAAGATAATGAGCAAGTTAACACACTCTTTTCAGAGCCACTGTCAGGTAGGCCATTAGCTTCAGAACATAATGAAGTAGCGCCTTTAACGGCCGAAGAGCTACCGTTAGGGATATTTACTGAAACGGCAGTAGAATTAGAAGAAGCCTTTCATGTGAAAGATGTTCCAACTATTCCAAATGTGGTATCAAACCATTCTTCCGAACATGCATTCAATTCAAAAAGTGAACCTTTTATTGATATTGCCGATTTGATGACCGATCATTCAATAGGTAATATACAAGAGCATGTGAATGAAACCGAAATTACCGCGGCCTTTGCGGAAGTAGAAAAACTGAATGTTGCGGATGATTACCCCAGCCAAGTGACTGCCGTTTTACCCCCAATTGAACACAATATTATTGGTGATAATGGGCAAGTTAATTTAGTACCCGTTGAAGAAAAAAACATTCAAACCATGCCCTCTATCGATTTACTTGATAGACCAGATAAAGCTAAAAACCCTATTAATCAAGAAGAGTTAGACCAAGTTAGTCGTCTTGTTGAAGTTAAGTTGCTCGATTTTGGTGTATTAGCGCAAGTTGTTTCTGTTTATCCAGGCCCCGTTATTACTCGCTTTGAACTTGATTTAGCGCCCGGTGTGAAAGTTAATAAAATCACCAGTTTATCGAAAGATTTAGCCCGTGCTTTATCGGCTATTAGCGTACGTGTGGTTGAAGTTATTCCAGGTAAATCTGTTATTGGTTTAGAGCTTCCCAATAAACACCGTGAAATAGTTTACTTAAGTGAAGTGATTGGCTGTGCTGCATTTGAAGAATCACCTTCACCCTTAGCTATGGTGTTAGGTAAAGACATCGCCGGTGATCCTGTTGTGGTCGACTTAGGTAAAATGCCGCATTTATTAGTGGCCGGTACTACGGGCTCAGGTAAATCTGTTGGTGTTAACACCATGATTGTTAGCTTACTTTATAAATCAACGCCTGAAGATGTGCGTATGATCATGATTGACCCTAAAATGCTTGAACTTTCTGTTTATGAAGGTATTCCACATTTACTGGCTGAAGTGGTTACCGATATGAAAGATGCTGCTAATGCGCTGCGTTGGTGTGTTGGTGAAATGGAACGTCGCTATAAAGTTATGTCTGCGGTGGGTGTGCGTAATTTAAAAGGCTATAACAAAAAAGTACTTGAAGCAATTGCAGCCGGTGAGCCTTTAATTGATCCAACATGGCAGCCTAACGATGGTATGGATCAAACACCGCCTCTGTTAGAAAAGCTACCCAGTATTGTCGTTATTGTTGATGAATTTGCCGACATGATGATGATTGTAGGTAAAAAAGTAGAAGAGCTTATTGCCCGTATAGCGCAAAAAGCACGTGCTGCAGGTATTCATTTAATACTGGCAACGCAACGCCCGTCAGTAGATGTTATTACGGGTTTAATTAAAGCGAATATTCCAACGCGTATGGCCTTTCAAGTGTCCTCTGGTTTGAATTCACGTACTATTTTAGACCAGCAAGGGGCTGAGCAGTTACTCGGTATGGGTGATATGCTTTATTTACCCCCCGGTACAGGCGTACCAACGCGTGTACATGGGGCTTTTGTCGATGATCATGAAGTGCACGCCGTAGTAAAAGACTGGAAATCACGTGGTGAGCCTAACTACGTAGAAGAAATACTGTCAGGTGAACACGACCAAGACATTTTATTACCGGGTGAACAAGCCGAAGGTAATGACGCTGAAGAGGTTGATGCACTGTATGACGAAGCCGTGAATTTTGTAACGGAAAAACGTCGCGTTTCAATCTCAAGTGTGCAAAGACAATTTAGAATTGGTTATAACCGCTCAGCACGAATTGTTGAACAAATGGAAGTGCAAGGTGTCGTATCTACCGCAGGTAATAATGGTGCACGCGAAGTCTTAGCGCCACCACCGGTTCGTGATTTTTAACGGACATTATTAACACCTTATATCCGGTGTTTTATCCATAATTTTTATTTATATGTCAGCTCGATGCTGACATTATTCATCTTATTAGAAGTAAAACTATGCAGCTTAATTTTACAACGCAGTCTCTTTTTAGAAAAATAGCTTTAACGAGTGTTCTTTTACCGATATTGAGCTTCACTCAATTGGCGCACGCAGTACAACCACCCAGCAATATAGAGAATAAAAATAACGATTACACGCCCGTTATTACCGCATTGTCACCCTCAAGTGAAACAAAAAATAAATTAATGGCCAAACTAAGTAAACTGGCTTTTTTTAGTGCTGACTTTACTCAACAAATATTGAATGAGCAAGGTGATGTTTTACTACAAGGAGCGGGCAGTCTTGCGATAAATAAACCGAATTTAATCCACTGGAAAACGACAAAACCTGATGAAACGCTCATTGTAAGTGACGGTAATACGCTATGGTTTTACGACCCCTTTATTGAACAGGCGACTGCTCATAGCCTCGCTAAATCTATACATAACACGCCTATTTTATTATTGACTAGTGATGAGCCTCAACTATGGCAGCAGTACAATGTTATAGAAACTGATGCTATAGAAAAAGAAAATGAGATGGCAGGAAATAATGCGAACGAGGCGAGTATTACTACAGATAACGTTAATGAATTTCAGGATGATAATAACCAAGATTTACGCTTTGTTATTATACCAAAAGACGAAAGTAGCCAAATTAAAAAGCTGATACTTAACTTTACTGAAACAATAACGAATAATGTTGTAGTAACAGCGCTTAGTGAGTTTTCATTTCAAGATGCAACTGGGCAAATCAGTCAAATTACGTTAAGTAACTTTACGAGTACGACGCAACCCGATAAAGCACTCTTTACCTTTACATTACCTGAAGGTGTAAGACTTGAAGACAAACGATAGTTCACTTTTAGGTGTTAATCAGATATCAGGCCTAAAATCAAACTCAAACTCAAACTTAAATTTAGAGCAACAAGACTCTTTATTTGACCTTGCTGATGATAACAATGAGAAGAAAAAAACCACGCCAAGTCCAAGCAGCTTTATGCCACTTGCGGCTAAAATGCGTCCGCAAACCTTAGCTGATTACGTTGGGCAACAACATATTTTGGGCGGCGACTCGCCCTTAGCTCAATCCATTGAACAAGGCCATTGTCATTCTCTTATTTTTTGGGGTCCACCGGGGAGTGGAAAAACCACGCTGGCAGAAATTATTGCACAACATGCTAATGCCGACATTGAACGTGTGTCTGCCGTAACATCAGGTATTAAAGAAATTCGCAGTGCGATTGAAAAAGCCAAATTACGGGCACAAGGCGAGGGCGCTAATAAACGTAGAACCGTATTGTTTGTTGACGAAGTACACCGTTTTAATAAATCACAACAAGATGCTTTTTTGCCTCATATTGAAGAGGGTACTATCATTTTTATTGGTGCAACGACTGAAAATCCGGCTTTTGAATTAAACCAAGCACTATTATCACGTGCACGTTTATATACGTTAAAAAAGCTCACGCGTGAAGATTTAGCGCAAGTATTACAACGCGCTATGTTGTTATGTGAATCAGAACAAAAGATAACTATTAGTTTATCTGCAGATGCTAAACAAAGTTTACTTAACCGTAGCGATGGCGATGCCAGACGTTTACTTAATTTGTTAGAAAACTGCCTTGATAGTTTGCCTAAAACCCAATACGAAGCAGGTGACCTTAAAACCATCACCGTTGAACTTATTGCTCAAGTTGCGGGCAGTAAAATAGCGCTGTATGACAAAGGCGGTGATGCCTTTTATGACTTAATCAGTGCTTTTCATAAATCGGTTCGCGGCTCTAGCCCTGATGCCGCTTTATATTGGTATGCAAGAATTTTAACCGCTGGGGGTGATGCACTTTATGTAGCAAGGCGATTACTTGCCATTGCCAGTGAAGATATTGGTAATGCTGACCCTCGCGCGATGCAGCTAGCCATTAATGCCTGGGATACCTTTCATCGTGTTGGTCCTAAAGAAGGTGAGCGGGCGATTGCCCAAGCCACCGTGTACATGGCGTTAGCCCCCAAAAGTAATGCGGTTTACCAGGCGTTTAATAAAGCAAAAATATTAGCACAACAAACGTGTGATCTTGATGTACCCTTGCACTTAAAAAATGCGACCAGTAGCATCACCCAAGAACTGGGGCATGGTACAGAATACCGTTACGCCCACAATGAAATAAATGCTTTTGCGGCCGGCGAAAACTATTTTCCTGAAGCGCTCGCAAAAGGTGATAGCTCACACACCTGTTTATATGAGCCCACGGATCGCGGCTTAGAAAAAAAATTGAAAGAAAAACTAGAATACTTAAACCAACTTGATAGGAATAGCCATGACCAACGTTATTAGTAATTACATGTTATACGCTTTTGTGGCACTTGGCGGTGCCTGTGGAGCAAGCTTACGTTTTTATATTTCACAATTAGTGCTAAATTGGCTCGGAAAAGGTTTCCCTTTTGCCACATTGATGGTTAATATCGTCGGCTCATTTACGATGGGCTTACTGTATCAACTTATAGAGAATGGCGTGCTCAGTATTAGCGTACATAGAACACTCATTGGGGTAGGCTTTTTAGGCGCATTTACCACATTTTCTACATTTTCATTAGACTCCTTGTTACTATTACAACAAGGCGATGTATTAAAAGCGGCGATAAACATTCTTTTGAATGTTTCTCTGTGCATTGGCGCCGCTGCGCTAGGTATGTATATCGTAACGACTTTAGTAAAATAGTCACTGTAGAACAAAAAAGAGAGCCGCGGGGTGTTTAACTCATCGCGCGCATAAAAAATTTTAATAACCTTATAAACAAGAATGTGAATAATTATGCTTGATGCAAAACTACTTAGAACTGATTTAGATAATATCGCTCAACAACTTGCTAAACGTGGCTTCGAATTAGATACCGCTGCATTAAGCGCGTTAGAAGAGCAACGTAAAGCTATACAAATAAAAACTCAAGAACTGCAAGGCGAGCGTAACTCACGTTCAAAGTCTATTGGCCAAGCAAAAGCTCGTGGTGAAGATATTGCTCCTTTATTGGCGCATGTTAGCCAACTAGGTGATGATTTAGATGCCACCAAAGCTGAACAAGATGCTGTACTGGCAAAAATTGATGCTATTGCCGCGGCTATTCCTAATTTACTTGATGAATCTGTGCCTGCAGGTAAAGATGAAGATGATAACGTTGAATTAAAACGTTGGGGTACGCCAAGGACTTTCGATTTTGAAGTTAAAGACCATGTCGATTTAGGCTTTTCAGTTGATAAAGGTTTAGATTTTGAAAGTGGGGCTAAACTCGCAGGCACTCGTTTTGCTGTTATGCGTGGTAAAATAGCACGACTACATCGTGCTATTGCTCAGTTTATGCTTGATACGCATACCGAAGAACATGGCTACTTAGAAATGTATGTGCCGTATTTAGTGAATGCTGACTCCTTATATGGCACAGGACAATTACCTAAGTTTGGTGAAGACTTGTTTCATACTGATTTATCGAATAAAAAATTATCACTTATTCCAACCTCTGAAGTACCGTTAACTAACTTAGTACGTGACGAAATTGTTGATGAAGATGAGTTGCCTATTAAAATGACGGCTCACACGCCTTGTTTTAGAAGTGAGGCCGGCTCTGGTGGTCGTGATATTCGTGGCCTTATTCGCCAACATCAATTTGATAAAGTTGAAATGGTACAGATTGTCAAACCTGAAAACTCAATGACAGCACTTGATGAGCTTACACGGCATGCTGAAATTATTCTTGAAAAACTTGAGTTACCTTACCGCACCGTACAGTTATGTAGTGGTGATGTTGGTTTTAGTGCCGCCAAAACGTTTGACTTAGAAGTTTGGTTACCAGCACAAGATACCTATCGTGAAATTTCGTCGTGCTCAAATATGGGGGCTTTTCAAGCTCGCCGTATGCAAGCACGTTTTAGAAATGCCGAAACGAACAAGCCTGAATTAGTTCATACATTAAATGGCTCTGGCTTAGCCGTAGGACGTACTTTAGTCGCTATTTTAGAAAATTATCAACAAGCTGATGGTAGTATTAATGTGCCGACAGTATTACAGCCTTATATGGGTGATTTAACACGTATTGGTTAATACGCTTAACTGGTTTATCGTTTAGATTGGCTAATTTAAAACGCGATTTAGGTAACTAAATCGCGTTTTTTTATTTTAAAATATCTAACCTGAGACATTGCACTTATTATGCGAATTCAGGAGTGTTAAGTGTGTATTTTTAATATAGAAATATTCTTAACGTATAAATATTGAAAGCTGTTTAAAGAAACAGTTCGTGGTAGATTCCTGCTTTCTACAAGAAAAAGAGGATAACGCCTCCTTTTACACATCGACCAGTGAAAATGAGTTATTTAACTCATTGATCTATAGAGAACAATCAAGTAGTCTTCTTGTATTATAAAATTATGAGTTACTTATTTGGCCTTGTAGATACAAGGGCTTTTTCCTCATAATAAACTGTTATATGCGGTTAAAACGTAGTCTTAGGGCAAGAGCTTTTAATTTGTAGTTTTCCGCTAAACTAGGTTATATTATA
>Ga0308015_10000850_pt1 | contig 13151 bp, 10 predicted proteins | sample Neamet231_FD_203128 | JGI IMG/M metagenome (GOLD analysis project Ga0308015, IMG submission 203128) | Marine microbial communities from water near the shore, Antarctic Ocean - #231 | ecosystem: Environmental > Aquatic > Marine > Unclassified | place: Southern Ocean | collected 2014-07-28
CCTTAGTTGTATCCCAGTTTACTCTAGCCTCAATATGAATATTAGTTTGATTTTCTTTTAAATGCATTGATAAAGGCATTATGCGATCTTTTATTGCTCCTTCAAAAACAAAAATAATTCCTGGTTCAATCCTTTCTTCTCCAATCACTAGCTCTTGAGAATTTACATGAAATCCAGTTATTAATAAAACATATATACTAAATATTATTTTTTTCATTTTTCTAATTTTTATATGAGTTTTTAAGAATTTCAACATCGTTTAGCAGTTTTTCCATTTCTTCTTTATTAGTTCCAGGAGTGAAGTGGAAATGTGTATGGAATGGTAATATTTATCTAATTTTTTTTCTTTTATTTCGCCATAAAAAAAAACCTGTTATAGGTAATGACGCACCAATTAAACCCGCTATAAAAACAATTATTTTACCCCAAATACCTAATATGCTCCCTGTGTGAATATCATAGTATAAAGACCGAAACTTTGTGCCTCTTTTTTTATTAATATCTAAATCGGTTTTTATACTATTCCCTGTTAAAGGATGTATATAAAAATGATCTGAACTACCATAAGAATCATCATTTGGATATCCTGATATTTTTAAAGGTAATGTTGGTTTTTTTGGTAAAATATAAAGGAATAATTGCCTATTTTCTTCATTGTAATTCATTTTATTCTTTGCAATATCTAAAGTATGATATGACAATGCCGTGCTATCTATAAGAACAGCTTTTGTTTTCTCCTTTTGCTCAAAAGTTACCATTCTATAAAGGGTTTCATCTACCCATGAAAAAGTCCAGCCTAAACCAGTTATTGCTATTATTATAAGAATAAAAGAACCATAAAACCCTAAAACACTATGTAAATCATACAGTATTCGTTTTAAGTTTTTAGTTTTTTTAATCGAAAATTTTGATTTTAACCCTTTTTTAGATTTAAATATTCTTATGTTTTTTGGAAACCATAAAATAACTCCTGTAATTAACGAAATGATAAAAATAATTACAGAATACCCAACAATTTTTCTACCAATTTCTTTTTTCAATAATAGGTTTCTGTGAATTTTCAGAACTACAGTAAAAAAATCTTTTAACTGTTCTTTTTCTTTTAATAACGCGCCAGTATAAGGATTTATATAACTATAATATAAAATATCATTTTTTGAAGTTTTTAAAATTGTACTTCTATATTCTTCAGTAAAATCATAAATCTGCAATACTTTATTATTAGATTGGATTTCGTAAGATTCTAGTAGTTTTTTTAAAGTTAGTTTTTTTGAGTTACTATTTTCTATAGAATAGTAAGGGTAAATAGATAACTTAATTTCTTTTTGAAAGGTATATATACATCCAGTTATGCATATTATAAAAATAATGAGTCCTGACAAAAGTCCAACCCATAAATGAATTTTAAGTATCGTTTTTCTAAAATTAATTTGTTTCATTTAACATTGGCATAAAAAAGACATAGCCTCAATTTCTAAATTGAAGCTATGTGAATAAATAACACTTATAACTAATTCAAACAAAATTATATTTTATATTAAGTGCTACTTTAAAATTAAGACCATTTCCTTTTTCATATTGATGATTTCTACCAGCCCATTGAGGACTTTAAGAAATATAAATATTTTATAATTTTATTTGTGCTGATAAATTAAATCTGGCTCCATTGGCCTTTTCATAAGTATTACCTCTTGACGCCCATTGTGACCTAGTAAAGTAAAAGTCTTGATTAAACACATTGGTTATACCTAACTGAAATTTTATATTTTCATTGTAAGTATATGAAGCAAATAAGTTGGAGTAGTTAAAACTATTTACTGGGCCCTCTCCGTAAGCATAAGCACCAGTATCATTAGGCTCAAAACGATCTCTACTACCAGTAAACACGGTTGATAATCTAATGTTAAGTTTCTTGCTTAAATCATAATCTAAATATGTTCTTAAAACCGATGGATTAATTCTTCTTGTATTTATGTAAACATCTTCATCATCAGAGGTGTCACCATCATCATTCCCATCTGCTTTACCTTCAAATATTTGATATGAAATTCCAAAATCAAAACTATCGGAAAGACGAGTATCAAATTGAACTTCAAACCCATTTACTCTTTCGGCAGCTCTAGTAACCTCTAAAAATTGTGTGTTTGGATTAATAGACCATGTAGAACCTAGCTTAGATGTACTAATAAAATAGACAGCTTGTAAACTTGTATTAGCAAATATCTGACTGTGTGCTCCAATTTCATAATTGTTAACAATAATAGCCTCGGGAGCAAATTTCAAAAGTAAATTAGGGTCATCTGTAACCCTAATTTGTCTTCCTAATTCTGCGACAGAAAAACTTTGTGAAAAACTAACAAAAGGGCTAAAAGTCTTTATTTTGTTATACCTTAAACCCGTATTAAAAGTTAAAGCACTGTAATCTAAATCCTTTCCTGTTACTTGTAAACCACCATTAGAACCGTTATTAAAATCTAATATAGTATAATTGTCAATACCTATATTAATTTTTTCTATCCTAGCACCTATTTTAAAAATAAAATCATTAAACGCTAATTTACCTTGCATAAATGGTGCAAAATTTACCATGTTCATTGGTGTAAGATAAGTCCTACCATCAAGCAAGGTTTGCTTTGTTTTGTCTTGCATTAAATCTGCACCATATACTAAGTTACCAGAAATAACATCAGAAAAATTAAAAGATGTAATTAGGTTTAAACGAGCTCCTTTTTTAGAAGATTGTATCCTAGATTGCCCTCCTGGGTTAGTTCCACCCACAGCATCATCTCCCCACCAAGGATAATAAGCATATACAGTTTCAAAATTGTTACTATAAAGGTTAAAAGAAAGATCTGTATTTTTAAAAATATTCTTAGAATTAAAAGTTAATTGAGCATTATGGTTAAATCTAGTACCTTGATCTGCTTGTAAACTATTTGGTTCTGTAAAAATACCTGTTGCAGGAGACTCACCATATACACCATTAACACGAGACAAATTTGTACTTTGATTACTACTGAAATAATTGTAGAAAAACCCAATACTATTATTCTTATTAAAATCGTATTTTAATTTGGTAAATACATTATAACGTTGTGTTTCTCCTACACCGTTATCAGGAGATTGAATTTCACTTTTTGGACCTCTTAAAATTCCTGTACTTTCATAAGACCCGTTAACTAAATAGGAGAACTTATTTTTACTTCCGTTAAACTCTTGACTTATAGAACTACCTATGGTGTGTTCTGTATTTACTAATGAACCTGTAGATCCTAAAGTGGTAATGCTTTCGAAAGCTTTTGTAGTATTTGGTTTCTTGGTAATAAAATTCACAACCCCACCTTCTGCTCCATTTCCATAAATAGCAGTTGCACCCCTTACTACTTCTATTTTTTCAATAGCAGAAGCGTCTATGTTATTAATCTCTCTATTAGTTTTAAAAAGTGGAGTACTTTGCGGAATGCCATCAATCAGAATCAACATATTTCTTCCTCTCATATTCATACCCCTAGTTCTATTTCCTTGAGTAGATAACGTAATACCCGGAATTTTATCAATAACATCCGCTAAAGTATAAGCATTCTGGGTAAGCTTCGTCACGGCTTCTTTCTGTAAAATAGTAACAGAAGAAGGCATTTCGCTAATTTTATCATTACTTCTTGATGTTATCACTATTTCATCTAATGATATATTGGAGGCTTCTAATATTATTGATAAAGTTTCTGTAGTATCTGATACATTAACAGAAATTATATTGGTTTTATACCCTAAATAAGAGAATATAAATTCGTAAGCATCAACTTGATTAAATGTTATTGTAAACTCTCCGTTTAAATCGGTTTGGGTTCCAACACTGTTTTTATTGTTAGTAATATTTACCCCAGCCAAAACTTCATTTTGTTTGTTTTTTACATTACCTTTTACAATATACTCTTGTGAATACATTGTAAAGGTTGTAAAGAAAATTAATATCGGTAAAAATTTAAATTTCATAATAGTTTTATAGTTTTAATTATGGGCCAAAAATAATACACAAAACATTTAAAAACAAGCTTATTTTTATTTATTCTAAATAAGAATAAGGGATGTTTCATAATTATATAATAATAAATAAGTTGTGAGATAAAAAAATTAATTTAATTAAAAAAAAACCAGAAAATATGTATAAAAACAAAGAAATAAAGCTGATTTTATAAATTTTGAAGAACTCTAAAAGGTTAGCTTTTTTTTGGCGGTTGCAAGCGCTGGATAATTGTGTTTAAAAAAGTTACTGCGAAGCATAATTATTTTTAAAAAGCAATCGAGCGTTTGCGGGCGGCAATTTTACATAATGACGAATTATAGCTACAAATTTATAACTCTAAATATTTATTATAATAGCGTATTTGAAAAATGTTATTGAATAATACTAAATACGAGATTCTACGGAATTATAATTGACACTCGTTGACGAATGTTTATGAAGCTTTTAACGCTTTCTGGGATATTTTACATAATAGAGAATTATAGCTATCATTTAAAATCTAGAAGTTAATTTAACCGTAATTTAGTTCACGCTTTATTATTTCTTTTGGTGTTCATGAACCTCCAATGCATATGGCACAGAATATTATTTAACTAATATCTATGAGGAAAATGGAATTCAGGGATTAGAAAATGGTTTACTATCACTTCTACAGCATATTGAATATTACGAGGATAAAGCAGGAGTTACATTGAATAAGCAAAGATCTATATATGAAAACTTTCTTGAAATAGTTGATAAAGAACCTGAATTAACTGTATATCCTGACGATATAGATGACTCAATAACATACTCAGAGGGAAAAGCGAAAAAAGTATTAGTAAACAGTTATGAAAGAAATCCACACGCAAGAAAAAAATGTATTGAGCATTACGGTTTAAATTGCCAGGTTTGTGATTTTAATTTTGAAGATAAATTCGGGGAGTTAGGAAGAAATTTTATTCATGTTCATCATATAGTTGATATTTCTACAATTGGTAATAAATATTCTGTGGATCCCATTACTGATCTAGTTCCAGTATGCCCTAATTGTCATGCAATGCTTCACAAAAAGAAACCCGCATATTCAGTAGAAGAATTAAAAAAAATAAAAAAACTATTTTAAGCAAAATGGAAATAAGTTTTGTATGAATTGTGGAAATAAACTTTTCTAATTCATAAATACTGAACCATTGTATTACACATCATTATACAAACACCTCCCGCCAAAAGAAAACCGATGTTATTTGAGTAGGGTAGTACCAATTAAAAATTACTATTGAGATTTTTTGGGTTTTTGTTATAACTTAGTGATAGTTAAAAATTAATTAATGCATAAAAAATCTAGAAGATCATTTTTAAAATCTGCATCTGCTTTATCTTCCGGCTTATTAATTTTACCAAGTCTTTATGGATTTTCGCAAAATAATAAATTAAATATTGCAGTAATAGGTGTTGGAGGCAGGGGAAGAGCAAATTGGAGTAGAGTGCAAAATGAAAATATTGTAGCCATGTGTGATGTGGACGACAAAAGAGCTGCCCTTGGATATAAGATGTTTCCTAAGGCAAGAAAATTTAAAGATTTTAGAGTGATGTTTGATCAAATGCATAAAGAAATAGATGCTGTTATAATAAGTACTCCAGATCATACACATTTTGCTGCTACGATGGCTGCTATGGAACTTGGTAAGCATGTATACGTAGAAAAACCTCTTGCACATAATATATGGGAGTTAAGAACTTTAAAAAAAGCTGCAAAATATTATGGTATTGTTTCTCAGATGGGAAATCAAGGACATACTACCAATGGAATAAGATGCATTAAAGAGTGGTATGATGCTGGAGTTTTAGGTGAAGTAAAAGAGGTTCATGCATGGATTGGAGGCTTTAATTTTAAACCAGGACATTATTGGACAAAACCTGAGAGTTTTCCTCCCCCTATTGATCCAATTCCAAGTCATTTAGATTGGGATTTATGGTTAGGTCCATCAAAATATAGAGATTTTAATACTGCTTATGCACCAAAATCGTGGCGAGGATTTTATGATTTTGGAAATGGCCAACTAGGAGATTGGGCTTGTCATACGTTGGACGGACCTTTCTGGGCATTAAATTTGGGAATGCCCAAAAGCGTTAAGGTCAGAATACCAAACCCAATGACAACACATAGTTTTGTTTCTGATCAATCTGTTGTTACCTACAATTTTGAAAATAGAGAAGATAAACCACCTGTAGCTTTAAAATGGTATGAAGGAGGAATTAAACCTTCTATTTTAAAAGATCTAGGAATTGATAAAATGAAACAATATAGTAGTCACGGTATGATCATGGTAGGTGAAAAAAATACATTAATAACAGGTGGAAGACCTAATAATCCTAGGTTATTGATGCCAGATTCTGAATGGAATGAATTTTTAAAAAATGCTCCAGAAAAAACTATTGCAAGAATTAAAGACGAAACACCAGTTGAAGAGTGGGTTGATGCTATTAAAAATAATATTCTTCCATTATCAAATTTTGATTACGGAGCTAGTCTAACAGAAATGGCCCTTTTAGGATGTCTAGCTCAAAGATTTAACGCAGATATAGACTATGACTCAAGAAACATGAAAATAACTAATAGACCTGACGTGAATGCTTTTATTAAAGAATCCGTTAGAGATGGTTGGTCATATGGTGAAAATCTCTCTTCTTATTAATAATTACATTTAAAATACATTGACTTATTTAAAAATGTTTATTAGATGTTAAAAATAGCTTACAATAAAATTTTTAGACATACGCTAGCTGAAAATCATAGATTCCCTATGGTAAAATATGACTTAATTCCTGAACTATTATTAAGTGAAAAAACGTGTAATTTCAAAAACTTCTTTAATCCCGGTGAGTTAAACGATTCAAATGTTTTAAGCACTCATGACAAAGATTATTATCATAGATTAAAAACACTTTTATTAACAAAAAAAGAAATTAGATCTATTGGTTTTCCAATGAGTAAAGAACTTGTTTTACGTGAAAAAAAAATTGCTCAGGGTACAATAGAATGTTCAGAATTTTCAATAAAAAATGGAATTTCTATGAATATTGCTGGTGGAACTCATCATGCTTTTTTTGATAAAGCAGAGGCATTTTGTATGTTAAATGACCAGGCTATTTCTACAAATTATTTATTTAAAAATAAATTAGCACAAAAGATTTTAATTATTGATTTAGACGTCCATCAAGGAAATGGAACTGCTTCAATTTTTAAGAATAATCCAGATGTTTTTACTTTATCATTTCATGGTCAAAAAAATTATCCTTTTAGGAAGGAAAAAAGTGATTTCGATTTTGGTTTCAACGATAATACAGGGGACAAATATTATCTGCTGAAATTAAAAAATATATTACCAAGAGTAATTGAAATATTTAAACCAGATTTTATTTTTTATTTAGCTGGGGTTGATGTATTAGAAAATGATAAGTTAGGAAGATTGTCTATGACCATAGATGGTTGCAAAGAGAGAGATAGATATGTTTTAAGTCTATGTAAAAAAAATAATATTCCAGTTCAAGTTAGCATGGGTGGAGGTTATTCTAAAAATATTAGTGATATTGTCCAAGCTCATTCAAATACATTTAGATTAGCTCAGGAAATTTATTTTTAAAATTCAATCAATAATAAACTTCACTGCCATCGAGACTATACTTGATTTAAAATCTGAATTTCTTTTATAATTACTATAATTTAAATCAATACTTTTTAAACCTACATCCCAAATTTTAAATTTAGTAAATATGTCAACATACTTTAATCCAAAGCCTAACTGATTTGAATTAAATGTTGATAAATCATAATCCGAAGTATAATATTTGGAACTAGATAAAAGTTTATCATAGGGTTCAAAATAATCAGATTTTGATTGCGAATAAAATCTATAAGAAGGATAAAAAGTAAATTTATCTGAAAGTTTCACAGGAAGTTCTAAATTTAAAGTGTGTGAGTTTATTCCCCAATCATCATAATAATATCTGTAATAACTTCTTAAAGTTAAATTTTCATTTAAAAAATAATTAAAACGCATTCCAATAGGAATTTTAATCCTGGTACTTGGAAGTCTTTCTATATCATCTGCTAGGTGAAAAACATCTTTGTTTAATTTGGAGGTGTATATGGATATGCTAGATGGATTCCCAATATAAAAATTATCTAAATCAGAAAAATAAACTCTTTGTAGAGGGTTTGCCAACCATCCCTGTTGTTTAATTAAGTCAATAAAAAATGCAAACTGAGTATTTTTAGTTAATATTTGAGAAAATAAAAAAGAGATAGAGTAAGTATTCCTAGATTTGTCGTTAATCAACCCAAACCCTTTTAACGGAGACCATTTATTTGTACTTAAGCCTTGTTGATTAAATATGGTTTTATTAGCAAAATAGCCAGAGTTTGTATTTCCTTCTGCATCAAGGTAAGCATCTAGTTCTTTGGGATATATAGGTATCCACTTATCTAAATAAATTTTAGTACTTAGACTCACTGATGTGTTTTTATTATTAAAAAGTTTTGTAATTCCTGCTCCAAAACCTAATGATTCGTAATCCCATTCTGTTGCAGAAGAAATATTTGCAGTTATTATAGTATTTCTATCATCAGAAGAATTTGAGTAATCAACATTTAAATTTTTCCAAGTGTCTACTTTAGAGGCTCCAGACGAAGCATACCATGGACTAGAAGTTTTATCGGAATTAGTTCCAGCGTCGAAAGGATTTCCATTACTTGAGGAGGCAGAGGTATAAGTTGAAATACCTAAATCTAAAGAGATCACATCGTCATCGCTCAAAGGAATACTAACAACTATAGTTGGACTAAAGTCTTGTAAATCTTCATTTCCTATTCCTCCTGTAACAGAAGCATTATTACCTTCTTGGTTGTAATAACTAGTTAAAAAATCTATTTCTATAGATTCTAAAACTCTTTTTTTATATACTTTGTCTTTCACTTTATCTTGACTAAAACTCAGTCCACAGATTAATAGTAAAAACAATAAAACATTTTTTTTCATAAACTAATTAATTACAACCACATCCTCCACCAACTTTACCACCATTACCACCACTTGAACCTTCTCTATACAATTGAAAATTTGTTTCAAATCTGCATATTTGTCTTTGAGAAAGTTCCATGTCAGGATCATTAATATTTACCTTTTCATATTCTTTTATACTGGCACAACTAACTGATGAATTAACTAATACAAAAAAAAGTAGGAGATTTTTTACTTGGTTAAATTTTTTCAATTTTAATATTTTTAGATTTTATGATTTTACTTTTATCATTTATTATAATACAGTCAATTCCTTTTAGCTGATTTATTAAGTTCATTCCAATTTCTTCGCCTAAAACATATACAGCAGTGGCTAATGCGTCAGCTAGCTCTGCATTTTCACTAAATATAGTAACACTCAATATACCTTGACTGGGATAACCAGTTCTAGGGTCTATTATGTGTGAAAATAACTTACCATTAAAATTAATAAATCTTTCATAATTTCCAGATGTTACTACCGCTTTATTTTCAACTGGTAGCCATGAAAATATTTTGGATTTATTTAAAGGGTTCACTATTGCCACCATCCAATCTTTTCCACTGGGTTTTTTACCCCAAGCTGTTAAATCACCAGAAGCATTTATAATTCCAGATTTGACGTTATTTTTTAATAAAATAAATTTTGCCTTGTCTGCTGCATACCCTTTTCCAATTGCACCAAAACCGATTTTCATTCCTTTAATTTTTAAAAAAACAGTTTGATTTTCTTTGTCTAAAATAATATTACGAAAACCAACTTTTGAAACAGATTTTCTTATTTCATCCTCCAAAGGAATTTCCATCATTTTTTTATCAAAATACCAGACTTTATCAAGCGATGCATAGCTGATATCAAATGCACCTTGTGATAAACCAGAAATTTTTAAGGATCTTGAAATTAGATTAAACAATTCTTTATCCACCTTTACGGGCTTGATTCCAGCATTTAAATTAATTTGAAAGGTTTGAGAATTTTTGTCCCAAGAAGAGATCAGTTTTTCAATTCTAGATATTTCTTTTATTGCTATATCTAATAAATAATTCGCGTTATATTCATCATCATCTACAATTGTTATTTCAAAATCACTGCCCATTAACATCGCATTTCTGGTGAATATGCTTTGAGATTGTAAATGAAAAAATATGAAAAGTAGAATTATATGTAGAAATAAATTTTTTTTCAAAAGGATTCAAGCAAATTAATATATTTTTTTGGTGAAGTTTTTTTATAACTAGTTTCTCCAATAACTTGACCATCCTTGTTGAGTATTACCACTAATGGAAAATAACCATTTGGGTTGTATTTTTCAGCTAAAAAATTATTAATTTCTTGTTGTTCTATTTTTAAAGCATTTTTCTTTTTCCTTGGAAAATCAGCCTGAATTAATATGTAGTTTTCTTTTGAATAATCTATAAATTCTTGAGAAGACCATATTTCTTTACTCAATTTAATACAAGGTCCACACCAATCAGATCCTTGAAAAACTAATATGATTTTTTTGTTTTGAGCTTGTGCTTTGGTTATCGAACTTTCGTAAGATGTTTCCCAGTTTTGAGAAAAAATCATCATAGAACTTAAAAGTATAATACCAAAAAATAATTTTTTCATTGTCTTAAAAATATAAAATTAGTTAATTAATTTTTCTTAATCCAAATTAAAATATTATTAGCAATTATTATCTTAATTTTTTTATTAATACTATCTGTTTTAATCTAGATGCATTAAATTTAAGTTATGAAACGATTAATTGTTTTATTTATTGTCATTCTTTTCCTTTCATGTTCTAAAAATAAAATCAATTTAGACTCCGATACATTATCCAGATACTCTATTGTAATTGAAAATGAAAATAAGTATATAGCAGATTCCTTAAATGTATATTTAAAAAAATCTTTAGGAGTTTATATTGCTCAACCATGGGGAAGCGAAACCTATATCCAATCTTGGAATAATCACTTAGCTATGCTAGATTTACCATCTAATTCTCCTGATTTAACTATATATAAAAAAATAGAAAAAGATATTTTTAAAAGGGTTTTAAAAAATGGAGAATTAGGAGAAGAATTAAAAATTTTGAGAGACAAAAATAAGTTAGTGATCGGTTTTAAATCACATCAAAACATATACTATAAATCAAAAAAATAATTTTGATATTTACAGAGATAGATTAGTTTTTTTATTATAATTTATTTTACTCTAATATAATAATTATCTAAACCTTATTCTCCTTTTATAGTAAGCTATATCGTTTAGAGAAAACTTAATTAAAGAATTTAAAGAAAGTGGGTACAAAGATAATTGGTATCCAAAAAATTCATAATTTATCAGAATTGTTAAAATCTAGTTTTCTTTTAAATCATACACCCAGAACCTCACTATTATACATCATTATACAAACACCTCCCGTCAAAAGAAAACCGATATTATTTGAGTATGGTAGTACCAATTAAAAATTACTATTGAGATTTTTTTGGTTTTTAGTAGTGCTGGCCGACTTTTTTCTCTAATTAAAAAACAGCACTTTAAAAAAACGGTTGGCAAATGGTTGGCAAAATCTAGTTTTTAAAATCAAAAAACCCTTGAAAATCAGATGATTAACAAGGGTTCTCGTACTCGAGATGGGACTTGAACCCATACGACCATTACTGATCATTGGATTTTAAGTCCAACGTGTCTACCAATTCCACCACTCGAGCTTAATGTGGTTCAGAGCGAAAGACGGGATTTGAACCCGCGACCTCCACCTTGGCAAGGTGATGCTCTACCCCTGAGCTACTTTCGCAAATTGGATTGCAAATGTAAAACAAAAAATCAAAAAAAATAAATTAAAATCCCTTAAATAAAAGTCAGTACTTAAGAGTTTAAAATTCTTTTAATTTCATTTAGTTTAATAAGTGCCTCAACGGGTGTTAATTCGTCTATATTTAAAGATAATATATCTTCTTTTAACTCTTCCAATTTAGGGTTATCCAAATTAAAAAAACTTAATTGAAGATCTGAGTCTTCCGTGTTTTTACTGTTTTTATTAAACTTATGAGACTTTTCTAATTTACTTAATATTTTTTTTGCTGACGAAATTAATTGCTTGGGCATTCCTGCCATTCTAGCTACATGAATGCCAAAACTATGAGCACTTCCGCCTGCAACAAGTTTTCTTAAAAAAATTACATTATCTGGTGATTCTTTAACCGATACGTTTGCATTACTAATCCTTTCAAATGAGTCTGCCATCATATTTAGCTCATGATAGTGTGTTGCAAATAAAGTTTTAGGTTTATAAGGGTGATCATGTAAAAATTCTGTGATAGCCCAAGCTATAGATATTCCATCGTAAGTGCTGGTTCCCCTTCCAATTTCATCTAACAAAATCAAACTTCTATTTGAAATATTATTAATAATAGCTGCTGCTTCGTTCATTTCAACCATAAAAGTTGATTCCCCAATTGAAATATTATCACTGGCGCCCACTCTTGTAAAAATTTTATCTACAACCCCCATTTCAACATGTTTAGCTGGAACAAAACTTCCTATTTGAGCCAACAAAACAATTAGAGCAGTTTGTCTAAGAATAGCAGATTTACCAGACATATTTGGTCCAGTTATCATCAGAATTTGATTCTTTTCATTATTTAATAAAATATCATTTGGAATGTAAGGGTTTTCAAAGGTTAATTGAGATTCAATGACAGGATGTCTCCCTTCAATAATCTTTAATTCATTTGAATTATTAATTAATGGCATTGAATAGTTGTTTTTTAATGCTTTTTCAGAAAAACTACATAAGCAATCTAATATTGCTATCCAATTCGAATTCTCTTTAATCAAATGAATAAAAGGAAGTATTTTTTGAATTAATTCCTCAAATATTTCATTTTCAAGCTTTAGAATATTTTCTTCTGCGTTCAGAATTTTTGATTCATATTCCTTTAATTCACCTGTAATATATCTCTCTGCATTTACTAAAGTTTGCTTTCTAATCCATTGATCAGGCACTTTGTCTTTGTGAATGTTTCTTACTTCAAGATAATATCCAAATACATTATTAAAATTAATTTTTAAAGATGATATTCCTGTGTTGTCT
>Ga0308015_10000851_pt1 | contig 13148 bp, 11 predicted proteins | sample Neamet231_FD_203128 | JGI IMG/M metagenome (GOLD analysis project Ga0308015, IMG submission 203128) | Marine microbial communities from water near the shore, Antarctic Ocean - #231 | ecosystem: Environmental > Aquatic > Marine > Unclassified | place: Southern Ocean | collected 2014-07-28
CCGACGCCAACGCCACCTCCGCCACGGTGTGCAACACCGCCGGCGGCGCCGACGGAACCGCCTGCGTGAGCCGCGTCTCGCTGCTGCTGAACTGGGGGCCGATCATGTACCTGCCGGTGGTGTTCGTGGTGATGCAGCGCATGAACGCGGGTGGCGACAGCGTGTGGTGGACGCTGCTCGCGGGCGCGCTGCTCACCGCCGCCGGCGCGGTGGTGCGCGTGGTGCCGAGCCTGCTGGGCGCGGAGGGCTCGGGCTGGGCGGTGTACTGCCTGCACGCGGGGCAGATCCTGAACGGCATGGCGGGCCCGATGATGAGCACCACCCCGTCGGCCATGAGCGCGGCGTGGTTCCCGCCGGACCAGCGCGCGATCGCCACCAGCATCGCCTACACGCCGGCCATCTTCGGGCCCGGCGTCGGCTTCTTCCTCGCGCAGTTCGTCACGACGTCGCAGAGCTTCCAGCTGCTGCTGTACGTCCAGGCGGCGGTGAGTCTGGCGGTGACGGCGCTCTGGCTCTGCGTGCCGCGGCTGCCGCGGCTGCCGCCCTCCAAGACGGCCGCGGCGAAGCGCGGCCAGGAGGGTTTCACGCCCGTCAAGGCTCACGACCGCAACTCGGTGCAAGGCATCCAGGTCAAGGCCGAGCTGCCGCCGTTCATGAGCAGCATGGGCAGCAGCTGCGGCAACCTGAGCTTTATGTGCCTGGCGGTGGCCGGCGGCCTCGTTTCGGGCGTCTTCAACTGCTGGTCGTCCAACCTGACGGTGACGCTCGGCGGCATTCCTGCCGGCCACCCGGGCCACCTCTCGCAGTCGCAGCTGCAGGGCCTGTCGCTGGGCGCCAACATCTCGGCGTTTGTGGGCACGCTGCTCATCGGGCCGGTCGCGGACTGGGCGTTCGTGAAGCGGCTGAAGCTGCTGATCCTGGGCCTCTTCGTGCTGCAGTTCATTGGCTACGTCGTCTTCATGCTGGCGCTGCCGCTGGCGAGCATGGAGCACGCGATCCTCCCCGGGCTGGGCGAGAACTACGGGCTGCTGCTGGCGGTGCTCTGCGTCTCCAGCGCGCTGAACGGCGCCTCGGTGCCCTGCTTCTTTGAGCTGGGGGCGGAGATGACGTACCCGAGCCAGGAGGGCATCTCGGCGGGCATCCTGCAGTGGCTGAACAACGCCGGCGGGCTGCTCGTGCTCGCGGTCTCGAGCGTCGCCGCGGCCTCGCACTTCACCAACGCGCTGATGGTCGTGACCATCGTGGTGGGCGGCGTCCTCGTGATCGTGGTGGAGGAGCAGTACCGCCGCAGCCAGGTGGACGACGGCGACGGGCTTTGGATGGACGAGAAGTCAAAGTTCAAGCAGGTCTCGTACACCGAGTCCCCCGGCGGCGGCGGCGGCGGCGGCTTCAGCGGGCCGGGCTCCAACGTCAAGATGGCGTCGCCCGCGCAGCAGTCGCGGCCGCGGCAGTTCTCGCAGTCACAGTGGCGGCAGATCGACGAGGGCATCGCGGCGGCGGAGCAGCTGGGCGACGAGCAGCTCAAGGTGGCGCTGCTGCGGAAGCGCGAGGAGATGAAGCAGAAGGAGGCCGCAGCGGCGGCGGCGCCTGTGCCCGGCGGCTTCAACGGCTACGACGGCTTGTAAAGCTGAATTACGCAGTGTTTATACGCTGTTAGCTAGTTCGCTGCTCAGAACGCCCACCAGCTGGCGGCCTGCCCGACGATGACCGTGGTCCACACAACGTAGAGCAGCAGCAGGAGGTAGGCCTGCAGCTTGCCCACGTAGTGCACCGCCTTGCCGTCGCTGTTGACGCCGGTCTTAGTCGCGAAGAAGGTGAGCAGCATCACCGAGGAGCAGGTGATGAGCAGGATGCGCAGCGACTGGATCTCGCTGACGTCCGACTTGCCCTCGCCCTGCCCGACGCCCGAGGCGCCCGCCTCCTTCTTCGTCCCGTCCAGCGCCGCCGCCGTCAAGTTTTTCGCCGTCTCCTCGATCGCGGCGCCCGTGATGGAGACGTCGCCGTAGATCAGGCCGTAGAGGAACAGGGGGAAGCCGAGCGCGAAGCAGATGTCGAAGATGTTGCTGCCGATGGCGTTGGCCACGGCGTCGTCGTAGTCGCCCTTGAGCGCGTCCTTGTAGCTGATGATCGTGTCCGGCACGGAACTCGCCGCCGCGCCGAGGATCACCGCGGTGAAGTACGGCGCGATGCCGAGCGCCTCGGCCGACTTGATCACGGCCTCGGCCAGCACGACGCACGCCAGTGCGATGAAGAGCGTCGAGAGCCCCAGCACGGCCCAGGCCTGCCCGCCCGTGGCGAAGTCCTTGCCGTCGAACAGCAGCTCGTTGCAGTCGCACGTCAGCAGCGCCGTCAGCTTGCTGCCGCCGCCGTCACTGTTTAGGTCGACGGCGTCGCTCTTCGCGCCGCCGCCGCTCATCTGCGACTGCAGGTCGCCGAACGCGTCGTCCTTGGTCGCGGCCGGCTTGCTCACGTCCACGCCCGCCTCGAGCTCGGTCTCGCCGCCCTCGTCGTCGTCGTCGGCTGAAAGAAGAGAAGTCGTGGTGGAAAGAGGGTCAGCAGCAGCTCAGCTGCGAAGGCAGAACTAGGAAAGCGGAGGAAAGAACGAAAATGAGCGACGCTGTGTGTACTAGGGGGTCAACAGCAGCAACAGCACGAGCAGCAGCACGAGCAGCAGCACGAGCAGCAGGCAGCAGCAGCAGCCTTCGGACTCACCTCCGGCCGTCGTCACCAGCACTACCGCGTAGACAACGTAGATGCTCATGAGCACGGCGCCCATCCACCAGGTCAGCACCGTGTTGTTCAGGAAGTAGATCATCACGACCTCGGCCAGCATAAAGAAGAAGCCGTCGCGAATCAGCGTGCTCCGCTGCAGAGCGATCTGCTCCACCTTCTTACCGTCCACCCCCTTAATCACCACGCTCCTGCGAAAGAAGCTGGTCAGCAGGAGCGGCCAGTGGGGTCGAGCAGCGGGGCAGCAGCAGGCAGCGGGCAGCGGGTAGCCAGACGACAGCCGCCACGCAGGCAGCCAGCAGCCAGCGACGCGGGCGGGCGGGCGATCGGCACAGCAGACAGTGGGGCGTCCGTGACGCACAGGATGCAGATCGCCGGGATCACCGCGCCGTTGAACAGCGCGCTGCCGGCGCACGTGGCGATGCCGGCCGAGAAGCCGTCGACGTCGTTGTACACGAACAGCAGCACCATCGTGGTGAAGAGCTCCGGCAGCGAGCTGGCCACCGCCTCGATGGACGCGCCGCGCACGCCGGGCGCCAGCTTGTACACCTCCGTGCCCAGGTAGTCCGCCGCCGGCTCGAACGAGTCGCACGCAAACGCGATAACGTACATCGCGATGCAAATCAGCACCATCGCCACGCCCAGCGCCACAACGTCCACCATCGCGGCGGCTGGGCGCGCCCTTCCAGCAGCGGCGCGCAAAAACTAAAGCGGCGGCCACGCGGCCACCGCTGCTCCGAGCGCTGTTCCGAGCAGCTGACTTATCCCAGCCGCCGAGGAGTCGTGCCGCCGTTGCGAGTAGCGATCGACCTCAGACGCTCAGCAGCCCCGCCAGACGAGCAGATCGGCGCAGGTTGAGATGACACGCGTCCCCCTCGAAATCGGCATCCTTAGTCAGAGCGGCGTGTGGCGGCCTTTCACGGCCCAGCACCGCACTACAGCAGGCGCAGGCGGCCGAGTTTGATACGAGAGAGGCCTGGCAGCACGCGGGCTGCGTCTGGCGCGCGCCACGCGACAAGAGCCAGCGTGGCGGAGACTCCGGCAATGGGCGACAAAGCGCCGTACGAGGCGGAGCTGCAGGAGATGAACGCGGCGACGCGGTTCTCGGAGCAGGAGCTGCGGGGCATGTACGAGCACGCGGGGGCGGAGGGGCAGAACGGCTTCAGCGCCGTGAGCGAGGTGGACTTCAACGCTATGTGCACGGAGCACGGGCTCACGTCGGGCGTGCTGCAGCATCGGCTGTGGGACGTGTTCGACGACGACGACGACCAGTGCGTGACGACCAAGGAGCTGATCCTGAGCCTCAACGCGCTCAAGATGGGCACCATCGACGACCTCACCAAGGTACGCGCCGGCTGCTGCCCGCCACCGGTGGCCGCCGCCGCCGCCGCCGCCGCCGCTGCTGCTGGCCGCTGCCGCTGCTGCTGAGTCCCGTCTGCAGCTCTTCTTCCGCATGTACGACGTAAACAACGACAAGAGCATCGACGTGGAGGAGGTGCTCTCCGTGTACTCCGACATCTTCGTTGTGAACACGGGCATCACCGCGGCGGGGCTGAACCCCGTGCAGGAGCAAAAGGTGCGGAGCTTTTTCAAGCAGGCGGACAAGAACTCGACAGGCGGGCTGGACTATGCGGAGTTTGCGAACGCAGTGAAGCTGCTGCACACGACGTCCGGCGGCGGCACGAAGCAGCCGTTCCTCACGCCGATCAATATGTACATGGTCTTCGTGACGGCCTTCTTTGAGCTCGGCACCAGCCTGAGCCTGCCCGCGATGGGCGCGCTCTCGGTGCAGATGCAGAACCGCTTCGACATTGGCGACGCGGACATCGGCGCGCTGGTGAGCTGGTACTACTGCGGCTCGATGTTCGGCCCGCTGTTCGGCGGGCAGCTGCTCATCAAGTTCGGCGCCGCGCGCACCATCATCCTGGCCAACAGCATCGTGGCGTGCGGCGCGTTCCTGCAGGCGTTCGCGGACGGGCCGGACCAGTTCTCGCTGCTGTGCGTGTCGCGCTTCGTGATCGGCTTCGGCGGGCTGATCACGCCCTTCACCACGCTGGAGGTGCTGTGCCGGCTGTTCCCGGACGACTTTATGCTCATGGCGGGCATCCGCAACCTGATCCAGTCGGCTTCTGGCTTCATGGCCTTCATGCTGCTGCCGTACCTGCAGAACGCAGACAACTACAACAACTGCCCGTCGAAGGAGCGCTACAACCAGATCATGGGCTTCGAAAACAGCACCGCCGCGACCGCGCCGCAGGGCGCGAACGGCGACGCGTGCTACGGCAAGGAGTACAACGACGCCACCACCACGGCGCTGTACGCGTGCCTGGTGTGCACGATCCTCTCGCTGACGTCCAACATCATCATCTACGCGCAGTTCCTGTCGGGCGACTCGAAGCCCAAGCCGCCGACGCTGGCCTCGCAGCTGCGCGCCTTCTCGGGCGCCATCACGCCGCAGTCGCCTTCGTCCTGGGCGCAGTGGAAGCTGCCGCTCAGCTTCTACCTCGCGTGCTACGGCATCCAGGCGCAGTACTTTGCGCCGTTCGCCTTCACCGCCTTCTCGATGAAGATCTACACGGTGAAGTTCGGCGCCACCGCTTCGAGCGCCGCCTTCCTCTCGGGCGTGATGAACGTGATGGGCGGCTGCCTCGGCCCGATCCTGGGCCCGGTCTCCGACAAGTTCGGCAAGCGCGCGCTGATGCTCGGCGGCTTCGGGATCCCCACGATCCTGGCCTTCATCCTGCTGGCAACAACCAGCGTGGAGGTTGGCGACATCAACGAGAGCGTGCTCTGGATGGCCACCATCGGCTTCGCCTGGACCTACGGCTTCGGCGACACCGTGGCCTACCCGAACATCCGGCTGCTGGTTGGGGCGGACCGCGCCGGCATCGGCTACGGCATTTTCGGCTTCATCGGCGGCGTGGTGGCTGTCGCTGTGCCCGCCATAGCCGGCGTGGTCATGGAGGCGTACGACGACCCATTAGACCCGACGACGTTCGGCAACGCGTGCTGCTGGTGCTTCGCGGTCATGGAGATCCTGGCCACGCTGGCGTGGACCGCCGTTCACTTCATGGAGGGCCCTAAGGCCGCCGTGAACCTGCCCGCCGACGACCTGATCGAGACCACCGACTCGGAGATCAACGCCGCGTCGCTCGTGTCGATCGAGTGAGCCTTGTAACTGTCCATTCTTAAGCTATGTCATGGGCCGCCATCTCCAGCTCGTCCGCAGACGGCGTGCTCTGCAGCCAGTGCGTCGAGCCGCGGTAGCTCGAGAGGTCGAGCTCCGCGTCGCGACCCGAGCTCTGAGTCGACGGTGTCCTGCCAAACTCCGCGTCCGAAATCGCGAACGGATCATCGTCGTCGTCGTCGTCGTCGTCTTCCACGTCCTCCTGCTTGGAGAACAAGTCGCCGATATTGTGCTCGTCGCGCGCTGCTCGCCCGAAGCAGCAAAACAGCCCCGGGGCGCCGGTGGAGCAGCACCCGGTGCCCTTGTGGTCCCCGCTGGCCCAGACGGAGCCCGAGTTCGCTCGCCTGCGCTGAAGCCAGGCGCCCGCGAACCGGTCCTCGGCGGAGGCGGGCGCGTCTGCCGCGCCCGCCGGCTTGGCGTCGGCGCCGTCCGCCTCCGCCGCAGCGGCGTCGCCCTTCTCCGCCGCGAGCATCCCTGCGTCCGCCCGCACCAGCCCCTTCTCGATGCCGCTCCGGTGAGCCGAGTCAGACATCAGGTCCAGCGGCGCCAGGATGTTGGCGGCCTGCTGGGCTCGGAAGTACCACAGCTTGGCGCCGGCCCAGTCCTGCTCCCCCTGCATGCGCACCGCCTCGTCGATCGCCGCCATCATGTCCTCGCGCGTCTGCTGCCCGTCCGGGTCCACGCGCAGGTCGTTCAGCACGTTCATTGCGGGCCTCTGCGCAGAGCTGCGCGCTGCGTCCATGATTGTCGGAGGTTGTCGATGCTGCTGCGTCGACGGCTGGTCCCTCCCGCTACCGTGCACCACAGCTAACTGCAAGCTGAAAACTGTAGGCCCTTCAAGCTCTAGCCCTTCGCCACGAGTTGACCCGCTCACGGTGTGCTGGCCCGCAAGGGGAAGATGCCAATTTTCGAGGAGGCTCCCCAATTTGGATGGGCTCCAGTACAGCCGTATTCAGTAGACAATTCACTCAAGTCTGCATGCCGCGCGGCGCAAACGTCGCGTTATCGTCCTCAATGAAGGTCTTGAGCGGCGAAGGCTGATCCATCGTGAGCTCAAACCGGGCCTCCTCCAGCCACGACGCCACGTTCGCGCTCCTTGCCTGCTCGGGGACAAGCGCAAGCTGCTCCTTCAGCGCCAGCGCCGCGAGCAGCGGCAATTCAAATACCAGTGAGGCCGCGTGCGCTTGCTCCAGCAGCGCCGTGACCTCCTTCCAGATCGGATCGAGGTGGAATGGATTGGACCGGGTCGGATCGGCGTCTTGGATCGCGGCAAGGTTGGCCTTGGCCTTGCGCCCAATGATCCGCGCCGTGAGCCACGGAGCGAGCGTCGGCACCGCGGGCTCCACGAGACCTTCTCGTATTGCTCGGCGTGCGCGAGCGCGTCGTCGAAGCGGCCGAGCTGCAGGCAGATGTCGGCCGCAATGTAGTTGAAGTGAAACAGCTGCACCAGTTTCCAGAACGTAATTTCCCAGCCGTGCATGTCGCCGTATGCCGACGCCACGTCCTCAGGCGCCGGCACGACAAGCGTCGTGCTGTCCAGGCATGCGCCAGTGATAAAAGCACCGTACACAGTGTTTGTTTTCATCCACTGTTCCACGTCAGGGCCCAATTGGCCGGTAAACGGAAAGTCCTTTACGAAATTGTCGTAGTCCGACGCGGAGGTCCACTGAGCTTGTTGACTCTCGAAATTGTCGAGGGCGATCTCAGAGTGGTAGCACCACCATAACGGCATTGCCATGTTCATGTGCCACCAGTCATTAGCCGCGAAATCATCGCGCAACGTTTCGGAAACGCGTGCACTTGTTTTGGCCATGCGTTCAACCCCGTCGATATCACCGCTCCAGGCAGCAAAAATGGTCATCTCTGTGTAGAAGTTACTGTGCCCGAACTGGTCGCACTGCTGCTTCACGTTGTCTGCCGAGTCAAAGACAGCAGTGAAATCCGGCAAGAAGCTCATGTCGCCGACTATGCTGGGCAGTTTGCCGCTCTGGTACGGCTTTCCCGTTCCACTCCAATTCGGTATCGTCGCACGGACTGCGCGGGACACTTCCGCCAGCTCCGGAACCCTGTCAATGTCGGGCACACACGCACATGACCACATCAACGCGTAAAAATCGATAGTGACTTGGCCCTCAGGGAGGTGCTCGAAGCGTTGCCGGTGCTTTTGGCCTCCTTGAAAACTGACAGTATTTCGTTGCCCCACTTGAAAACGTCAACCATGTGCTCCGGGTCTTGAATCTTGAAGGCGTTCGGCGGTCCGAAGAAGTACCCGAAGAAGCCTGGGACAAACGAAGTGAGCTTGAGCACCCCCAGTTCAGGAGGACTATTGGCCATGTTCACGGAGGCCATGAACGAATCCATTTCGCGGACATGGCATCTTTGATCTGCGCGTGCTCTGCTTGGTAAACGGGATTACCATTCAGGCCGATCCAGAGGATCGCGTTGCTTATGTTCTTGGCGAACTGGACGACGAGCTCGTCGGACTGTGGCCCTGACTGCTGGGTGAAAACGCGCCGTTTTGAAGGCCAGGATCTGTGCCGGCCAGGCTAGGATCTGAGCAGATCGTAGCCAGCAAGACGGCGAGGACTGTACTGGTGCTGCTCGTGCTGACCCTGCTGACGCTGCTGCCGCCGCAGTTCACGCTGAGCATCAAGGCGGCGGACGTCACCGTGGAGCGCGTCTATTTCGACGGCGCCGTCAAAGCTCGCCCCCGTAGCGGGCGCCGAGAGCTGCGCTAGCTTCGTCGACTGCAAGATGCGCGGCAAGGTGCTCATCGAGAAGGACACGCGCGCGTGGCTCAGCGACTGCATGATTAGCGGCTCCAGCTCCGCGGGGTGCAACGTCAAGGGCACGGCGGACTTCTCGCGCTGCGTCGTCGCGAACAACGCCGCAACCGGTGTGATGCTTGTGCTCGTGCTGCTGCCCGTGCTGCCCGTGCTGCCCGTGCTGCCCGTGCTGCTCATCCTGATCGTCGTGCTGATCCTCGACGCGGCAGGCATCGAAATCATGGCCGGCGCGCGCGTCACGATCAAGGACTCCAGCGAGATCAAGTCCAACCGCCCTACCTGTAGTAGAAACCATGCCCGATGATCGAGAACCGGCAGATTTGATCGAGAACCTTCGGCGGCCCCCTCGTGCAGATAGTGCTCGAACGTCACGGCGCCGCCGCCGCCGCCCTTCGGCCACTTGCCGTGCGACGGTGGTGGAGCCCGCGCTGAAGTTGATCGACACCTTCGACACGCTCAGCCGCGGCTGGGGTTTGGGCCTTCTGGGTGGCACGATCTTGTGCTGGGCTATGGCCCTCGGCCAGTTCATTCAGCTCCTGGACAAGCCAACGAGTGACGCCAAACTCGCTGACGGTCAACCGCCACCCGCGAATATCCCGCTCATTACCATCCTCAGCATGGTGCCGTTTTGGATGGCCAGCGACATCACGCAGACGTCGAGCCTCTGCGACCAGCTGGTGGACACGATCAACGACGCTGGGATCCGGTACCGCGAGCCCTGCTACACGCGAATCGCGTGGCTCGAGTCGCGGCTAACGCAGCTGAACCGAGGGCAAGGCCTCGGCTTCAAGGTCGCCGGGACTGTCATCGACCAGCGCCTGCTCAACATCATGGCGGTCTCGCTGGCTGGTGGACTTTCGACGGTGCTCACGACGCTCTTCGCGCTCACCGACGAGTCGGCAGCGGTCTCCACATACGGCAGCGGCGCGTGCGCGCCGTCCGCCGCGCAGGTGAAGCTAACCTCCGGCGGCGCGGGGAACTGCTCCTTCGCCAACCTCACCATCGGCTCGATGCTCTGAATAGCGCTTCTAACAGAATATTTGTCTTCAATTGTTACAGGTCTACCCGCGGCCGCACTTCATGCTCGGGTGCGCGCCGGCGACGATGATGCGCCAGTTGCCGCAGTCCGTCTTGGAGCCGCTGCCGCCGCTGCCGCAGGTGGCGCGGTTGACGCCGCAGGTCTTGGACACGCCGGTGGACTTGGTGTCGCACGGCAGCATCATTTCGAAGTAGCCGCAGCCGTCGCAGCAGCCCTCGACGCCGATGGCCTCGAGCAGGTGGTCGCCGACCGCCAGCTGCTTGTCGTACTCGGTGACGTGGCCCCAGATGTTGCCGCCGTGGTAGGTCGGGTTGTCCACGCCAATCCAGCCGCCCTTGCCCATGTCAACATGGTAGCGGAAGTGGTATTTTCCAGCGACGTTGACGCGGAAGGGGATGCGGATGTGGAAGCCGATGTTCCTGGCCGATCCCTTGTTCCCCTTTCCACCGTTGCAGACGTCCTGGTTGCGGAGCTTGCTCGTGTCCGTGAGGATCTTCTGGCAGTAGCCCTTGTCCTTGGCCGCCTTGGACATTTGCCGGCAGTTGATGATGGCCTGCCGAGCGCTATTGAGCGTGGTGCCCTTCATGGAGGTGGTGCACTTGCTTGTCTTGTAGTCGATGCAGCCGAAGACGACGTCCTGGCCAGTCGTGTCCTTGACCGCCGGGTTCAGGTCGCCGAAGGCGGCGCCGTGCGCCGGGCAGCTGTAGTGCTGGTCGGAGCCGACGGGCAGGTAGTTGACGACCGAGTTGGCGCACTTGGCTGTGTTGCACTCAGTGGGGATGGCCACCTGCAGCGACGACCAGCCGTCGCAGCAGCCCTCGAAGCCGATCGCCTCGAATTTCACCGAGCCGGCCTTGAGATAGCGCTCAAAGTACACGTAACCCCAGACATTGCCGGTGTGGTGGTAGCAGACGCCGTCGAAGCAGGTGAAGCCGCCGTTGCGGCCCCAGTCGACGTGCCACCGGAAGCGGTACAGCGCGTCGAAGCCGACCTTGATGTCCATCGTGTACTTGTACACGAGGTCGCGCGTGCTGCCGCCCTTGCAGATGTCGGCGTTCCGCAGGTGCTCGGCGTTCTTGAGCGTGGCCCGGCAGTACTTCTTGCCGTCCGGCCGCGGCGACTTGTTGAACGACGCCAGTGCGGCGGCGTAGCCCTTCTCGGGGCCGCCGAACAGCTTCTTGGGGATCGTGTACTTGCTCCGCCGCGACTCGTAGAACAGCTTGCCGAAGGAGAGCGCCGGCGCGCGCTTGGTGATGGGGATCGTCAGGCGGCAGTAGACGTCGTTGTGCTTGTCCTTGTCCGCAGTCCAGATCCACTGAGCGTTCGGGCTGATGCCCTTGATGTCGCCGCGCTTCACGCGGTGCCAGACTGTCGTCGGGTCGTCGTTCCGCCCGTACTGGCTGGGGTGCGCCCAGCCGCCACCAACAGTTGGTGTGAAGCTAGGCAGGTTCCAGCCCTTGGGCGGCTTGGCCGACAGCCCCGCCTGCGCCTGCGCCCCGTGCGTCCAGCACCACCAGTCGTTGGCGTCTGTGACGAAACCGACGGAGTGCGGGGTGCTGATCCGCACCTGGGCCATGATGGCGCCGACGCCTCCGCGGCCCTGCTCCGCGTCGACGCCGTCGATGGCGACGACGAGCGCCTTGGTGACCGGCGCCTGGAACTTGTAGGTGTCGGCAACGCTCCAGCTCTGGCCGCTGCCCTGCTCCTGGCCGTTAAGGAAGAGCTTGTACGCGTTATCGACCGCGACGCTCACCTCACCCTTCACAACAATTGAACCGGCCGGCAGCTTCTCGCACGTCGCGGCGTTGGGGCTGCTCTGCACCAGAGCCGCGTTCCGGCCGGAGGCCACGTCGCGCCAGCACGCGCCCGGCGAGCGTTTCTGGATGGACTGATACTTGGTGCACTTGCCGGTCACATTGTCCGTCATGGCCGCGCCTGTGTTCGGGTCCGTTGCGCACGGCACCTTGTCGCAGTCGTAGGTCTGGCCGTTGGACTGGCACTGGTCCTTGCAGTCCGCGTCGCACGGAAGCCGGACCTTCAGCCAGGTGTCGCCGTCGCAGCAGTCTTCGAAGCCCAGTGCCTCAAAGTAGTGGTCGCCGGCGGTGAGCGCGGCGTCGAAGCGGAGGTGCTCGCTCCAGATGTTCTCGCTGCGGCCCTGGGTGCCGTCGATTCCGACGTAGCCGCCGCGGCCGAAGTCCGCTTGGAAGCGGAAGCGGTAGGTGCCGGGGTACCAGACCTTGAACGGGAGGCGCATGTGGAAGCCAATGTTGGTCTTCGTCGTGCTCTCGCAGACCTGCTGGTTGCTGAGCATCTGGGCGGTGTCCAGCTCCTTGTGGCAGAAGCCGGCGCAGCCGCTGAGGTCGGCCTTCCGCGCGGCGGCGTCGCACTTGTTGGAGCAGCTGTTGAAGGCGGTCAGGGCGCCGCTGTAGCTACCGCTGCGGACGCAGATCGCGCCAAACTCGAGCGAGTAATCGAGCTTCGTGAGCTGCGGCCCGTTCTTCGCCCACGTCGGGACGGCGCCGGCGAAGGGTAGCTTGTTCATCGGCGTCTTAGACCACAGCGCCTTGGGCTGCTTGTAGTACTTGCTGATGACGCCGTTCAGCGCGCAGTTGGCCGGCACGCTGCTCAGGCTGTTGGTGGTGCCGACGCCCACCGTGTACGCCGCCTTCTCGAGCTGGTACTTGTTCGGGCACAGCGCCAGGTGCTTGGTGAACAGCGCCGCGTTCGGAATGATCGCCGACTGCGTGCGCTTGATGACAGGCAGGATGCCCTTGGCGCTGCCCGGGCTGGCCCAGCGGACGATGAGCCCGGCGCCGCCGCCGCGCTCGAAGAAGGTGACGTAGATCGCGTGCATGCCGGCGGTGAGGTACTTGGTGCCGGACTTGGCGCGCATGCTGTGCAGGCCGTCGTTGTCCACGAGCTTGGTGGTGTCCATGAAGAGCTGCGAGCCATCGTCCGAGATGACCGTGAAGGTCCACTTGTCGGCCACCGGGATCTTGACGAACCCTTGGTGGCTCGTCGCGAAGTGGTCGCGAAACTGCTTCCCGTCGTTCTGCAGGTTCGCCCAGAGGCCGCCGCTGCCGCAGGTGTACGCGTTGTGCACGTCGTTTGCGCGGTACGGGCAGTTCGTTGTCTTGAAGTCCATGCAGCCGAAGGTCAGCGCCTGGTTCGCCAGGTGGCCGCGGCCGACGGAGCAGGTGTAGTCGCTGGAGCTGACAGACGTGATGTCCACCAGCTTGCCCTTGGCGTTGGCGCACTTGGTGCCCGCGCCGGCGCAGAAGATAGGCAGGGCCACCTGCACGGACGCGCGGCCGTCGCAGCAGTTCTCGAACCCGAGGCCCGTCACGGTGTGCACGCCGGGCAGCAGCGTCTGCTTGAAGTTCACGAAGCCCCACACGGACTTGAA
>Ga0308015_10000860_pt1 | contig 13064 bp, 21 predicted proteins | sample Neamet231_FD_203128 | JGI IMG/M metagenome (GOLD analysis project Ga0308015, IMG submission 203128) | Marine microbial communities from water near the shore, Antarctic Ocean - #231 | ecosystem: Environmental > Aquatic > Marine > Unclassified | place: Southern Ocean | collected 2014-07-28
GCACGGCGTTGAGTACGGGACGAAGTGAGTTGAACGCCGCATCCTGAGTTGCGAAAAATTGAGATTTGAGAGTAAGAAGAACGTAACCCTCATGGTCTAAAATGTAGTAATCGAATTGCTGCATGTGAACCTCCAGTTCGTAAAAAATGAGGCGGGAAAAAAGATCCCACCCCCTAGTAATCAGGCTGCTTGTTTCATTTGAGTTTGCTTGTACTGCATGGCAATCGGTCCCCACTGGGAAACCATCTGATCTGCAATGCCTTGATATGTTTTGCTTCGCTCCTTCCACCTGTCATCTGAGGGGGTAGCGTCAAAGCAATCCTGCCGACGAGTCCCACCGTTCTCGATTGAGACCCCATCAACTGAGCCTGTACGCTCTAACGGCGGCAGACCTTTAAGCCATAGGTGGGTCATTTTTGAGGTGTTGTCTGGCGAATCCTCACTAGTCGCGAAGTGCCAAGGCTGGACGGTTGTGCGCTTGAACGTGCCGTCATCCTTCGCGAGGCTTTCGAAGTCGCCGCCCCAAATTAATTTTTTCGCAACGTGGTGCATTTTGGGATTCTCGACGCACATCATCGGAGCATTGCCCGCCATCACATCGCGGAATAACTGGGCAGCTTCCTGCGTTTCATTCCAGAGATCAGGGAGGGTTCGCCCGATAGGTAATTTCTTAGGCACAGGGAGACCTGTTACCGGTGAGATGGGATCTTGACCCTGACGCCCTGAGATCCAACGCAGTGCGGTAGAGCAGAGCCGTGGGCATGGTGGGTGCGCGAGGATAATCAAATCCCACTCGTCCCAAGTCATGACCTCACGAACATCGCCTTTAAGATGTCGATTAGTGGGAGTGTCGGCGTCCAGCAAGTCGCACGACCAAGCGTCGAACCCCGCCCAAAAAAACGCATCTCTGATCACGCCGGAACTCTCGCATCCGATTAATACCTTGAGGTCGTTGCGGTCCATTACTCAACTCCAACCGATACACAAATTGTGCTGACATACAGTTTTCTGGAGTTGGTGCCGACGCTCTTAACTAGGCAGTCGATGGTCTTGCCTTCGAAGCTCTGCCAGTTGTGCATGTAAAGTTCCATGTGGTCCGACATTGTGAGAAAGGTCTCAACCTTGTCGGAACCTTCGAAGCTCCCCTTCAGCTCGTAACGCGGATTTCCGTTTACTGAATTGTTGACTCGCTTGACGTTCAAAATCAGGACCGTCGATGCGTACCATTTGCGTTGTGTTGTTTGTGTCATTTGTGAACCTCCCAGTTCGGTTGAATTTCCATGACGCCTTGCGGCGTTTCGACCGGTATTCCTCCGGCGGCTCTTCAGATGGACTAGATGAGCTGAGAAAAGAAAATGTACATGGCGACAGCGGAACCGCTGATGATTGGCAGCAAGCATATGAAGAGAATGTTCAGGACAGATTCCTGACTGATTGATCTGCCGCCTCGCGTCTCCGAAGCAAAAGCCATCGCTCCGAACGTGATGAAAAAACCGAAGGTGAGGAAGAAGGCACCGCCTAAAATTTGGTTGATAAGTTCAAAATACATTTGCTGCTCCTTATAGGTATCTGCGAGTGATTGTGTTTTTAAAAGTTGGTACGCCGTTGACATGTCCCATGTACATGTAGAGTCCGGCGTAAATAGAGCTGGTCTCGTCGCGGCTAAGTAGTCCTGCGGCGATTGCCTTTTCAAAAGCTAGTGCGGGGTTTTCGTAATTCATTTGAACCTCCCAGTTCGAACTGCCAAAATGGCAGAGAACCCGCACATTAAACTAAGTCTAAACCTTTAGTCAACCTTTTTTTGAAGTCCTGCTCATTTAACGCGATAATGATTCTTTAGACCAAGGTGCAGACCGCATGGATCCAAACGATGAACGCCTAAGCCGAATCGAAAAGAAAGTTGATCAGTTGGCTGTAATGATGAGCGACCTTGCGCGGCTGGATGAGCGAGCCGACGGCATTGAGGTCAGGATCAACCGGCATGAGCTGCGGATCGATGTGATCGAAAGCCAAACGAATCGACAGGCTGAAACCCTCGCGGCAATGTCAGGTAAAGGCTTGATGATTGAACGTGCCGCTTGGATCCTGTTCGCGGCTGGCGTTGGCGCCGCATCACATATTTTTTAAATCGCGGGGAAGAATCTAATCCCCCCATTCCCATCTTCTCTAGTAGGTGAGTAACGAAATGAAGGCAGACACAGAGCAGCCGTTAACGCTCAGGCAAGAGAAGTTCATCCGGTTCTATTTGGAGACGGGAAACGGAGCGGAGGCAGCTCGACAGGCTGGTTACAGTCCTCACACTGCGCGAGTCATCGCTTACGAGAACCTGCTTAAACCTTACATCAAACAAGCAATTGCCACTAAAAGGACCGAACTCATGCAGGATTCAGAGACAAAGATCGCTCAATACCTTTCAATGCTGGAAGCTGAGTCAACCAGCGCTGATCAATCAAGCTCAAGGATCAGGGCGTTGGAGCTGCTATTAAAAGCCAATGGCGCATTCATCGAACGGTCTGAAGTTGTCAGCTTCGACGGCGCCTTTTTGGCTGATCTATCGGATATAGAGCCTGATGTCGTGGTTAATGAGGAAGGCGAACCCGTGAATCCGTTTGAAATCAAGGAGCTGCATTGATTGAGCGCGACCTTCGTAAGGTCGAGGTCTCAGGTTTCCCGCTCTTTTACAGGATCAAACCGACCCTCCCAGCACCCCAGAATCAGGTCCAGATCGGGGTCGGGTGGGGTAGGAAAACACGCCATCCGCGCCTCGCTCACCATGGTTCCATGACTGTCACCGCTCTAACTAGCACCATTTTTGAGGGGGCATACCTTATGAGAGTACCTGTATGACAAGTATACGAACTAGATTGCTCGAAAATGTAGAAATAGGCACTACTGAAGAGGGTCATTCAGAGACGCTGTGGGGTGATGACAGCCCGACGGGGGGCAAAATGATCCTAATAAACGACAGCCTTTATAAGGGACGAGCAAAAGACAAAATGATTGCGGCTGAATCGCTTCATTTGCTCAAGTTAGTTGACCCTAAACGCCACGCAGATCTAGAAAAAGCAGCCCTAGCTGACCCAGAATATATGGATTGGGCAAAACGCTCCTATGGCTTTGCTACAGGTAAGACGCCCTACCCTGAAACAGGAGAATTTGAGCCTGAAGCCACGCGAGAAAAACGCTCTTTTGACAAATGGCACAACATTTCCCGCTTTGACCAGGTGATTGGTGGCTACGTCTACGCTGAAGATGAAGATTTACCCACGATGAAAAATTGGAAAAGAGAAGACCTACCTATGGGTGACTCTCTCCGATCAAAGCTTGACGCATTTGCAACAGAATTCACTACGCCAGACATCCAGAAACCAGCAGAAATTCCAGCAGCTCCTCCCGCACGACTTGGTTTAAAGGGGGGCGGTCTTTATGGCAGCGACAAAGAAAAAATGAGGGAAAAATGAAAACCAAAATCTTAATTTTAGCGGCGTTTCTTACCTCTGGCTGTACCTGGTATGGCGAGATCGAGCATGTCTCAAGCCTCCCTAATGGAACCCCCTTCAACAACCTGGACGAGACCTCGGTAGACGCCCTGTGGACCGGCATAAGGATAGAAAAGAACGGATGGTACATAGATGGTGCCGTAGGTGTAGACACCTCTAACGAGTACGAGGGAAGGAATCCTTACGGTCGAGCTAAGTTCGGAAAGAACCTGATTAAGTGGGGCGGCGAATGAAGGGACAAAAGCATTATTTCAGAGACGGAACCCTGCATACGGGAGGGTCTCACAAGATGCCAGACGGGAAGGTTCACTCTGGGGCGAAGCATACGAAAAACAGCAAGCCTTTGGTCCACATGAAGGATCTTTCTAAGACTGCCAAAGCGAAGGCTAAACGTAATGGTGACTAGCCTTTACGTTGTCACTATCGGTACTTGGTTCCACCTGTCCACCTTCATGGGCGGCACCCAAGTAAACGAGTGTGCGGCACAGCAGGAGCGTGTCGAATTGCGGTTTGAAATCACTACGGTTTGCCTAACTAGATCCGAAGAAATTCTGATGGTTGATAAGGAGATATACCAAAGATGACTAGCTACCCGCCAACAAAAAAGAAAAAGAAAAAGAAAAGGAAACCCGCGCCCAAATGAAAACCTATGAGTTAGAACGATTCGCATATCACCCAGACGGGACTATGGGATCCATGATGGTGGGAGACCAGCGTTTCTATTCGATAGAGAGACCTTGGCTGGATAACGCACCAAACGTGTCTTGTATACCCGAAGGTACTTATTCGATGGGCTGGAGAGTAAGTCCTCGCTTCGGCGAGACATGGCATGTGCAGGACGTTCCTGGTCGAACCCATATTTTAATTCACGCAGCTAATTTCCCGCATGACGTAGAGGGATGCATTGGATTAGGAACACGGACTATGGACGCAAAAATTGCAGTAGGCAGCTCCAGAAGAGGCGTAAAGCTTTTTGACGAGCTGACGGAGGGTGTCGAATGGCAGCTAAAAATCGTCTTTGCCAAGTTTGCGGGAACGTAGTTGCAGGGAAAAGCAGGAAAGCTCTCTGTTATCCGTGCCTCCATAAAGCTCAACGAGAAGAGGCAACAAAATCTCCAGAGCAATTTCTACTGTATCGGCTAAGGAGAGCCAGAGGGAGAGCGCAAACAAAAAATCTAGAGTTCGATTTAGATCACGAATGTCTTATCGATCTGTATCAAAACCAGAAAGGCTACTGCGCTATTTCTGAATTGCCGATGACCTACACCTACGAGAATCCCGATCTGTGTATATCTATAGACCGAATGGATAACGAGGTTGGCTACATAAAAACGAATATCAGGTTGGTTTGCTACAGGGTAAATATCATGCGAAACGAACTATCTCTCGAAATGTTTAATTGGTGGGTCAAACAGATTGTCAAATGACATAGAAGCAATTGCGCGAGTTTTAAAAAACGATTTTCCGCTCTACGCAAAGAACATCCTGAAGATTATTACTAAGGAGGGAGCCGTTAAGCCCTTCATGCTGAACACGGGTCAGCTCAATATCCACAATCAGCTTGAAAAACAGCTAAAGGAAACCGGCAGGATCCGCGCATTGGTCCTGAAAGCCAGACAAGTAGGCATATCCACATACGTTGAAGGGAGATTTTTCTGGCGAATTACTCAAAATCGCAACGCAAACGCCTTTGTACTGTCCCATTTAGCGGAATCTACCAACAGCATCTTCAATATGGTGCGTCACTTCTACGACAACATTCCACACGACGCATTTAAACCACCGATATCTAGCCAATCAGCTCAGACACTGGTCTTCGATAAGCTCAATTCTAGGTATCGAGTCGGTACAGCTCGGTCCTCACAGACGGGTCGAGGGCAAACAAACAGGTTTGTCCACGGATCTGAGGTCGCTTTCTATCCTCAAGGCGCAGATATCGTTGCTGGTTTGCTGCAAACAGTTGGCGGTGTGGACTCTGAAGTGATCTTGGAATCCACCGCAAACGGTGCTGGTGGTTGGTATTACGATCAGGTAATGAAGAGCTTACGTGGAGAAACTGAGTGGATTACCTGCTTTGTACCCTGGTTCTGGATGCCAGAGTACGTCAGAAAACCTGACCCTTACTTCAGAAGAACGCCTGAAGAGGACAAATTGGCAAAGGTTTACAACCTAACTGACGCTCAATTGTGCTTTAGGAGGGCAAAACTAGACGAATTAGGGGGTACAGACCTCTTCAGACAGGAATATCCCAGCACTCCAATCGAGTCGTTCCTAACCAGTGGTAGGTGTTTCGTAGAGGAAAAGACCCTAGCAATAGCCGAAAGCGAGTGTTATTCCCCCGATTTCATAGGAGAAATTCGCGAGGGGCAGATATCTCCCTTAGAGAAAGGCGCCTACAAAGAGTGGTTACCCCCTATTCCAGACGAGAGTTATGTTATCGGCGTCGATGTTGCCGAAGGTCTCAACTATGGCGACTACAGTTGCGCTCAGGTTTTAGATTCTTTGGGCAGACAGGTCGCTTGTTGGCACGGTCACATCGATCCTTGGGAGTGGGGCAATGTGGTTAAGCAGTTGGGTCAGCGATTCAATACTGCCTATATTATCGTTGAACGTAACAACCATGGTCTAACCACTCTGCGAAGACTTCAAGAGGTTAACTACCCCAACCTTTTCATTGAGTCTTCATTAGACAATGCTTACGGAGATAAGCTGACCAAGCGAGGCGGCTTCCTCACGACAAGCAAATCAAAACCACTCATCATCGACAACCTCGCAGCCCTCCTCCGACAAGAGGAAAGTGGCATCGCAGACTTGGAATTAGTTAACGAGTTACGGACGTATGTCATTGATGAAAAAGGGTCTTTCAATTCCCAGCGCGGGTGCTATGATGACAGAGTGATAGCTCAAGCTATTGCCTTGCATGGACTTGCATCAATGCCTCGAACGAGGTCGCCGCAGATACAAAAGCGGTATAAATCAGTTGATTCTGTGGCAGGGTATTAATGAGTGAGCTAGTCCAGTTCATTGAACCAGAAAACAAAGAGCCGTCCGGTGAGCAAGATTCAGAGATACAGAATCTTGGATATCGTTTAAAGACTCAGTTTCAGGAATTCAAAGACGCTAGGAAAGATACTGAGAAGGAGTGGCTTAAAGACCTCCGTCAGTTTCAGGCTATCTACGAGCCAGACGTTTTAGCACGGCTAAACGAATCAGGCGCTCGATCAAAAGTATTCGTTGGGCTTACCCGCACCAAGGTCATGGCTGCATACAGCCGAATAATCGACCTGTTGTTCCAGCATGGTGATGCGTACTTCGCGGTCCAAGAGACTGAGATCCCTCAGATAGATCCTCTAAAGGCAATGCAGTTAAGAGAAGCAGCTCAACAGCAGCTCATCCAAGCCAGCGGTCTAGACCCTGCCGCAAACCAAGATCTCGTTATAGCTCGAATGAAAGAACTCGAAAGCGAGTTTAAGGACGTCGAGAAAAAGATTGCGACGAAAGCCGCAGAGAAAATGACGCGAGTTATTCTGGACCAGCTCCAAGATGTTAACGCTGAACAGAAATTAAAAGAATCCATCATGGAAAGCTGCATCTTCGGAAGCGGTGCTGTGAAAGCCGGAACGGTCAGGATTGATCGTAAAAAGAGCTACAGCAAAGTGATGGACCCACAAACAGGTCAGGAAAAATTTGCTTTATCAGAGATAGAGCAACCGGCACCAGATCTAGAATCTGTTTCTATTTTTGACTTGTACCCAGACCCTTTCTGCACATCTCTCGAAGATTGTGATGGGTTATTTCGCCGCCACGTTTTGACCAAGAGACAATTCCGCGAACTGGCAAACCTTCCAGGGTTTGACCCAGAGATCGTGAAGTACGTCTTGAAGCAGAACAAGAACGGCAATCACCAAGAAGAAGACCACGAACGAACCCGACGTCAGATATCAGGCGTTCACGACCATGGCGAGTCTGGGCGTTATGAGGTTTTAGAGTACTGGGGAAATATTGACGGACACGCGCTGAAGGAAAACGGTTTCGATTTAGAAGAAGGCGTTGATCTAACTGAGGACTATTCGGTCTGCGTGTGGATCTCAAAAGAAAAAGTTTTGAAGATTATGTTGAACCCGATTTCGGGCTACAAGATTCCCTACATGATTTTCCCATACGAGAAGTCCCCTCACAGTTTTTGGGGGACAGGCGTTCCGGCAATGATGCGGGACTCGCAGACTACGATGAATGCGGCGACTAGAATTTGGATAGACAACATGGCGCTATCCTCCGGTCCCCTGGTTGAAGTAAATACAGACCTACTTGCTGACGGAGAAGATCCAACGGACATTCATCCGTGGAGAGTTTTTCTCAGAAGCGGTGGTGATGGCTCAATGCCAGCCGTTAGGTTTTATCAACCGATAGCGAATGCTAATGGCTTGAACCAAATCGTAGAGCTGTTCAGAAGATTTGCTGACGAGACAACGTCCCTCCCCTCTTATACGCACGGGGAGCAAACCAGATCAATGAACAAAACGGCTACAGGTATATCAATGCTGATGGGTGCGGCAAACGTCGCGCTGAAAAGCACAATCAAGAATATAGACGATTTCTTACTCGAACCGATGGTCGAAAGCCTTTTCCATTACAACATGGAATTCGGAACAGATGAGGAAGCGAAGGGCGATTTAAAGATCGTCCCCAGAGGAAGCACGGCTCTGGTCCAAAAGGAAGTGCAATCCCAAAGACTCTTGCAGTTTTTAAGTCTTGTAAGTAACCCCATGGATGCGGCGTTAGTGGATAGAGGTCAATTGCTTCGAGATATAGCGAAGAGCATGGACATCGATCCAGATGAAATACTTAAATCTACGGAGCAACTTCAAGCTGAACAACAAGCAGCCCAACAACAGGCTCTCCAAGATCAAGCTATCGCCGGAGCAAGCTCAGGCGGTCCTATGGCTCAAAGCGCAGCCCCAATGGGACCACCTCCAGAACCTCTTATGTAACCGACTTGAGGATGCTCAAGATCGTTTATCAGTAGCTGAACAAACGAATTTTAGGTTCGAGCAAGGACGACTCAATGAGTTGCGTTTCTTGCTTGAACTAGAAGGCGCAGCAAAAGCTGTACTCAATAAGACACAGACCCGTGCCAATCGGATATCTGTGATTTAGCGAACATCCAAAAGGACTCGTAACAAATGGCAAATAGAAATGACCCAGAGCGATTAGAAAAAGAAGCCAAGCAAATGATGGAAGAAGCTTATCCGCAAACTACTGAACCCGTGGCAACGGACACTCAGGAAGTTGAAGAAGAGTTAATCCAAGAAGCCCCCGTCGAGCAGCCGGAACAGGTGGAATTTGAGGCAGAAGCTCCTAGTGAAGACGAAATTCGCGGCGAACAACCGTCAGAACTAGACGTCCTTATGTCGAGAATCGACAAAGCGGAACGTGCAATGAAAGGCGCTCAGGCAAAAATGACGAAGAGTAACCAGGAGGCGAGTGAGTTGCGGAACAAAAACGCAAATCTACTTACGGCTGTTGGCGACTTGAAAGGTCAGCTTGTAGACCAGCAACGCGATGAATCGAAGATCAATCAGCTTAGGGAAGACTATCCTGATTTTGTACCACTCCTCGATGACAACGATGCACTACGAGCGGAGATTGGAAGGACCAGAGAATCATTAAACGCTGTAGAAGATGAAAGGCAAAGTTTAAAAAACATAAAACTAGAGGAAGCACACTTCTTAAAAATTGAAGCGTTGCATCCAGATGTTTCTGAAATCACTCAAACAAGTGATTGGGCTTTATGGCTAGACTCGCAAGGCGCTGATGTTCAGCACTATGTAGATGCTGGCAGCGCAAACGATGTCAATTATGTTCTCAGCAAATTTAAAGATGACTTGAAAATCCAAGCTCCTACGCCGCGAGAAGCTGCTCTCGAAAAGGCACAGTCGGCGGCAACGCCGCGCATGCCTAAAGCTCGAAAGCAGAAAGTTGGTGGACAGAAAACTTGGACAGTGGATGACATCACTCAGATGCCATTAGAAGAATTCGAGCTACACAAAGCGGAAATTCTTCAGCACATGTCAGAGGGATCTATTCGCCGTTAATTATTTTTCTCGCATGAGGATTTTTTAAAATGGCATTTGGACATAGTACGGGCGCAAACTCGGAAGTAAATTTCATACCCGAAATATTTAGCAAGCTACTGCAAGCTAAATTTTACAAGCAGTCGGTTTTACCGGCAATTTCTAACAATGACTACACTGGGGAAATCACCGGTCAAGGCGACAAGGTTACTATCAGAACCGTACCCGCCGTAACCATTGGTGACTACGCAGGATCAATTACTACGCAGGAGCTTACAACTTCTAAAGTGGAATTGTTGATCGACAAAGCGAAATATTACAGCTTTGAAGTTCAGGATATTTTGAAGGCTCAATCCAACATCGACCTTCTTGAGGCGGCATCTGGTGATGCTTCTGAAGGAATGCGAGTTGCGGTAGAGACAGATGTTCTTACAGGTGTAGTAACTGGAGCCACAACAATTGGCTCTCAGACAACTATCACGGCAGCTAACGTGCTGACCACGATCCTTGGAATGTCTACGTCGCTCGACAATCTGAACATTCCAGAGGAAGGACGATTCATCGTTGTTTCTCCAGAGTTCGTTAGTTTGTTAAAGCAGTCAGAGCTTCGTCAAGCGTACCTCACAGGGGACGATACAAGTCCTATCAGGAACGGAAAGGTTGGCATGGTTGACAGGTTTACTGTCTATCAGTCCAACATGCTTTACACACCTGGTTCTGGCGCCGACAGTGGTTACACGCACATTGTCGCGGGTCATCCTAAAGCGATTAGCTTTGCCAGCCAGTTCACTAATGCGGAAACCATTCGTATGGAATCCAAGTTCGGTGATGCGGTCAGAGGGCTAAACGTCTTCGGTTCTAAGGTAGTTGTACCTGATGCACTGGTAATCGGTAAGTGGACTTAATAAGTCCTTCTAAGGGGGAGAGCCTTCGGGCTTTCCCCTTTTTTTAAAGGAATCAAATGAGCGTTAAGACAGAAAAAGACGATCTTTATAAAGAAACGATTTCGACATTTGACGTTAAGTTGGACCGCAGATTAAAGCTTTCTGAGCTGAAGGATCAGGTCGAAAGGCTACAAATGAACAAAGACAATCCTGTCCCTGCCGCAAAACTAAGGATCCCGAAAATAGTTAAAAATATTTTCACTGGCAACGAGTTTCCGTACACGGATTCGTTTGCGGGTCTTCCTGATCTAGAGGTAACAGAGTGGGAGGAGCTAGATGGCGACGATTAAAGTTGTAGATGTTCTCGCAAGGATAAGCATTGTTTTGCAAGACACTGCCGCAACCAGGTATACCAACGCAAATCTGGTGAAGTTTCTCAATGACGGTCAGCGGGAGGTAGTGCTTCACAGACCTGACGCAAATGTCACAACAGAAACCTTTTCGTGTGCAAACGGAAGTAAACAAGCGCTGCCAGTGGCAGGACTTAGGTTGGTCGATGTCATTAGAAACGTAAATGGAAACGCAATCACGCAAGTTGAAAGGGCTATTCTGGATCAGAACCTACCCAACTGGCATGAAACCCTAGCTGGAGCAAAAGGAATCGAGCATTTTGTTTACGATTCTGGAAACCCCAAAAACTTCTACATATACCCAAAAGGAATAAGCGGAACTCACTCATTAGAGATTGTTTACTCCTCTATCCCATTAGTTATACCTACGGCTTATTCATCCGCGACCAATATCGCGTTAGACGATGTCTACGCTAACTGCCTTGTAGATTACACCCTTTACAGGGCTTACCAAATCGACTCTGCGGAAGGAAATATTCAAAGGTCTGCAATGCACTTTCAAGCATTTAGTCAAAGCCTTGGGATTAAAACTCGATCTGATGCGGCATCTTCGCCTAGACCAACAGGAGCTTTAGGATGAAGTACTCAGATTTCACTGAATTTGTTAGACCGGAGTGTAGAGGCGTTCCGCAGTTTCTTGTCGAGAAGGTTGTCAGAGACTCCGCTATTGAATTCTGCAAAAGAACTGGCGTTTATATACCCGAAGCAGAAGAGATCATTCTTTCTGCCGGCGTAAATGATTACGACCTAACTCTTCCCGCAGGGACAGAGCTTAACTACATAACGGATATCTTCGCGAACAAGACTCGACTCAAGGCGGTTAGCTATAGCGAGTTGCTGCATAACATTGGAGACGGCAAAGAACGAGGCACTCCTTCTTATTACAGCCAGAGGGATAACACTACCTTTTATCTCGCCCCTATTCCTGCCGCCGCCGCGACGATTAGAGTGCTGTGCAGCTTAAAGCCGTCAGCGACCAGCACCAGTATTCCAGACACTATCGGCAAAGAGAACAGAGAAGCTATTACATCCGGCGCTCTATTCCGACTCCAGATAATGCCAAACCAGCCATTCACTAACCCGAACATGGCGGCAAGCAAAAAAGCTCTGTTTGACAGAGAGGTCAGCAAGGCTGTTCGCCAGGTTAAGTTTGGGTTTGCCGGTGGCACCTTAACGATACGCAAGAGGGAGTTTATCTAATGGCTTATTCAGACACTCTCAATTTGGTGACCGGTGACACTCTGCCTGAGCTGACGTTCACACTAAAGAACAGTCATTTAGCGGCGGCAGGTCAAATACTTGATGCAGAAGACAGTACCACTTGGGCAGCTATTAATGTCACGGGTGCAAGTGTAAGACTCAGGCTTAGAGAGGTAGGTTCTACGACAATAACCAGTACCCTAACCTGCTCTTTAACTAACCCTTCTCTAGGGAAAGTCGCCACAAATTTTCCGGCAGGTACATTAAGTACAGCCGGAGTCTATGAAGGTGAGATCGAGATCACTTTTAATAACGGTGGGGTCCAAACCGTTTACGATCTAATCAAGCTGAAAGTCAGGAGCGATTTTGACTAATGGCTAAAAGAATGGACGTTACATACTGCAATCTTAAAGCTGACGTCGCATACCAGTTAGTTAAGGGTGATATTACCTGGAACGAGCTAAAGGCAACGCAAGTAGATTTAAACTACTACACGCTTAACCGATACCTTGGTCCTGACTCTTTTTCCTTTTCGGATATCTCTTCCTTAAACATAGGAAAGGTATCCGCTGAAACATTATCGATCAGCGACTCTCAACAGCTTAGTTTACAAAAACAAATCAGCGAGGCGTTATCGCTTTCAGAAAACGTGGACATTACTGTTCAATTTTTCAGAGACTTCGCAGACTCATATGCTGTTTCGGATGTTGCTGTTCTGACTATAGGCAAGGGTCTAACAGAGACGCTGTCGGTTTCTGAGATTTTATCCACAGCGTTTTCGGCAGTAAAAACAGACTCGACACCTATTTCTGATACGGATAGTAAGTCTTTAAGCAAACCTCTAGCAGACAGTTTAAGTGTCGGGGATATATTCAATAGGAATGTGTCTTACATACGGGCGTTCACTGATGCTTTTAGTCTTGATGACATTGAAAACCATACTAACGGAGCGGTGGTTAATAAGACCAACGTCTTTTCTTTTAGTGACAACAGTGT
>Ga0308015_10000864_pt1 | contig 13007 bp, 8 predicted proteins | sample Neamet231_FD_203128 | JGI IMG/M metagenome (GOLD analysis project Ga0308015, IMG submission 203128) | Marine microbial communities from water near the shore, Antarctic Ocean - #231 | ecosystem: Environmental > Aquatic > Marine > Unclassified | place: Southern Ocean | collected 2014-07-28
ATCTGTTGAAGCAAAAATACAAGCTATCGATCAAAAAAGTGAGCAACATCAGCTATCTGATATGCTTAAGCAAGATAGTCTACTACTAACGCTTGTTGCATTTTTTGTGGGTGGTTTACTCTTATCATTCACTCCTTGTGTTTTTCCTATGTACCCTATTCTTACCGGTATTATTGTGGGGCAAGGAAAGCAATTAACGACTAAAAAAGCCTTTACGCTCTCTTTTTTCTACGTACAAGGTATGGCGATAACTTACACTATTTTAGGTGTGGTTGTTGCTTTAGCAGGTGCTAAATTCCAAGCCTTATTTCAACACCCTTATGTACTTATTAGCTTAAGTGCTTTGTTTATATTCTTATCATTATCTATGTTTGGTGTTTTTAATTTAGCCTTACCCGCTAGCTGGCAAAATAAATTAAATAATATCAGTAATAAGCAAAAAGGTGGGTCTATTACGGGTGTGTTAATGATGGGAGTTATTTCAGGCTTAGTTGCTTCTCCTTGTACTACCGCCCCGCTCACAGGCGCTTTATTATATATTTCACAAACCGGTGATGTAATACTGGGCGCATCTGCTTTGTACGCATTAAGTTTAGGCATGGGGTTACCTTTATTAATACTGGGTAGTTCTGGTGGGAAGTTACTTCCTAAAGCCGGCGCTTGGATGAACATTATTAAAAATATTTTTGGTTTACTTTTATTAGCTGTTCCAATATTTTTACTTGAACGCTTTATTTCTGAAGTGGCTAGTCAAGCATTATGGGCATCATTAATATTAGCCAGTGCGAGCTATTTTTATGTTGCTAACCAAAATCATGCCGCTAAAAAGCCTCAACAGGAAAAAGGTTTTTTCTATGGCTTACGTTTTCTTATCATATTTTTAATGTTATTTTTTGGTGCAAACGTTGTTTATCAACTCGTATTTCCCAACAACAATACGGTAACTCATAATGATCAGCACCCTACGTTTAAAAAGGTAACGACAGTAGCACAACTGAACATTGAGGTAGATTCAGCTAACTTACAAGGAAAAACCGTGATGGTAGATTTATACGCCGATTGGTGTATTGCTTGTGAAGAGTTTGAAAAATACACTTTTGTAGATGACCAAGTGCAAAATGCTTTGTCTAACAGCGTATGGTTACAAGTTGATATGACAGATTTCGATTCAACAAATAATGCCGAATTTGTAACGCAGTTCAACATACTTGGCTTACCCTCTATTTTGTTTTTTGATTTACAAGGTAATGAATTAACAAAACAACGTACAACAGGCTTTATGAAGCCGGCGGAATTTAGTGCCCACGTAACATCAATATTTAAATAGTGATAAAATAGATATTAAAGGTTTAGGTTTAGGTTTAAAATTATATTACTAGGGTCTGTTGATCTTTAAAGGTTAACATTTATTCAATTTAAAACGGATTTAATCGCGGCGCGAGCTTTGAATCATAGCCATTCGATTTAAAAAGCGAGCAACAAAGAGTTAATTCGTTTTAAATGAACCTAAAGGCAGTACTTGTTTGAAATTTAAACAGCGTTATCGCAAGTTGCTGTAAAAGTAATATTGAAAGATCAACAGACCCTAATAGAGTTAACATTACGCATTAACTCTATTGCGTTAATCTAGGTATGATAAGTCTGGATTATTTGATAAAAAGGTCAGAGTCTGCATCTTTGGGTACTTTCCAATAACCTGAAACAACTTGTTTATCTAGCGTAGAAAGTAAATCTTTTTCAGGGATAGGTTTAGAGTAATAATAGCCTTGAATAATATCGCAATCATTTGCAATCAAACTACGTAATTGTGCCTGTGTTTCAACCCCTTCTGCTACAACCTTCAAACCTAAATTTTTAACCATTGCAATGGTTGAGGTAATAATTTGAAAGTCAGAATGATTTTCTAACATACCAAAAATAAAGCTTTTATCTATTTTAATAACATCTACAGGCATTTTCTTTAAGTAAGCTAACGATGAGTAACCTGTACCAAAATCATCAATAGCAAAGGTAAAGCCAATAACCTTTAAACTCTCCATCATCGCAATAGTATGATCCATATTTTTAACGAGTGTTTGTTCCGTCAGTTCAAGCTCAAAACTTTGTGGTGTTAATGAAAACTCCAGTAGTAACTCATTTAAAAAGTGCGGTAAATTAGGATCCATAAACTGCCCTGCAGATAAATTTATCGCAATACGTGTATTATTCAAACCATGAGATTTTAGGCTTATTGCTAATTCAAAACATCGACGAATAATCCAGTAACCTAATTCAATCATATGCTGAGAGCTTTCTAAAATAGGCACAAAATCCTCAGGTGAAATAACGCCTCGTTCCGGATGCTTCCAACGTAAAAGTGCTTCAAAACCATATAATCTTTTGTTACTAGCACATATCTGTGGTTGTAAGCTTAAGCTAAATTGTTGCTTAGCTAGTGCCTGTCTAACCTCACCTTCAAGCATTACTCTATGAGCAACGCGTTTAAACATGTCGGGATGATAAACATAATACTGCGCACCGCCATTATCTTTGGCTTCATACATAGCAATATCTGCATGACTAATTAAATCTTCTGATTTTTCTGTCGATAACTCGGTATAAGCAATACCAATACTGGTGGATACATAAAATATATTTGAGCCTAATTTTATGGATTCTTTAAATTGTAATAAGACTTTATCTGCAACCTCGATAGCTTCATCAATGCTATTAAGGTGACTCAGTACAATAACAAATTCATCACCGCCAAAGCGACTTGATAAGTCAGTATTACCAACGCTAAGTCTCACCCGTTCAGCGGCTTGAATAAGTAATTTATCACCAATATGATGACCATTACTGTCATTAACCTTTTTAAAGTCATCTAAATCAAGAAATAATACTGCAACACCACCTTGATGACGTTCAATGTTAGCTAATGATTTACGTAATTGATAATTAAGCATATTACGGTTAGGCAGTCCCGTAAGTAAATCATACATCGCGATATTTTCTAATTCTTTTGTTTTTTGTTCTACCACTAAATTAAGCTGTTCTAATTCAAAACTAAGCTCTTGTGTAGAGTGCGCTAAGACATCAAGTTCATCAGCAAAAATCCGAGGCCTTTTTAAATCAACCTGACGAAACGCATCAAACTTTTTTTGTGCTAATAAAGGCAGAGCACTAGAGAGAAGTAACAGTCTTTTAGTAAAAGGGCTTGAAATAAAGTAAACCACCCCTGCCAATAAGGTAAAAATAAGACTTAAAGACAAAATAAAGTTTTTTAGGTAAGTATCATTTTTTTCTGTGTAAGCCGTAACATCATCTATTAAAACCAAGTAAAAGTCATACGATGTCTCTTCCGATAAGGTTAATAAATTAATGAGGTAACTATTATGTTCTAAATCAAGCTTTAAACCTTTATCAAGTACCTGACTAAGTGGTGAATATAGCTTACCTGTCGCGAGTAAAGACTCGGTTAACACCATATTCGATGCAGAAAGTATTTTAGTTGGAGCATCCTTAATTGCATCTTTATTATTAAGGTCCATACGAATAACAGCAACGTCTCTATTGAGTGTTGTTTTTAAAGCAAAAAGCATATCAACCAATGAAGCACTCATGGTAACAACAACCATTTCTCCCTGTTTATTGAGTAAAGGTAAGCTCAATAATATTTGACAGTTTTGAGGGCAGTATATTCGATACTCAGGCTCTTGTAGTCTAAGCACTTGTGCAATATTTTCTTGCACTAAAAGAGGAAAGTCATTCGTTGCGAATAATATATTTTTTTTATCATCAACCAACCAAATATCTTCTACATTGAAATGTAATTGCAAAGCATCGTATTGATTTTCAAGTTGTAAGGCTAAAGTAGAAAAGTCATCTTGCGTAGAGAGTTGAATTAAGTCAGTAAATGACTCCAACCAAACCGTTAATTTAGTACGTAAAATATTATTATGAATATTAACTTGTACTTGTCCTTGGCTAATATTATTTTGTTGGAACTCTTGATAATCTGCTTGTAAACGCAAATAAGACATTGAAGAGAACCCTACAGCAAGAGAAAGCAAAGTAGTGATAATTAATATTAATAATTTAGTTGGAACACCAATAAATTTTTTTGTAACCATTTTTGTCATTACACTACTACTTCTAAAACCAATACATTAACTGTATAGCCCAAAGACTCCAACGTTTAGAGGCATTCGTTTCTCTATTTGGCACAACTATTGGTGTTAATTTAGAAGCTCCACTTACCCAATGATACTCAGTTCGTATACTAGAGTTACTGGTGATATCATAATTAATACCTAGCGTAGTACTTTTATGAAAACCAAAGTATCTCGGTGTAAAACCCCCTGTATTTTTCTCTAATCTTCTTCCTCTTTTATCATCTTTATCTTGATAAAAATCTTCATAACGTGCCAATAACGTTAATTTAGGCGTTAATTTATAACGCGACTGTAAGTAAAAACCTTGCCCTATATTTTCAATTTCAAAATTAGGAGAATAAAAACCATCGATAGTGAATTCTTGCTGATATATTTCACCACTAAACTCCCATTTTTCACCTTCATATATAGCATTAAATGTATGAAATTTAAAATAGAAATCACTATCAAAAAAGATGTTATTAGCGGCTTGCGTACCACCATCATAAGAAAAAGACGCTTCAAGATAAGATAGACCAAATCGCCAAGCTGAAAATGGTGGCTGCCAATATAAGCTAGTTTGGGCATCATAGTCTTGTTTTACGTTTCCTTGAGCATTATTGCTTAACAGATTTTCTATCTGTTCATCTGAAATAGGTGAAGTACCGTAACTAGATTGCCAATCAAAATCACCGTAAGTGTCATCACTGTAACTCACTTTGGTTGCAATACCATCACTACCTACCGCTATATCTCTAAAGCCGTCAAAATATACAGACTGTGGAAGAATAATACTCGGTCTAGCAAAAGGAATATCGCGAGAACTTGAGTAAAGCCAATGATTATTTTTAAATCGACCTAAGTAGATATTAGCTTGCCATTTTTCACTACTATAAGCGGACCAATCAATTAAAGCATAATCAAGTCGAATACCCTTTGCATAACGATTGCCACCATCTAAGTAGACGACTTGACCAGCTAAGCGAAGTGTACTGGTTAATTGGTATGAAACATTAAGCCCTAACTCAGTAAGTTCGGCTGATGCTGCACCATTATCATTAACGAAGTCACTCTTACTTACATCAATAATACCCTGTGAAATAAATCCATGTAATTGAAAATCTTGTGAGTTTACGTAATCTTTTACTTCTTCGGCTTGTGCCAAAGTCCCACAAAAACAGGCCAATAAAAAAGTATAGGATGCAACGTGAGAAAATAGGTGTTTTATATAAGAGAAATAACTAACTATGCTAGTGTCTTTAATGGGGGTATTACCCTTTAATTTTGACAATATTTAGCCCTCCTTTGTTTTTAATCTGCTGATCTTCTTTCATATCAGGAGCATCTATATTTTTATCTTGCTTTATAAACGTTTTATTATCTATATATCCAATAGCGCCTGGCGTTGTTATAACCGCTTGAACAAGCTCCTCTTCAGATTCAACAACCGTAGGTGCAACACCTAACCCTGAATAAGTTAATTTGTGCCAAATACGATTCAACTGATAAGGAAACATTTGTAAATGTTCTTTAGCAAAGTCATGATGAAGTGCGTGTTGACTAGGTAAAACAAATACCTTAATAATACTCTGGTCACTCCAACGTAGCTGACGCATTGTATAAATACGTCGCAATTGCGATTTAGTTAAAGTACTTTCTGGTACGTGCAAATGCGTAACTACCTCAATTGCAAATATTTGCGAAGGCAATAAGCACGCAAATATAAGTAAAATAACGAGATAATAGCGTTTAATAATAAATCCTTTCAAAAAAAGATAACATTGAATAAACAAAAAAACTCTATAAAATCAATGTGGTAATAACAACAATTTAACAATAATATCTCAAATCAATAAAAATTGGAACATTTACCTTTTTATATTTTTATTTACTAACGAGGTATGACCAGTACTTTGCTGCTATATTCTTCGAAAACAAGGCTATTATCGTCAATAATAAAAAAAACAATGAAAAATTAACTTTTTTGTTCACAGCACCTTCATTTTATGTAATTATTAGACCTAATTAATTTTTAATGGTATTTAGCAGAAGATGAGCGCAAAGTTTACAATTTTAGTGTTAAATGGCCCAAACTTAAATATGCTTGGTAAACGAGAACCTACAATATACGGTAATCAAAGCTTATCAGACATAATTATTGACCTTCGTTTACAGGCCACTAAACAAAATATTGAGTTAAAAGACCTGCAATCAAATGCTGAACATGAACTCATTGATATTATCCACGCGGGTTATCAACACGTCGATTTTATCATTATTAACCCTGGCGCTTTCACCCATACCAGTGTTGCAATAAGAGACGCTTTGCTTTCTGTTGCCATTCCTTTTATAGAAGTGCATTTGTCCAATGTACATGCCCGTGAAGCTTTCAGGAAACACTCTTATTTATCCGACATTGCTACTGGCGTTATTTGTGGTTTTGGAGCGCAAGGTTATAGCTTTGCACTTGACGCTGCTCATACCCATCTAAATAAAATGCAACCAAACACAGACAATAATAGTCAATAACCAAACGTAATAGTTAATGAAAAATCATTAACTTCACTTTATAAATATTAGTTTTATCAACACAAATTAAGGTATTCCAATGGATATTCGTAAAATAAAAAAACTTATCGAGCTAGTTGAAGAGTCAGGCATCAACGAATTAGAAATATCAGAAGGTGAAGAGTCAGTACGTATAAGCCGTGGCGCTGTAGCAATGCAAGCCGCTCCAATGATGCACGCAGCACCTATGGCTGCACCAGTAGCAGCTCCTGTTGCTGCAGCACCTGTTGAAGCAGCAGCTCCTGTAGTTACTGGTCATATTGTACGTTCTCCTATGGTAGGTACGTACTATGCATCAGCTTCGCCTGAATCTCCATCATTTGCCGAAATAGGCAAGCATGTAAATGCTGGCGATACATTATGTATCGTTGAAGCAATGAAAATGATGAATCAAATAGAAGCTGACAAATCGGGTGTTATTAAAGAGATTTTAGCAAAAAATGAAGATGCTATTGAATTTGACCAACCGCTATTCATCATTGAATAAGCCCATATCTATATAGAAAGACATAAGGGTTATTCCATGTTAAATAAAGTTGTTATCGCCAACCGTGGCGAAATTGCCTTAAGAATATTACGCGCTTGTAAAGAACTTGGTATTAAAACGGTAGCGGTTCATTCAACTGCTGATAAAAACCTTAAACACGTTTTATTAGCGGATGAAACTATCTGTATTGGTAAAGCACCTGCGCCAAATAGTTATCTTAATATTCCTTCAATTATTACCGCAGCAGAAGTCACTAATGCTGATGCTATTCATCCGGGTTACGGGTTTTTAGCTGAAAATGCTGATTTTGCTGAGCAAGTTGAAAACTCTGGTTTTGCCTTTATTGGTCCAAAAGCAGAAAGCATCCGTATAATGGGTGATAAAGTACAGGCAATCAAAGCAATGAAAATTGCAGGCGTACCTTGTGTGCCTGGCTCTGATGGTCCATTAGATGACGATGAAGCAGCTAACAAAGCTCATGCTAATCGCATTGGTTACCCTATTATCGTTAAAGCAGCTGGCGGCGGCGGTGGTCGTGGTATGCGTGTTGTGCGCAAAGAAGAAGACTTAGTAGAGTCTATTGCGTTAACTAAAAAAGAAGCGGGTACTATTTTCAAAAATGATATGGTTTACATGGAAAAATTCCTTGAAAACCCACGTCACGTTGAAATTCAAATTATAGCTGATGGTCAAGGCAATGCCGTTCACTTGGGTGAGCGTGATTGTTCAATGCAGCGACGTCATCAAAAAGTGGTTGAAGAAGCTCCAGCACCAGGTATTACACCTGAACTACGCGCCAAAATTGGTGAGCGTTGTTGTAATGCTTGTATTGATATCAATTACCGTGGTGCCGGCACCTTTGAATTCTTATATGAAGACGGTGAATTCTACTTCATTGAAATGAATACACGTATTCAGGTTGAGCATCCGGTCACTGAAATGATCACAGGTGTTGATTTGATCAAAGAACAATTAAAAGTAGCTTCTGGTCAAAAATTATCTTTTACACAAGAAGATATCAATATTACGGGTCATTCAATAGAGTGCCGTATCAATGCCGAAGATCCGCGTTCATTTATTCCTTCACCGGGTAAAATTACGCGTTTCCACCCACCAGGTGGTTTAGGTGTACGTTGGGACTCTCATATTTACGCTGACTACTCTGTACCTCCACATTATGACTCTATGATTGGTAAGCTAATCACGTGGGGTGATAATCGTGATGTAGCGATTGCGCGTATGCGTAATGCTTTATCAGAATTAGTCATTGATGGCATCAAAACTAACATTACTTTGCATCAAGATATATTGAATGATCAAGGCTTTGTTAATGGCGGCGCTAACATTCATTATTTAGAGCACAAGTTAGCTGAACTTAACTAACCGCTAACTATACCTGTTTCACTTGAAGATGCTCGTTTCAGGAAGCTTGAGCGATTCATAATCAAGGCACATTTTTTATCAAGGGTTACTCCCTTAAAAAGAAATGTAACGCAGGGAATGATTTGCTCAGTCTTCCCCAAGGGCTGGTTTAGAAACGCTTTATGCTGCGTTATTGACTTTGAGAATGAACAACCATTCTCTACAATCAATGCCTTGCCTAAAGGCGTTTCTAATTCCAGCTGAATCCTGCATCTTCAAGTGGAGCGGGTATATAACTAAATAAAGCGACGTGAAACTAAAAGCTCTGCAAATGCAGAGCTTTTTTGTTAGGCGTATTGCACAAATAAAAAATAGAAAACATTAAAAGTCAGTCAATAAAAATCAGTCAATAAAAAAGGAGCCTAAAGCTCCTTTTTTATTGACTGATTTTTAGAGATAGTCGCTAGAACGGAATATCATCATCAAAATCAATTGACGGTTCTTGTGGATTTACTTTAGGTGCTTGTTGCTGCTGATAACCACCTTGTTGTGCTGGTGCTTGCTGCTGAGGAGCAAAACCACCTTGTTGCGCGGGTGCTTGTTGCTGAGGAGCAAAGCCACCTTGTTGTGCTGGCGCTTGTTGCTGATAACCACCTTGTTGTGCTGGTGCTTGTTGCTGAGCAAAGCCACCTTGCTGTGCTGGTGCTTGCTGCTGATAACCACCTTGTTGACCTTGGTTAGCGAAACCACCGCCTTGCCCTTGAGACGATTTACCATCTAACATTTGCATTACGCCATTAAAGCCTTGTACTACAATGTCTGTCGAGTATTGATCTTGACCTTGTTGGTTGGTCCATTTTTTCGTTTGCAAAGAGCCTTCAATATATACTTTTGAACCTTTTTTCAAGTATTCACCAGCAATTTCAGCAAGTTTGCCAAACATAACAACACGATGCCATTCTGTTTTTTCTTTTTGCTCACCACTTTGCTTGTCTTTCCATGAGTCTGACGTTGCAACAGCAAGGTTTGCTACTGCGCCACCATTTGGCATAAAACGTACCTCAGGATCTTTACCTAAGTTACCTAATATGATTACTTTATTTACACCCGCCATGAAAATATCCTATTAATTGAGCTGTTAAGACGGACTCGAATTTCGTCTCTAATGAAAACCTAACTAAAGAGAAAAAAAGATCTGTCTTGGGAATTTAGTTTAAGGGGGTAATTCTATAGTGACCTGCGATCAAATTCGAGTAATTTTTTGTGAAAAGTCCATTTATTTTATTTTGCTCGATTTTATAAATACTGAGCCAAATAATAGAAATAAAACAATATAAAAACTCAGCAATAAACTTATAAGCTAATTAATTGTTATCAAAAAGAATTACTCTCATATCACTACTCTTTCATATTCAATAATTAAAATATATAAATAATAACATTGAACCCTATCGTTAAAAAACGAAAAATATTACCGACTAATTAACAATACACTCAACATAAATAAAACCAGATATAAGCAACTTCAGCCAGAATGACTATAATTAAATTATTGATATATAAAGTCTTACTTATTTGCTTTTTTATTTTAGGTACGCGATGCAGTTTTTATTAGAAATTCTAAAAAAGATAAGAACATATCGTTAGCTCTTGTCATAACACTCCCTATTATTTCGCGAGGCTATCCAATTATTAAAAAATTCCCTTTGTTAATGATCAGTATAATATACGCGACTTTTTGTCATGCTGTATTTGCTAACACCTCATCAATTCAAAAAAATAATCATGCAACTGCTATCAACTTATCAGTCGTTAAATCCCTAAAAGCGAAAGAGCTAACAATACCCCTTTCTAACGAAACTGAACTTTGTGATATTAACCAACCTGAAATACGGTTTAAACCACACACTATTTTTAATGAAAAAGAAAAAGGTATCTTTTTTTTACATCGATGGGCAAATGCCATTCACATTAAGACAAAAATTATTACCCTGGAAAATGAAGCCAATTTTTTTATGAAAAAATGCATCAAAACTGATAATGATATGGCTGAGCTTGAACGCCACCTCAGAAGTAGAAAATACCTGAAAGATGCAGCAGTTAGTAATGATAGCCATAATAAACTTATTACTATCACTACTTGGGACAACTGGTCTCTAACGCCAACGGTAAGCTTTGGACGTAAAGGTGGGGTACAAACACATAGTTTAGGTATTAAAGAACGTAATTTATTCGGTTTAGGCATAAACACTGAAATTGCAACCTATCGTAATATTCAACGTTCAGGGTACAAATTAATCGCTAACGTCCCACTTTTTCAAAAACAAAATTCTTCGGTTAATCTTAAATTTGCGGATAATGATGATGGTCAACAACGTAGTTTGTTTTTTGATAAAACTTTCCCTAGTTTTCGTACAAAAAAAGCCTACGAAATAGGCTTTAATGACGAATCACGTAACGATACCCTTTTTCAAAACGGTCAAGAACAGAGTATTTATAGACACAAAATCCGTTTTAAAGAAGCAAGTTATGCTTGGTTAAAGTTTAACAATAGTAAGAGTTTACTGAGGTACCGCTTAGGCGCTACTCAGAGTGAAGATCGTTTTTCACAACGTGAGGAAAATATCGATATAGAGCAACCAGTACTCACCACTGAAATCCCCGCAAACAGAGTTTCTTTATACGGTTGGTTGGCGATTAAATACATAAAAAAGAATTTTAAAAAACTCAATAAAATTTATTCTATAAACCAGATAGAAGATTTTAATCTTGGTTGGCAGGTAAGCTCTCGTTTTGGGCTAGGTAATGAAAAAGAATATAGCTCCACATGGATACAATGGAATACACGCGTAAAAAAAGGCTTTAACTTGCATAACAACGCCCTACTACTGCTTGATCTTACATTAAACAATGATATTTATGAACACAGAGATAATCGATTATTAATAGAATTAAAAAGTGAATATTTTTATAAAATCAACGAAAAATTTGGCTTTTATTTAAGTAATATAAATGTGATAAGTAAAAATGAATACAGAGATAAACCTGTAACTATAGGAGGAGATACTGGTTTACGAGGGTTTCCTTTGCAATATCAACACGGGCAAAATAGTGTAAAATTAACGTCGGAAATTCGATATTATCCACAAATCAATATTTTTAAACTTTTTGACTTGGCTGGTGTAGCTTTCATTGATCTAGGTAGAACATTTGGCAAGTCAATGGTTAAAAATAGAGAAGAAGGTTGGTTAAGTTCTATCGGATTAGGTCTTCGTTTGAATTCACCTCACTCTGGTGGTAGTAATTCTATTATTCATATCGACTTTACCCTTCCCCAAAGTGAAAATAAAGATGTTAATGGCTTTGAAATAAGGCTACAAGCAAAAAGAGCTTTTTAGGCGTGTTTATAGGGGCTATGTTAATTTTCTATTAATACTGACAAACTTTTACATTAACTTTTTAATTAACTTTTTCATTAACTAAAGGAATACTCCCTTGAGTTAATGTTACTGCTACAAGAATCGCTTAAGAATTCGGTCTATTTGAGCGACACGTATTTTTTTCAATAGTTTTTGTGGTTTAACGGGGTAATCTTTTACTGACTCAATATCTAAGTAGTGAGTCACCTTGGTGGTATGCACTAAAATGCCTTGTAGTTCATCATTGGTCTTTTGTAAAAAATGCTTATTAGCATCATCAAGCAGTAAACCATTTTCTAAGTCGAGGGTCCATGCACGCGGATTTAAGTTACTACCCGTTATTAAATGGTACCTATCATCTACACGTAACCCTTTAAGGTGAAAACTATTATCTTTATCTTTCCACAAATGAATATTTAACAAACCTTGGTCTATTAAATGTTGATAACGCTTAACAAAGCGTTGAAGTAGCATTTCATAAACGTAAGGAATAATACCAATAGCACTAAAGTCTTCATCGTTACCAATAAAAAAGTCATTAGCTCTTTTATCACCCACAACTACCGTCGTTTTAACGCCACGCTTTAATGCTCTAATAACATCTTTAGCAAGCGAATGTGGCAAATTAAAATAAGGCGTAAAAATAACCATGTTATTCTCAGCTTTTTGTACCAAATTACGTGTCGCTTGGTTGAGTTTATTCTTACGACTGCCAAAACCGACTAAGGGTGTAATGGAGGCTTTATCACTTAATAATGTTAATTGATTAAAGTTTTGTTGTTCTACAACATAATCAGATTTTTTTAGTAGGATCTTTAAGGCTGCTCGGTTTTTCTTTTGTTGAATAGCATCAGGTAAGGATTGTTGATTAAGCAATGGTGCAAGATTAGAGTCAATAAAGGTTTCAATTAGGTAATGACAAAAGCTATCCGCTAATGGTTTACTGTTAATCATACAGTAGCGATCTAAACGGTATCGTTCACCTTGATGTAAATACACATCATTAATACTAGCGCCAGTATAAAAAAGCTTTTCATC
>Ga0308015_10000867_pt1 | contig 12998 bp, 15 predicted proteins | sample Neamet231_FD_203128 | JGI IMG/M metagenome (GOLD analysis project Ga0308015, IMG submission 203128) | Marine microbial communities from water near the shore, Antarctic Ocean - #231 | ecosystem: Environmental > Aquatic > Marine > Unclassified | place: Southern Ocean | collected 2014-07-28
AACCCTAAAACCCTAAAACCCTAAAACCCTAAAACCCTAAAACCCTAAAACCCTAAAACCCTAAAACCCTAAAACCCTAAAACCCTAAAACTCTAAAACCCTAAACCCCTAAACCCCCCCCCTTTAGGCAGCGCGTGCATAAACGTATCTAAACGCGGAGCTGGATGAACCCGGATCTATTTACTTAAGTGAGGCGATCTACTCAGATCAGGCGTCGGCAAGCCGATGATCGATGCCCAGCCGCTCCGAGAGCTCGCGGCTCGCGGCCTCGTAGAAGTCGCGCTGCTGCGCCACCTGCACGGTGCTGACCTTGAGCTCCTCCAGCTCCTCGAAGAACGCCGGGTCGAACGCCGCGAGCTCCGCGCGCAGCTGCGCCACCTCCGCGGCCAGCTTCTCGCGCTCGCCCGACGATCGCTCGTACAGCTCCACCACGTCGTCGTACGAAAACTCGCCGGCTGCGCCGCCGTGGCCCGCGGAGCGGTGCTTGCGCGAGCGCACCATCGCGCGCAGCTGCCCCACCTGCTCCTCCAGCGCCTTGCTGCGGGCGGCGAGGTTGGCCGCGTCGTTGGTGTCCGCGTTGCCCTCCGCGGCGACGCGACCGAGGAGCTTGCTCTCGCGCGCGCGCAGCTCCTCGCAATTCTGCTGCGACTCCGCGAGGTCGGAGGACGCCTGCGCCAGCATGCTCTCGCGGCGGTTGCCCTCGAAGTCAAGGTTTTTGCACTTGTCCCGCAGCTGCGCTATCGCGTCCTCGGCGCCGCGCTTCGTGCGGCCCAGCGCCTCCTCCGCCTTCTGCGCCCGCGCCTGCGCCTCGTCCAGCTGTACCTGATGCGACGACGCCTGCGCGAGCGCCTCGGCGAGCGCCGACCGGTCCTTCTTCAGCGCGCCCCGCGCCTGAAACAGCTGCTCCCTGGCGGTGGCGGCGCGTCGCAGCTCCTCCTTAGCTTGTTTCGTCAGCCGCTCGACCTCGGCCTCCAGCTCTCCGACGCGGTCGGCGGTCTCGTCTCCCGGCATCGTCGAAAGAGGCTCTGCCGGTGCGTGGCAAGGCGCTGCACGAGCAGGCCCTCTTTTGCCAGCTAGTCAGTCCTTGGCAACCGCAGCGTGTGCATAAACGGATCTACGTGGTGGTCTGCTGCGCTCCGACTTCAGTACGCCAGGAAGAGGACGTGCGGAATTGTCATGTTTCAGAAACGCGGAGCGCTATGATGCTGCGTCTCGCCCGCCGCCAGCGCTCCTCGGCCGGACTCTGGCGCCATCTGCATGCGTCCAACCACCCCTCCGCCTCTCTGCAGCCGCTGACCGCTCACCCTGGACTGTCGCGGCCCAATGGCGACCTACTCGTCGTCTTCTTGGAGGGCAGCGCGGCGACGGGCAAATCCACGCTCATCAAGCAGCTCGCCTGCATGGGCTACGCCACGCACCTGGAGGAGTACGTCGCGCTGGCCGCGGCGCACGCCGACCGCTACGCGCCCAACTCGACGCCGCTGCAGCTGAAGTGGTGCGGCGGGCTGCTGGCCTCGCTTGAGCGCGCGGCGGCTCAGCACGAGAACGAGCCGCGCTCACTGCCGGTGAGCGAGAGCCCGCTTCGCGATACTCCTTGCGCCCTGCGGCGGCTGCTCACCCTTGTGTTTGCTCTCTTTGCCGGCAGGGTGGCGTGTTCTTCGTCGACCGCTGCTTCCTCTCGCCGTATGTCTACTCCTCCGACGGCGCGGCGGACCGCACCCCTATGGACAGCGGCGGCAAGCACCTCGCCCACGACCACGGCGGCGCGGCGCTGCGCGAAGGGCGCTGGGGCGTGCGCGGCTGCGGCGGCCACTACCTGCTGGACCTGATGCGGAGCGTGCGCGGCTCCTTCAGCACGGCAACCGTGCGCTGCGTCGTGCGCGACGAGGCGCTGCTGCAGCGGCGGCTGGCGGCGCGCTTCGAGACGGACTGCGACGGCGGCAAGGCCGTGCGCACCACCGTGGGTGAAGGCGAGTGGGCGGCGCAGCTGGCGGTGGAGCAGGTGATGCTCGCGCTGCCCGTGCTGCTGCTCGTGCTGCTGCTGCTACTGACGTGCTGGCGGTGGAGGACAGCGCTACGAGCGGCTGGCGGCGGCGGGATGGTTTGACGCCTCTCTGGACACAGGCGACGGCGGCGGCACAGGCGGCACAGGCGCGGCTGCCACGCAGCTGCTGACGATGCTGGGGCTGGTGGCGGACGGTGAGGCCGCTGTGAGGAGCGAGGCGATGGGCGATGGACTGGTGGCGGGGGGCGTGCGGCCGGCCGGGCTTCCCGGGGCGGAGGCAGCGGCGGTTCTGGTGGAGGCGATGGAGCTGGAGGAGCAGCGGGCGCCGGGCAGCGGGGAGGTGAAGTGGGCGCGAGTGGCATGGCGGGTTGGGCTCAGCGAGCAGCAGTGCCAAGCGGCGTGGCAGCGCGCGCACTCGCAGCCCTGGACCAGCGGCGACGGTGCGCTGCCCAGTGTGTGTTATGTGAATTCTGTGAATGTCTGAAGCGACTTCTGCTGTTGATCCCTGGAGCGAGCAGGTTCGAGGGAAGCCATGAGCCGGCATCGCCGGTTTGACTACGGCTTAGAGAAAGGTTCATAGATTTCATCGTACTTGGACACGTGGCCGGGGGGGCTTGGAAAAGGGACGCCAAGGGTCAGCTTCAACAGCCGCGGTTCAGACTCCCGACGCCGCTGCCGCTGGCCGTGGCACGCACAGCGGGCGTTGGAGGCATCGGAGAGGATGGACAGCCAGCACTTCCTGCACCCAAAGGATCGCTCCGGCTCCTCGTCGCCTGCAACAGCGCTGGCGCCACTGGCGGAGCCAGAGGACGACGCTGAAGACGACGGCGACGCGGTGGTGCGCTGATGCTGCTCCGCCCTGTGCACCCCCAGTGCTGCTGCTGCTAAAGCTCGCGCAGGGCGCGGACTTTCTCATCGGCGGCGGGCTGACGCCGACGTCCAGCCGCACTAGACTGCAGCAGCGCCGTCCGGAGCTGCCGCCCGCCGCGGCCTCCGCCGCCGCCGCGAGTGGCGGCGCCAGCGCGGGCGGCGGCGGCTGGGCGCGCGCGAAGAACAAGAGCAGCGGGCTGATGGCGGTGCGGGCAGCAAGTACGATGAAGATGCGGCTGCACCGGCTGCGGGAGCGCCAGGCGCGTCCTCCTGCTTCCAGTGACTCCTTCCGCTGCGCTCCTGGCCCGCCTTCCGCCACCGTCTTCGCACTCTCGCTCCTGCTCTGACTCCCCTGCTGCTGGTGCTCCCGCAGGCGCTGCACCGGCGGCTGCTGGCGGCGGCGTCGGTGTTCGGGCAGCTCACCGAGATCGAGATCGAGAAGCTGGTCGCCGTGAGCTCGGTGCGTTCGGAGCGGAGGGTCCTGCTGCTGTGTGAACATCCAGACTGTGCGCCCGCTGCCTCTTGCGGTATGTGCTGGCTCCTGCTGCTGACCCTCGCGTGCTGAACCAGGTGCGCGAGTTCGAGGCGGCGCAGTACATCGTGACGGCGCGCGAGACGTGCGACAGCTACAAGGTACGCGTCATTACGTGCTGCTCCTGGTGTTGGTCCTCCTGCTGCTCGTGCTGCTGCACCAGAGTTCCGGCTCCGGCTGCGGCTCCTGCTGCGTATCCTGCTGCTGATCCTGCTGTGACTCCAGGGGCTGGAGGTGAAGAATGAAGACGGCTCTGAGTCGCTGGCCGTGTTCATCATCATCACGGGCACGGTGAAGGTCACGCTGCCCCACAGTCGCAGCGTACGTCGCCGCTGGTGCTGATGCTGATGCTGGTGCTGATGCTGATGCTGCTGGTGCTGGTGCTGAAGCTGCTGGTGCTAGTGCTGCTGATGCTGGTAGTGGTGACAACGGTGCTCTGCGGGTTCTGCAGCCGCCGTCCCTGCATCGCTGTCGCTGCTGCTGACGTTCGCCGGGTGGGCAGATGGACGTGTCTGGCGGCCACTCCGGCCGCAGCAGCGGCGCGCTGAGCCCTGCGAAGGAGGTGGCGGCGGCGGAGGAGGAGGAGATCGGCGGCTGTAAGGTCGTGGCTGAGCTTGGCCCGGGCCAGGTGATGGGGGAGCTCGCGCTGGCCAACAACGACCCGCGGAAGGCCAACTGCGTGGCCGTCGTCCCCAACACCACCGTGCTGGTCATCACGCGCTGGCAGGTGAAGAGCCCATCAGGATCCCTCCCGCTGCTGCGAATGCCTGAAGTGATCCCCGCTGTTCATCCTCAAGTACTCCGCTCGTGGCAGTTCGAGAGCACGCTGTGCATGGCCTCCGCCACGATCGTTGAGCGAGAGTGGTGGTGCGTGTGCTGTGCTATACTGTGCTGTGCTCCTGGTGCATTCTGCTTGCGCTTGCGCTCATTCCTGCGCATTATGCTTCTGATCATGCTACGTGCAGGTGCGAGCACGTGCAGAACCTCGGCGGCTTCGCGACGCTGCCTCGCGAGAGCATTATAGAGCTCATCGACAAGTGCACGCTCACGACGCCGGAGGAGGGCCAGCTGATCGCGCAGCAGGTACATACGCAGACATCCCGACGGGCACTTCTCTGCTGTGCAGTCCTGGCGTAGTCGCTAACTCCGCTTGCGCAGGACACGGAGTCGTTCCACCTTGTGCGCTCTGGGCAGGTGCAGCGCGTCGCACTGCACAAGGGCAATCGGACGACCAAGACCTACGGCAGCGGCGACGCGTTCGGGAAGGCGGAGCTCGTGATGCCGCCGCTGACCGCTGGGAAGTACCAGGCGGAGGAGTGCAAGTACGCGGATTGAGACTTGCTTTCTCTCTTTCTTGTTGTTGGTTGCTGTGATTGTGGCTGCGTGCCATGCTCTCCGCTGTTCTGCTGACCAACGTCCACTTTAAGGTACGTGGCGAGCGCCGACTGCGAGCTGATGGTGCTCACTTACGAGGACTTCAAGGAGAAGGCCAAGTCGAAGCGCATGGATTACTCCACTGCGCAGCGGATCTTCAACGTATTTACTTAAGGATCTCTTCTGTGGACTCCTTATAAGTTGTCTCTGCTGTTCACTTCTAGAGTAATTAGCGCTACGACACCGACAGCTCCGGCAGCATCAACAGGGAGAAGCTCTCGAACCTGCTGGCCGAGATGAAGATGGTCGGCAGCGTCAACGAGGTATCCAGCTCCACACTTCCTTCCTGCCTTCGTTTCTCTTGCCCTGCCGCGCTATCTTTGTCCAGTTCTTCGGTTTTTCTTTTCCGTTCAGGAGCCGGACGAAGCGACGTCTCTGTTCGCTCGGCACCGTTCCAAACCCGACCCAGCGCTAAATAAATCCCCGCTCTGGCATCAGCTGCACTCGCTGACGCAGAACCACCAGCCATGGCTTGAGAGCCATGACCAGCTAGAGCAGGAGTTCTCAGCGCTGGACGCGGACGGCAACGGCGAGATCTCGCTCGACGAGTTCAAAGAGGCCTTCTCCCGGCTCTCCGGCGGCGGCCACACGCAGGACGAGCACGACGCGCTGGCTGAGCGCGAGGATGCAGACAGAACATCCGCGCGCCGAGCGCTGAAGAAGCGCGACAGGCACAGATCCACTGTGACGTTCGACCGGCGGATGTCCATGAGCTTCGAAGGCGGGCGCTCGCCGAGCCGCAGCCCTGCGGACGAGACGGGCGCGCTCGGGCGGCAGAAGAGCGCACTCGAGCGGATGGGGCGCAACAAGCGCGTGGTCTCGTCGACCGAGAGCACGGACAACCTCAACCTCAAACACAGCGGCAAGTTTCACAAGCGAAGCGCCGCCGCTCCCAGCGACTGGTCCACCTCGCTGTGGTGCGCCGTGTACGCGCTGCTGCTGGCGATCGCGGCGGATCACGCCACCGAGTGGACCGAGCACCCGACGCGCTACTTCCACTTCGGCGCGCGCTCAGTGTGGGCCGCGCTCAACAGCATGGAGTTCTTCGGTAGGACCATCGAGCACTGGTTGACGTCTCTCTTCACCTCCGCCAGCACGTACGCCGTGGCCGCGCTCACGGCGATGCTGCGGTTCTTCGGGCCGCGGATGCTGAAGGCTGTGCTTCACGAGAAGACACAAGAGGCGCTGAACTTCGAGCTTCACTACGAGGCGGCTGAGACCTCTGCGATGGCCGAAGGGGTTGGGGTTCGCTCTCCCGGAAACGATGGCATCCTGGGCACCAAGTCGGACAAAATTCTCACTAAGCGGCCAATCTTCTCTGAGTCGCTCGACAACCTTCTCAGCAAACTGTTCGTCGCTCCCAACGGCTCGGACCGAAGCGAGAAGCTGAAGAGGGTGCTTGATCGCGAGTGCCGCATTAACCGAAAGGCGTCGTGGCTGTCGGGCGCGGACAGCTTGATGCAGACGGACATCATCGATCCGAACCTGTCGACCAACAAGTGCAAGGATAAGGACTACGTGCACAGCACCTCGGACGGCTACTACAACAGCCCGAGCCTGGCGAAGTACGGCGCAGTTGAGAAGGACAAAGGGCACATGACGAACTGCACGTGCTGCCAGCCGGGCGCGAAGCTTGTGGCGGACACAGAGTTCATGCACTGCGAGCACTACGTGAAGGGCCTCGACGACCAGAGCATCTTCTCTTACGCCGGCCTGCGGCACAAGTGGCGGGGGATCTACAACGAGTACTGGCACCGTCTGTTCTATGGCAGCAAGAAGGAGCCCGAGCACCTCATGCTAGACCTCCTCGCTGCGGCGCAACTGGCGATGAACCAACAGTTCAGCGCCGCACACATGCTCAACTCCGCGGTGACCGGCACCGACACCGTCGCCAAGGAGTTCGTGCTGTGCCTGGCCAGTGAGAACGCGACGAACGCCGAGGAAGAAGGCATCGAGAACCCGTCCGCGATTGTCGTCATGATCGCCAAGGACGTGATCATGCTGCACGGGCAGCAGCTGGTGCGCGAGGTGCAGGCGGCGCAGATGCATGAGAAGACGGAGGACGGGTTCGGCCGCACGGATTCAGGCACGCATATGAAGCAGAAGCGCTCGGCGAACGATCTTCAGAGCGCAGCGCAGATCTTGAAGTACGTGCTTGCTCCTCACTGTTGTCATCGACTGTTGTCGAAGATTTGCTTTCTTGTACTGACCCGCTTGTTTACAGTCGGCTAGAGCTGTTCTACTACCAGCTCTACCAAACCATCATGAAGGAGACGGACCAGAGGAGACACCAAGAAGGAGACACCAAGTGGCTGAGCTACCACTGCCCGATCGTCAGCTACAATATCCACATCGCGAACGTCTCCGGCGCGGCCGAGCTCAAAGAGATCCGCGCGGGCCTGAGCGACGAGCAGATGCGCAGTCAGGAAACTCAACGCGTCGTGCGGAACCTGGAGCATCAGATGAGGGAGCTGCTTGAGGAAATGAGGGAGGATCAATAGAAGAGCGGATACCAACATAGACATTTCAGTAGCTACAGTATTCTACATCTCGTCCATTTCATCCCTTCCAACGGGTTGCGCACGCGCATCTCCGCGCGTGGGTTGGCATCGCGCTCTGGTGCCGGCTCCGTCTGGTCGCTGTCCGTCTTGTTGAAGTACCACGCGCCAACCACCGGCGCGAGGAGTCAGCCGATAGCGAACAAGCTCACGATCGCACTGAGCACAGAGCCCTCCTCCGGCTTCGCCACGATCAAGAAAAATCCGAGGGCAAAGGTGTTGAGCAGCGCAACCAAGCAGAAGTCTCGAGCTTGTCAACGAAGAAGTGGAAGTCGCCGACGCTGCGCCCGTTGATCGCGTGCGATAGCACGTGGACTTCTGCCTCTTTGACGGCCGCAACGTCATCGGTTGCCGCATTTTTGCGTCTCCTCAAGGTCGTCAAGCACCTCGTCCTCGCCCTTGAATCTGCTAGAGAACCAAATGCCTGCCCCGACGCTCGCCAGCAGAGCGAGAGCGCTCACGATCTGCAGCGGCGTGCCGACCTCGGCCGGGCACGGCGCGCAGCGGCCGGCCGCTTTGTAGGTGTTGCCGACGCAGACGCCGGTGACCTTGCACTCGGTTCCGACCAGGTTGAGGCCGTTCGTGCAGCCGGAGCAGCAGGTGGCGGTGACGGTGCAGATCGTGCACTGCGTCGCCCCGGCAGGGCTGCTTCGACCTGTCGGGCATGACGTGCAAACGCGCAGCACCTTCGCGTAGACGGTGCCCTTCGCGTAGTAGCCCTTGTCGTAGAACGAGCACTGCGTCACCGTCTTGGCCCCGACCGCCGTGCGCGGGTGCGTGGTGAAGGCGCCATTCGCGCTGCCCTTGCTAGCGTCCGAGCAAATGTAGCAGAGCTTGTACAGCGCGTCCCACGTGATGCCCGCGCAGTCAGCTGCGGAGCACCGCTTCTTGCAGGCGGCCACGTCGGCCTCATCGGTCGAGAGGAGAACGACTTCGTTGGTGGTGGAGGAGAAGAACGACTTAAACCTATATCCGGCGACGGGAGCTTTCCACGCGTAGCTGGCGCCCGCTTTGAGCGGTGCGGCGGTCCACACGCCAGGTGTGGTCCGCCCGGCCGCGCACTTCGCGCACGAGCCGCCGCTGCCGCCGTACGTGCGCGCGCCGCACGCGCATTGGTTGATGCTCATGCTACCAGCAGCGCTCGCGGTCACCACGATAGGGCAAGTGACGCATTGCCGCTGCTCAGGTACTGCAGTCATTGAGGATGGTCGAGCCGAGCTTGTTGTGGCTGCTGCCATTTGGGAAGACCGTGCACGGACCCACGCCGGTCTTCGAATAGTAGCTTGGCGTGCACATGCAGTCGTTGTATCTCATACAATGTAGACACGCATTGATGAAGAACTTTTTACTCGTCCTCCTTAGGCAGCGGCCCGCAGAAACGCACGCTCTCCTCCGACAGCACCTCCACCTGCGGCAGGTCCAGCAGGCAGTGCTCGGCCAGGTGGCCGCGGAAGCGCCGCTCGCAGCCGCGCCGCCGCCCGCCGCCGCCGCTCGCCTGCAGCGCCTTGGCCGTGAGGTCGTAGCTCGCGAGGAGCGACACGTAGCCGTCGCGCAGCGCGTGCGCCGCGCTGTTTTCCGCGTACGAGCGCACGGGGCGCGTCGACACGCCGAGCTCCAGCCTGCGAGAGAGAATATCACGATGACAAGAGATTAGCCGCAAGAAGAGTACAACTACCGTCAGCGCTCAGCAGTTGCAGCAGTCAGGAGCATATCATCAGGAGCATATCATCAGGAACATATCATCAGGAGAGCATATCATCAGGAGCATATCATAATATCATAATCTGCACCTCCGCGCGCGCCCCGGGCACAGCTCGCGCGCAGTCGGCGGCACACGCGGCTCCTCCTCCTGCCCTTGCTCGTGCTCGCGCTCCGCGCCAAACACCCGCTCTCCAAACGCCGCCGCCGGGGCGGGTACGTACGGGCGCATGCGGGAGGAGCACCAGGAAGCCGCGGCCGCCTCGCCCTCCAGCGCCGCCCGCGCCGCCGCCGCCCGCCGCCGCGCGCCCACGCCGCACCTGCGGAAGCAAGAACGTCAGCAGCAGCAGCAGCAAGAGGAGGAGCAGCACCACCACCATCAGCACCGCCACCACCACCAACAACAACAGAATCATCCTCACGCCGCACCAGAGCGCCGCGTCCTGCGCTGCCCGTTAGAGGACCGTAACATGGCAGGGGAGATGGCAATGTGGGGTCCACAGCGCTTCACAGCAGATGAGTTTCCCTCACCTGCGCCGCCCGCCCCGCCTCCCGCTGCCCGCCCTAGAAGAGTGAATATCAAGCGCGGAATGGTCAGCAGCTCGCCGGAATCAGGATCACTGCAGAGCAGATCAGGTTCGAAAAGGCTCACCTGGCCGCCTTCCAGGTGCGGGTCCTCAGCTCCCCGCGTCTGCAGGGTGTGCAGCGTTGAGCCCAGCACGCAGGAGAGCGAGACGCTGTCCGCCACAGCTGACAGCTCGTCCAGCAGCTCGGCCGACAGCGCCAGTGCCTCGCGCTGCTGCTCCATGCTCAGCCCTCCACCCGCCGACAGCCTGCTCAGGGGGAGGTCAGAGCACGAGGAAGAGCGCTGCAATGCACACACACACACGCGTGGTGAACGTAGCAGTGCAGTGCAGTGCAGTGGTGAGTGCGGTGTGGTGCGTTATGATACCTGGCCTGCTCCTTCTTGGGGGGCGGCGCCGCCCATGCCTCCCGCGCCTACGATTCACTTCAGGATCACCAGCAAGGATGACTTACGGAATCCAAAACACCGGGAGGTGGGATCCTTATATGTACATGTACCGCCGCGTCCTCTGCGCTGCCGAATCCGACGCTGCCGGCAGAAGACGCTCCCAGCTGCGATTCACATTCACAATAGTGTGGGTGAACATAGGGAATGCGTATGGACTGAACCGCAGCGTAGGGAGGGATCCGTATGTACCTGCTTCTGCAGCCTGGCCAGCTTCGAGGCCTCGGCGGAGGGAGAGTCGCGAGGGGAGGGGGCGAGGGAGGAGGCGGGTGACGGGGCGATCAGGGCCTGATTTACATAAGGATCAACCGCAGGGATATACTTCAGGATTCAAAGCAGGGATCCTTATGTACCAGCTCGGCGCGCAGCTGATCCGCCGCCGCCGCCGCCTCATGCTGCTGCTGCCGCCGCTGCTTGTCCTGCGCGGAGGAGGATGCAGCAGCGCCGTCCTCCTCCTCCTGCTCCTCCTCGTTCTTGTCCTCTTTCTCGTCGTCAGAAGACTCGGAGTCTTGCGCTTCGAGGAACGCAGCCATGCGCCCCTCGGCGTTCGCGTCCAGAACCTGATTTGTACTTCATGATCAACGACAAACAACAAGGCGCGGGATAACTGCAGGAATTCACAGCCAGTAGCGGGAGGGCTGGGCGGGGGAGATCCCTTTTGCACCTCGGCATCTGAAGCGTCGGAGCTCCTCTGGCTGCTCAGGCCGAGGCTCAGCGGCTGCGTCTGACTCACGCCCAGAGAACCGTTGAACGACTGCGTCTGGGAGAGTGCCTGCGTCTGTGAGACCTCCTCCTCCTCCTCGGCCGCGGCGGTGTTACGCGCGCTCCTGTAGTCACACAAAGATTAACAGCAGGGGTCACTTATGCATGCAGCAGGTCAGCAGTGATCGCAATCGGAGGACCAGGTCGCGAAATTACCTGCGCTCGCCGCCCACCTGCACCGCCACCTGCTCCACCAGCGCACTCAGCTCATGCGAAAGAACAGCAACAAGAGAAGCACTACAGGAAGCACAACAGGAACCGTCTGTGACTCAAGTCTAGCCAGCAGTGACTCAAGTGTAGCCAGCAGCAGCAGCGCGTTACCTGCTCCACCAGCACGCTCAGCGCGGCGTCGCACTCGCACTCCACGCTGTTGGAGCGATTCACTGCAGGGTCAACCGCAGCGATCACTTCAAGAGTCAACAGCACGAGCACGGATCCTTATGTGGTCTCTCACCAGTGCCACTTGACGTCATCGGGAGGAGAGTAGCCATCCTATGAAGTGAGGGCAGATAGGTGTCAGAGCAGGTGTTGTAGGTCTTGTGTCATGCGTGTCATGTGTGCTCACTTTGTGCGCGCAGCCGTGGCACCAAACCGCTCGCTTGGCGCGCTCTTGGCTGAACGTCATACCTCCAGGCCCGCCTCCGGACAGCCGCTTGCCGCCGCGGCTCACGCCCTTAGTGCAGAGGGGATTCTCGCACATGAGCAGGTCACCCTCAGAGCTGTTGCAGCCGGAGCAGTGTCAGCCAAAACGCAAGCGGACAGAACAGACACAGGCGTCAGAGCACACACGTGGCAGTGGACTGCTTGCAGGCGGGCTATAGCCCATCGGCGCACCTGTTGCAGCCGGAGCAGTGGTCGGCCCAATTTTCTTCTGACTCGCGCCGCCGCACCCCCTCCTCCACCGAAGCGATCAGCTGCTCCACCGCGTTTGCAACATCGTCAGCATCAGAGCCGCTGTAAGCCGGCACGAAATCGGGGTTCTGCCAGACAGTGGAATCGAGCTCTGCTGCCTCCGAAATGGCCGCCGGAGCGACGATACGTAGCAGCCTGTGAGAGCCATAAGGACCGTCAAGCTCTTGCGCCGTGTGTGCCAGCGCCTCCGCAGCAAGATCGAGGCCCTCCTGCTCCTGCTTTCCCTCGCCGCTCGCGCGCATGGTACGCACGGAGCTTAAGAGGTTCGAGGCGGCAGCAGCCGAGACGGCCGCCGAGAGCGTCAGCCCCAGCGCTGCGCTCTGTACGCGGTGGTGAGGAGGTCAGGAGGTCAGGCTGAGGCGCGCTGTGGACGTGACACGTGGCAGTCGGTCGATCACGCTTCATGCTTCACATGAATGAAGGTGCGTACCTGCACGCGGCTCGAGCGCTTGCCGGCGCGGTCCCGCTCCCCGGGAGTGCCGACGAGCGAAGACGCGCCGCCGAGCCAGCACTGAGGCAGTCGAGAAACGAGAAACGGGGTGGGTGTCAGTGCACGGGTCCGTCTGAGAAGCGCTGTGTGCGTGACACGTGGCTGCTCTGTACAGTGTAGAGGAGGTGATTACCTGCAGGCAGCCCAGCGTAGCGCGGACGTCGCCGCCGTGCTCCCGCCACACCTGCTCCAGGCACGCGGCCGGCACAACAGCGCCCTCAGCGAGGCATACACACTGAAGCCACTCAACGACTGCCCGCTGGTGCTGGTGCTGGCCGGGCTCGGAAGGGTCCTGCCCCGCTGAGAACTCGAGCGGCGTGAGGCGGAGGTCGTGCGCGAGCGGATCGCTGGCGCCGATCTCGCCCCAACTATTATTGGAGGTGAGGAGGTGAGGAGGTCAGTCTGAGGAAGGCTGCTGTGCGGGCATATGACACGTCGCAGTCAGCGGGCGTGACACGTGGCAGCCAGCATTCTCACCTGCGGTTGGCGGTGAGGATGATAGGGCGCTTGGTCTCCATCGCCATCGCGTTCAGAGCGCGGAAAAAGCCGCCCTCGCCCGCGAATTTGAGGTCCACTTCTTCAAACACAATAGCTGAGACCTATACGCAGCAAGGATTCACTAGAGGATCAACAGCAAGGATTCACTTCAAGGAGGACTTTACAGCAGGGATCCTCAGTTACCTCGCCGTCCACGCCCTGCTCCTCTT
>Ga0308015_10000873_pt1 | contig 12923 bp, 7 predicted proteins | sample Neamet231_FD_203128 | JGI IMG/M metagenome (GOLD analysis project Ga0308015, IMG submission 203128) | Marine microbial communities from water near the shore, Antarctic Ocean - #231 | ecosystem: Environmental > Aquatic > Marine > Unclassified | place: Southern Ocean | collected 2014-07-28
GCATCCCTTTGTAAAAAACAAACACACTCAATACTACAAAAGATGGCAACGATCTATTAGTAGAGCCTCTGCCAAGCCAACACAAAAATACATAGACGCTAGTAAAGCAATAAAATCTGCAGCAATGTGGATTCCACGAGGTCCCTTCGATTTCGATATTGATGCCGCTAGTAGGTCTTATGCTCCTGGAGCAGCACATATTTATTGTGTAGAACAAGCCCTAACAAATACCAATGTTATTTATGCGGGTACTGCAACCGCAGGATTTTGGCGTTCTAACGATAAAGGAGAAAACTGGTTTTGTATTTCAAAATTGCTTCCTATAAGCTCTGTATACGCAGTAGAAATAGATCCTTCTGACGAAGATATAGTCTATTTCTCAGGTGCTGGAACCTTATACAAATCTACCGATGGTGGCTCAACACATACCGATATAGGTTCAGGAGAGTTTAGCTCTGGTATAAGTATCAATGAAATTATGATTCACAATGGGAAATTGTGGGTAGCCTCAGATCAGGGATTGTTTTATTCTACTGATAATGGAAACTCATTTACCCAAGAAGAATCGGGTTCTTGGCAAGAAATGGAAATTCATCCTACCAACGACCAAGTAATTTATGCGATCCGCGTAAACAGTACTTCGACCTCATTTTTTAAGTCTACAGACAACGGATCTAGTTTCACAGAGATAGGAAACGGATGGCCGAGTCCTGCAGATGGAGACGAACAAAAACGTACAGAAATTGCCGTAAGTGCTGATTCGCCTAACAAAGTTGTAGCACTCGCAACTGGAGCTGCAAATGGAGGTTCTGGATTATATGGTGTGTATATTAGTGAAGATCAGGGAGCCAATTGGGAATTTAAATGCTGTGGCGCACAACCTGGAGGACCTGCTTCAACCACAAATATTAATACGATGGCTTGGAGCGATACGGGTACTGACGATGGTGGACAATACTATTACGATGTAGCTTTAGCTGTAAATCCATTAGATGCAAATACAATTCATATTGCTGGAGTGCAGCACTGGATTTCTACCGATGGTGGAGATACTTTTACCTGCCCAGCGAAATGGTCGCATCCTGACAAAGACGAGTACATACATGCCGATATTCACGATATGCGTTATTTTGGAAACGACCTTTGGGTTGCCTGCGACGGTGGAGTTTTCTACTCGAATAATGCTGGTGGTAGCTTCGATAAAAAAATGTACGGTATTTCGGGAACAGATTTCTGGGGGTTTGGAGCTGGATTTAGCGATGGTGAAGTTATGCTAGGTGGAACGTATCATAACGGAACAATGATTAAAGACCACGAAGTTTACGAAGGTGGTTGGATTTGTGCCGAAGGTGGAGATAACTACCGTGGATTTGTGAATTTCGCGGATGCAACTAAAGTTTATACCGATGGTGGTGGAAGAATTTTACCAGGCGACAGAACTGTTGGGTTGGGTTCTTTCGCTATGCAATACAAACCCAATGCATCATATATTATTGGAGAATCGAGCAATCTAGAATTTGACCCTCGCTCACCAAACATCTTATACATTGGAAATGAAACTACGCTGTATAAGTCTTATGACAATGGAGCGAGCACAACAGTCTTAAACGACTTTGGCGAAAAAGTAACCTCAGTAGAAGTAGCTTGGTCTAATCCAGACTATATATACGTAGCAACCTATGCAGGTTGGTGGGATACAAAAAAAATGTATAGATCTACCAATGCAGGGTCCACATGGACAGATATTACACCATCGTCTTCCGTAGTAAACGGACAAACATGGATTCCTTATGACATTACCATCAGTAGTGATAATGAAAATCATATATGGATGGTGCGTACTTCAATGTATGGAACCCCAAGTGATGGACAAGGGTACGATGTGTTTAAATCTACCAATGGAGGGGCTAGTTGGACAAACTGGACAACTGCTACTTTAAACGATGAAAACATCACTAATATAGAACATCAAAGAGGTTCTAATGGCGGTGTGTATATTGGAACTAGACAAGCTGTTTATTATAGAGATAATTCTATGAACGATTGGATTTTGTACAACAACAATCTACCACTTCGTACAGCTTCTACTCAATTAATACCTTACTATAAAGAAGGTGTACTTAAAAATGGAACCAACCAAGGTGTTTGGGAGGTAGATTTTTACGCAGAAAGTTCTCCTTCGGCACAAATTGCTGCAGATAACTTCACAATTAATTGTACCAATAACATTGTACAGTTTTACAACCACTCGGCAATGAGAACTGAGGGTGAAGAATTTTTATGGTCTTTCCAAGGTGGAGTTCCATCGAGTTCTACAGACGAAAACCCGATGGTTTACTATGCCAATCCAGGCAATTATGCGGTTTCACTAACTGTTAGTGATGTGAACGGAACAGATACTCAAACGATAGCAAATTTCGTAGAATTTGCCGATGTGAGTCTTACTGAGCCGAACGAAATGAGTCAAAATTTTGATTCTGGAGAATTCCCTCCTACTGGATGGATGCTTCCTGAAGCGGCTTATTCTTGGCAAGAAATAGAAATTACAGATGCAAACTGTGAAACTAGTAGTGCAGCATATGTAGACAACTTTTCAATTAGCCAAAATGGCGTTGAGGCAGGACTACTAAGTCCAAAAGTGAATTTAAACACTTTCGACAATGCCACATTAAGCTTTAATTATGCCTATGCAAGATATGGCGCTAACTATTCCGATGGATTAAAAGTCCAAGTTTCTACAGATTGTGGAGCTACATGGACAACGCTGTGGGAGGCTTACGGTACAGACCTAGCAACCGTTCCAGACAACAGCGCTTGGTGGGAACCAACTTGTGGAGATTGGGATAACTTGAATATAAGTTTAGTAGAATACGCAAACCAAACCGTAAACGTACAATTTGTGAATGTGAATGGCTACGGTAATAGTCTGTTTATAGACAATGTAAACTTTGTAAACAACGACGGTTCTTTAGATCTAATCAACCCTATTTTAGGATGTATAGACAGCAATGCTACAAACTATAATCCCAATGCAAACATAGACAATGGCTCATGTGAGTACATCGCTTTTGGTGGGCAAGAAATCAATTTAAATCAAGGATGGAATATAATTTCAACCTATATTATACCTACAAACCCAGATTTAGAAATGACACTAAATGAGGTGGTAGACCAAATAGTAATCGTAAAAGACTTTTTAGGAAATGCTTACTTGCCGGCTTGGAGTTTCAACGCCATAGGAAACATAAGCAACTACGAAGGATACCAAATAAAAGCCTCTGCCAACTGTAGCTTTACAGTAGAAGGAGAGATTATTGCGCCAGAAAACACAACTGTACCTGTAGAAGAAGGTTGGAATATAATTCCATATTTACGTCAAAATAGTGCCAATGCAGAATTGGTGTTAGAAGAGGTTTCTGATGCACTAGTGATTGTAAAAGACTTTTTAGGAAATGCCTATTTACCTGACTGGAATTTTAATGGAATTGGAGATTTTGAAGCCGGACAAGGTTATCAATTAAAAGCCAGTTCTGCGTTCGACCTGCAATACATTTCTAATAATTCAGAATATAGAACAGCAACTTTAACAACCGTTAACAACAAGATTTCTAGAAAGGAGTTCACATTGAATACAGGTTCTAATATGCAGCTCTTAATTCCAGAAAATGCATGGAATACTGCAGTAAGTTCTGGAGATGAAATTTACGCCTACGATGCCGAAGGAAAACTTATTGGTGCTAGTAAAGTAACACTCCCTAACACTGTGATTTGCCTTTGGGGAGACGATGTACTTACCGAAGAAAAGGAAGGTTTATTCGCTGCGGAAGAAGTGGCTTACAAACTATGGACTAATGGGAAAGAAAAGGAAATTCAGATAAACACCAAGCAGGGGAATACTTACCTACAAGATCAATTTAGTATTGCATCTCAAATAACAGAAAATGTTATTGAAAGTACTTTGCAATTAATGGATGCAGTACCAAACCCAGCAAAAGACCAAACACTAATTCGTTTGTATATCGAAAATGATAGTCAATTACAACTTGAACTTTTTGATGTAATTGGAAATAAGGTTTTAGATCTTGCTAAAGGATCTTACACTAAAGGGTATCACGAATTTAAGATTGATGTAAGCAAGCTTTCTGCTGGTTCGTACCTCTACCAAATAAGATGTAATATGGAGCGAAAGAGTAAAAGATTAGAGATTGTAAAATAATCCCGGTACACGAGGAAGTCAACGACAAACTCAGATTCACATTCTTTACTAGTCTTAAAAGAACAGTATTTATACCAAAACCCCCTAATCGAAAACATTTCGATTAGGGGGTTTTATTTCAATTCTAGTATAAACTTATATGATTATCCGCCTGATTACAGGAAGCATTAATAATCTTGTCCTTTGAGTATTTACTTTCCTTTTTTACCCGTCCTCAATTCTTTTAGAGAAATAAGCGTATAAAATTAGTGTAGCAAAATGCTGTTCGAATATAGCAACCGAAGAGCGCTATTGAGTTCATTTTGGTAGCAATTTTAAAGTTTATTGAACGTAAAGAAAGTATTGAAGACATGATTTTTGGTTCTTTTCATCAAGGAAAAGCACTACAATACGTTTTTTAACTGTGTAGCATTTACATCTTAACTTCAGCATACTGAAACAAGAGGATAAGCATGTAAACTTAAAACCGCACACCAAACACAATATTAGCCTGTCCAAAAAAGAAATACTGACTGGCTTTATCAGACTCATTCATGGTAGTACGAATATCGGGCATATGTATAAAGCCTGCTTTGAGTTCTGAAGAAACAAAAAGATACTTCCCTAGGTTTAATTGTGCAGCAGCAACGGCACTAAGTCCATATCCGGCAAGATGAAAATCATCGTGTCGTGCATTATTTAAAAGAGTTGCATTGGTTTTAGGAATCAATACACCTATACCTACACCTTCGCTTAGGTCTAAAGAAATTTTATTTCTTCTCCAAAACTCGTCCGTTCTACGAACTTCGACGTTTATATAATTTAAACCATCTGTATGTTCGAAAAGTAATAAGTCGGGATCTAAATCAATAGATTCATTTTCGTATACGCCATCAAAATCGGTTCCTGAATTCTCAATAAATCCATTTACAGTAGCTTTCTGCATAGAATCCACCACATATTTCATGTGATCGGCTCCAATAGAAATGGAATAATTATTAGATATAAAATAACCAATGCGAGCATTAAATTGAGGGATTGTAATACGAAGAGGATGGAAATAATCGTAGGTGCTAAAAGGCGTTTGTCTATCGTGAGCCACTGTATTTTCGATAGTAAAATCGTAGTCATTACCCGAAAAATGAATGTCAGAAGTGCTGTACATACTTCTATTCCAACCCCAATATAAAAATACTTCGCCTTTTCTAGATTTCACTTCTTGGCTTTCTTCTTGTGCCATAAGCACAGAACTAAATAGTGTAAGTAAGAGTAAACTGATTGATCGCATGACTGAAATTAATTTTCGGTAGGCAAACTTAAGAAAATCTAAGTAAAAAAGCGGTGGATTTTCATCCTACACGATAGCCGAGGTATACAATGATAAAAGTCTTACTAATTGTGTTTTTTAATTGAGAAAAGCCTCGTATTTTTGCACAAATCAATTCTAAGGATTTGAGCGTACACAAACCTAAATTTATAAGCGTAGGGATTTCTCATTGGAAAACACCTATCGATATCAGAGGGAAATTCAGTTTCTCTCAAGAAGCAGTAGAAGCTATTCTTGAGGAGGCCAAGGAATTAGATATTCCAAGTCTTTTTGTAGTTACTACCTGTAACCGTGCTCAATTTTTTGCACATACTCATAATGCATTTATACTTAAAGAGCTCTTTGCTAGACACACCAAAGCGTCATTAGCTGAGTTTGAAGAATACCATTTTCTTCTCGAAGATGATCAGGCAGTACATCAACTATTTGAACTTTGCTGCGGATTAGATTCTATGATTTTAGGAGATTTGCAAATTGTAAGTCAGGTAAAAGAGGCCGCAAAATATTCCAATAAAAAAGGAATGTTAGACGGATATACGCATCGTTTAATGCAGTTTGTGTTACAGGCTTATAAAGATGTGCGAACAGATACAGCTATAAACGAAGGTCCTGCCTCGGTAGCTCACGCAGCTGTATTGTTTATGAAAGAACGTTATAAGCAGCTAAACGCAAAAAAAATACTTCTTTTTGGTACTGGCGAAATTGGAGAAACTACCGTAAAAAACTTACAAAAACATCCTTATAAAGAGATGGTTCTAATTAATAGAACTCGCTCTAAAGCAGAAGCTATTGCAGAACCCTTAGGCATAAGAGTTGCTGATATAGAAGCGCTAAAAAAAGAACTGGAAGACTGCGATATTTTTATTGTGGCTACAGGAGCTTTCGAACCGACCATAAGAACAGAACATTTTGAGAATATAAACAGAGAAATGCTACTTCTCGATTTATCGGTTCCTAGAAATATAGATAAAAAAGTTGATAGTTTAGAAGGCATAGAGCTTATAGACATGGATCAGCTAAACAATATACAGGATGAAACTTTGGCTACTCGACGTAAGAGTATTCCCAAAGCACGAACCATTATCAACTTACATAAAAACGAGTTCTACGACTGGGTAACCATGCGTAAATTAGCTCCTACAATTAAGGCCTTACGCGAAAAGCTACACGCTTATAGAACCGATGAGCTGGAACAACAAAAATTCCGCTTAAGCGAAACAGAATTACAAAAAGCAGACAAGTTAGCTACCAGCGTGGTTAATAAAATTGCCAATCAAGCTACCGAATTTATCAAATCAAAACACAGACAATCTGACGAAATGGTAAAGATGGTAGAACAAATGTTTAAACTGAAGGAATGATTCGAATAGGAACCCGAAAAAGCAAGCTCGCTCTTTGGCAAGCATATAAAGTTCAAGAAGAACTCAAAGATCTTGGGCAGGCTTCAGAATTGGTATTAATAGAATCTGAAGGCGATAAAGTACTCGATACTCCCCTACCACTTATGGGAGGAAAAGGTGTGTTTACCAAAGCGATAGACGATGCTCTTATAGCTGGAGAAATAGACATTGCTGTACACTCTCTTAAAGATATTCCTACAGATTCCCCAGAAGGATTAAGCCTTTGTTGTGTAATGGAAAGAGCCAATCCGTTTGATGTATTGGTCGTACGTAAAAATACCGACTTTTTAAACAGTGAAGATTACGCAGGATTAATAGCAACGAGCTCAAACAGAAGAAAGTCGCAGTGGCTAGACCGCTACGAAAAACACAGTACTTGCGATATCCGTGGAAACGTACAAACACGTATTAAGAAGCTTAAAGAAAGCAACTGGGATGGAGCAATTTTTGCTGCTGCAGGTTTACATCGCTTAGAGCTAGACTATGAAATAGCGATGGTTTTAGATTGGATGGTTCCTGCACCTGGACAAGGAGCCGTAGCGGTAGTTTGTAGAGAAGAAGACAAGAGTACCGCAGCAATATGTAAAAGATTTCACCATACTGAAACTGCTTTATGCACTTCTATAGAACGTGATTTTCTGAATAGATTAAATGGAGGTTGCTCCGCACCAATAGGAGCTTATGCTAAGCTAGAGGATGGACTCCTTAAATTACATACTATTGTAATGGATCCAGATGCAGAAATTAAAATTGAAGTTAAGCTAGAAAAAGACGCAATGCTAGCGCACAACTTGGGTGTTGAAGCTGCAGAGTACGCTTTGGAAAAAGGGGCAAAAGCCATCATCGATAAATTACCTAAAGAAAAGCGTTTACACTAGATGAAAACCAAAGGGCAAATATGGAGTACCAAATCGCTTAACGAGCGACAAAAATCCTATGCCCAAAATTTAGGTCTACAGATTAAAGAAGTGCCCTTGAGTAATATTCAGCATTTAGACTTTCCAAAAGATATAGTAGAAGTGGAAGCATGGGTATTCACTTCTCAAAACGCAGTAAAAAATATAGTTCAAAAAGCTCAGTACAACAATAATAGTTTTACTGGTACTGTATATGCTTCTGGCAAGCAAACAGCAAAAGCACTACAAGAAAAAGGTTTCGAAGCTATATCGGGAGCAGATGAAACAGCCTTGAGTTTAGCAGAGAAAATTGCAGCAGATGGAATTCTATCCGCTGTATTTTTTTGTGGAAATATCCGCAGAAATGAATTACCAGATTACCTAGCAAAAAAGAATATTCAACTCAAAGAAGAGGTGGTTTACCACACTTTATTAGAGCCAAAAATAATCCCAACTAAAAAAGGGGATGCACTTTTTTTTATGAGTCCTTCGGCAGTAGAATCGTATGCTATGATAAACGAATTCAATAATGAAATCGATTATTACTGTATAGGAAAAACTACTGCACAGGCACTTTGTAAGAAAGGGATATTAAAAAGTTATACCGCGGCAGAAGCTTCTTTTGAAGCTATGCTTAAACAATACACTACAGAAAATAATTAGCAGATGGAGTTTCCAAAATTAAAAAATGACCTCTTACTAAGAGCTTTAAAAGGTGAAATTGTTGAAAGACCACCTGTATGGATGATGCGTCAAGCAGGGCGTTTTTTACCAGACTATATGGCTTTAAGAGAAAAGTATACTTTCTTCGAACGCTGTGAAACGCCTCATTTAGTTTCAGAAATTACAACTATGCCTATATGGCAAGTTGGTACCGATGCAGCTATTTTATTCTGTGATATATTAGTCGTTCCTATGGCTATGGGCTACCATGTAGATATGGTTCCAGGTGTAGGGCCTCGTTTACCTAGAACCGTAAAAACTTTGGCAGATGCCGAAGCGATTGTTGTTCCAGACGTAGAGATTGCTCTTGGTTATGTTATGGAAGGTATTAAGCAAACACGAATGGACCTAAAAGGTGAGGTTCCATTAATTGGTTTCGCTGGTGCTCCATGGACTTTACTATGTTATATGGTACAAGGAAGAGGATCGAAAGATTTTTCTGAAGCAAAACGTTTTTGTTTTGAGCAACCAGAAGCTGCTAGAGTATTAATGCAAAAAATTACCGATACTACGATTGCATATATGAAGGCACAGATTAAAGCAGGTGCTCAAGCATTCCAATTATTCGATTCATGGGCTGGTTTATTGAGTCCAGACGACTTTATGGAATTCTCTTACCCTTACTTAAAACAAATTGTTGCCGAGTGTACAGTTCCTAATATTTTATTCGCCAAAGGATCGTGGTATGCTTTAGAAGAGTTGAAAGCTACAGGAGCTAACGGTATTGGAATTGACTGGGCAGTAACACCAGAAATGGCTCGTAAAGTTTTAGGGCACGATGTAACTATCCAAGGGAACTTCGATCCTTCAAGATTATACGCTCCAATTCCTAAAATTGAGCAATGGACTAAAGAGATGATCGACCGTTTTGGAAAAGACCGTTACATCGTAAACTTAGGACACGGAATTTTACCCGATGTTCCCGTAGATCATGCGCGTGCATTTATTAATGCAGTGAAAAATTACAGCTAAATGAATCTTAAGGAGACATTTACAGCACACCTCTTCGATTTACAAAATCGCATTTGCGCTGCTTTAGAAGAAACAGATGGCAAGGCAAAATTTGTAGAAGATGCTTGGGAACGCCCTGGTGGTGGCGGTGGTAAAACACGTGTTATCGCCAATGGAGCTGTTTTCGAAAAAGGTGGCGTAAACACCTCTATAGTTCACGGTGAATTACCCGAAATTTTTAAGAAGAAATTTGACGTGAGCGAAGCGAGTTTCTACGCTTGTGGACTCTCCTTAGTAATTCATCCTACAAGTCCTAAAATACCTACTGTACATGCCAATTGGCGTTATTTTGAAATGTACAATGGAGAAGGTGAAGTAATTAAAAGATGGTTTGGCGGTGGTTCCGATCTTACCCCTTATTACTTGATTGAGGAAGATGCAAAACATTTTCACCAGGTGATGAAAGACATGTGTGATGCACATAACTCTTCGTACTATCCAACATTCAAAAAAGCATGCGACGAGTACTTCTTTAATTCTCATAGAGATGAAACGCGTGGTATTGGAGGAATCTTCTACGATTATAAGCAAGAAGATGAAAGCATGTCTTGGGAAGCACTTCTAGACTTCCAAATAGCTGCTGGAAACTGCTTTGTGGAAGCCTATGTTCCAATAGTAGAAAAGCACAAAGAAGAGACTTATACTCCAGAACAAAAATACTGGCAAGAAATCCGCCGTGGACGTTATGTAGAATTTAACCTTCTCCACGACAGAGGAACACATTTTGGAATTAAAACCAAAGGAAGAACAGAATCTATTTTAATGAGCCTCCCTTCTACCGTACGTTGGGATTACGATTTCCAAACAGAAAAAGGGAGCGAAGAAGCGAAATTGATTGAGGTACTGATGAATCCTAAGGATTGGGTTTAAAACCTAAACGAAGGAGACAAATTCCAATTCAACTCAATCCTATCACCAAGACTAATCACATTAAAAAATAAGTATCTTTGCGCTTATGACAAAAAAACGCCTAGCCATATTAGGGTCAACAGGTTCTATAGGAACGCAAGCTTTAGAAGTTGTTTTAGAGCAAAAAGACCGTTTTGAAGTAGAAGTTTTAACTGCACATCGAAATGCCGATTTGTTGATTGAACAAGCTATTGCACATCAACCAAATGTGGTGGTTATTGGCGAAGAAAGTCTGTACAATAAAGTCTTTACTGCACTCGATCCACACCATATTAAAGTGTACGCTGGCGCAGAAGCCCTTTCTCAGGTAGTACAGATGGAAACGGTAGATTTAGTTCTTACTGCACTAGTAGGATATGCCGGATTAATTCCAACTTTAGCAGCTATAGATGCAGGTAAAAATATTGCATTAGCCAATAAAGAAACTTTAGTAGTCGCTGGAGAATTGGTTACCCAAAGAGCCAAAGAAAAAGGCGTAAATATATATCCTGTAGATTCTGAGCATTCAGCTATTTTTCAATGCTTAACAGGGGAATTCCAAAATCCAATAGAGAAAATTATATTGACTGCTTCGGGAGGTCCTTTTAGAGGGATGACACACGAAGATTTATTAAAAGTTACCAAAGCACAAGCCTTAAAACATCCCAACTGGGAAATGGGAGCTAAAATTACCATCGACTCGGCGAGTATGATGAACAAAGGCTTGGAAGTGATAGAAGCAAAATGGTTGTTTGGCTTAAAACCAGAACAAATTGAAGTAATTGTTCACCCACAATCGATTGTTCATTCTTTGGTACAGTTTCAAGATGGTTCGTTGAAAGCTCAATTGGGATTGCCCGATATGAAGCTCCCTATTCAGTACGCAATGTCGTATCCAGAACGCTTACCAAATAATTTTGAGCGGTTCAACTTCTTAGATTATCCAAATTTAAGCTTCGAGCAAGCTGATTTAAAAACGTTCAGAAACCTACAACTCGCCTACGATGCTATGCATAAAGGAGGAAATGCAGCTTGTATTTTAAACGCTGCAAACGAAATTGTAGTAGACGCTTTCTTAAAAGAAAAAGTAGGTTTTTTACAGATGTCTGACCTTATTGAAGATACACTTCAAAAATGTACATTTGTGCCGCAACCTACACTCGAAGATTATATCGCTTCGGATGCCGAAGCACGTAGAATAACAACAAACAATATTTAATAGCATGACTGAAACATTAATTAAAGCAGCTCAATTTTTCTTGAGCCTTTCCTTCCTTATCGTATTACACGAATTAGGACATTTTATACCCGCTAGATTCTTCAAAATACGAGTAGAGAAATTCTACCTTTTCTTTGATCCTTACTTTTCTATTTTCAAGAAAAAAATAGGCGATACTGAATATGGTATCGGGTGGTTGCCACTTGGAGGATACGTTAAAATTTCGGGTATGATAGATGAGTCTATGGATACCGATCAATTGAGCGCAGAACCACAGCCTTGGGAATTTAGATCTAAACCAGCATGGCAACGTTTAATTGTTATGTTGGGTGGGGTTACCGTAAACCTAGTATTGGCAATGGGTATTTACGCCATGATTTTATATACTTGGGGTGGCGACTACTTAACAACAGAAAATGCTAAATACGGTATTGAATGTTCGGAACTAGCAAAAGACGTAGGTTTTAAAAATGGAGATAAAATCTTAAGTGTAGACGGTGTTTACTACGAGAATTTTGCAGAGCTTCCAGAAGCAATATTAATTTCTGGAGCCGAAAATGTACGTGTAAATCGCAAAGGAGTAGAAACTAATATTGCGATTCCTACAGATATAATAGCGCAGTTTATTGAGAAGAAAAGCCAATCTGGTTTTATTGGAGTTGCTTGGCCATATATAGCACAGCAATTTGAAGGTGGATCTCTCGCTGAAGAAGCAGGTGTACGAGTGGGTGATCAATTGATAGGGATTAACGGAGAAGAAATGCTTTATTTCTCTGAATATGTTAGCAAGCTGCCTACACTAGCAGGACAAGACATAAACCTTTCTGTATTGAGAGGAATGGATACCCTAAATTATGCAATTGCTCTAGAGGAGCCAGCTAGACTAGGTGTTTATTATGTTCCACCAACAGAATTAATTACTTACGACCATAAAGAATACGGATTCTTCGAATCTTTCCCTGCAGGAACGGCTTTAGCTTTAGACAAATTAGACTCTTATGTACAACAGTTTAAATTGATTTTAAATCCAGATACAGGAGCATGGAAAGGATTAGGTGGTTTTATTACCATGGGTAAACAATTTAAATCGGAATGGGACTGGAAGCATTTCTGGAGCTTTACCGCTTTCCTTTCTATCATTTTAGCCTTTATGAACATACTCCCTGTTCCTGCCTTAGATGGTGGACATGTTATGTTCTTACTATGGGAAATCATTACAGGTAAATCGCCTTCAGATAAGTTTTTAGAGTACGCACAAATGTTC
>Ga0308015_10000877_pt1 | contig 12895 bp, 8 predicted proteins | sample Neamet231_FD_203128 | JGI IMG/M metagenome (GOLD analysis project Ga0308015, IMG submission 203128) | Marine microbial communities from water near the shore, Antarctic Ocean - #231 | ecosystem: Environmental > Aquatic > Marine > Unclassified | place: Southern Ocean | collected 2014-07-28
TGAGGAGCAGCTCGGCGCCGCCCTGGAGGTGCTGCTGCGGCTGGCGCGCGAGGGCGTCTCGGCGGACCTTGCGGCGCTTGCCTCGCTGCCGCTGCTGCAGGCGGCGCACGACAAGCGCGGCGGTGCCGCCCCCGGCGCCCCCACCGGCGCGGCGACTGCAGCACCGATTCTGCTGCCGGCGTCCACTGATGCGCGCTCGGGGCCGCTCGAGCTGCGCGAGCTGGTTGGCACGTGGTTCGGCCGCTGCGCGCTCCCGTGCGACCCCGCTCACCCCGCTGCTGAGGAGGAGGATCACAACTGCTTAAGCATCCGTTACGACAGCGACGACGAGAACGCCGAGGTCAGTGACGACTACTTTAGGATCCGTGCTGTCAATTCCTTACGAGCTACTGTCCCGCCTGTAGAGCTTCCTGTCCCCGGGGATGCTCATGTCCGAGGTGCTTCTCTCCGCTGACTCGCTCCCCTCGTAGCACGTGCTGGACGGCATCGCGGAGGTGGAGCTGTCCATCTCGCAGCGGGCGGGCGGCGGGCTGAGCGTTGCCTGGCGGACACAAGAGCTCTACTACGGCGCCGACGAAGACAGCGACAGCGACGGCGACTGCGATTCCGACCAGCGCAAAACGCTGATGGTGATGCAGGAGCCGGAACGCGGCAGCTTCGAGATCGCGGCCGCCGGCGGACTTTCAACAGCGGCCGCGGCCGCAGCGGGCGAGGCGGCGGCGGTGTCGGCGCTGCTGTGCAGCAGCGTGACGAAGGTGGACCACCACGGCGGCGGCGGACACTACAGCGACGACGAGGACTCCGACAGCTACGAGAGCGATTCCGACGACGACGATGATTCCGACAGTGACGAGTCGTCCCAACGCTCAGACGAGTCGTACGACGAGTATGAAGCGCGGCTGGAGCGTGACGCGGATCGCCGGGCCGAGGGGCGGCAGGAGCGGCAGCAGGAGCGGCGGGAGGAGCGGCAGGAGTGCAACGCGGAGCCCGCGCGGGCGCGCCGCGACGGCGTCGCGGCAACGATCGAGCTGCCCGACTTTGTGTCCAGCTGCCTGCTCACCACCGTGCGCGACGCGCGGCGGCGGGTGGAGGCGACCGTCGGGCTGACCGAGCTCGCGACCGCGCTCTCCGCGGGCGCTCAACACCGCTCTATCATGCCGGGCTGCCCGCCGATCGACAGCGCCAAGTTCCGGTCGCTGTGGCAGCCGCTCTACGCCGACCAGCACGGGGCGAGCGCGGACGAGGCGCTGCGACCGTGGCAAATCGGCGCGTCGACGGTCTCCGCGCCAGTGCTGATGATGACATTCCCGCTCAACGGCCTGGCGGACGAGGTGCGCGAGCAGGTTGACGAGGAGGGGGAGCCGATCGCGGCGGTGGCCGGGCTCGCGCCCTCGTTCCGAAACTTCCGCATGCTGCTGCCGCTGCTCAAGGTCTCGGACAGCAGCGCGCCGCCGCCCAGGCAGGAGCAAATGGCGGCGCAGGCGTTCGCGCTCGCACGGCCCTACCATTTCTCGCCGATGCTGCTGGAGGCCGCGCTCGGCGCCTCGTCATTCCTCGCGGCGCTGGCCGAGCTGCCGGCGTTCCAGCGCTGCGTACTCGAGGCTCCTTGGGTCGAGCTGCTCTGGCGCGTCTCCGAGGGCGCGCTCGCGCAGGCGGACGACGCATTGGAGGCCGCCGCGCCGGCGGCGGTGCTGGCGGTGCGCTGGCGGACGCAGGCGATGGCGCTGCTCAAGTACTCCATCTCCGAGACCGCCAACGCCGCCGAAGCGCCCAGCTCCGTGGGGCGGCTGCTGCGGGTGGCGGCGGCGGCAAGCCCGGAGGCGGCCATGTTCGCGCGGTCCGCGTCGATGCCGCACGCGCAGAAGAGCGAGAGCGCGGTTGTGGCGGAGGCGATGCCCGCGCCGCGGCTGCAGCCGAAGCCAAAGCAGAAGAAGAAGCGCAAGCCGCTGGAGGTTGGCAGCCAGGTGATGCTCCACAAACCGGCGTGCAACCACAACGACGCGGAGGGGCGACCGCGCTTCGGCCTCGGCGCGGCCACCTTCGAATCCGTCGGCACCGTCACCGAGATCGACTTCTCGAACGACAGCTACGTCAAGGTCGTGATTGAGTGGCCCGAGCAGCAGGTGAGGAGAGGAGATCGGCTGCTAGTGTAGACAACTGTTCATTGATGTGGACAGCTGTCCTCTACCACGTGTCACCTCCACAGCGCTTCTCAGACTGACCTCCTCATCTCTCCTTCAGAGCTGGTCCGGCGTGTACACGGAGCTGAAGTTTGCCAACGTTGCGCCCGGCGAGGACGAGACGCCGGCAGCTATTGAAAACGACGGCAGGCAGACCGACGGCGGGCCTAAGATCTGCGATGAGTGCGGCGACGCCTGCATTATCCAGGCCCACTCGACGCCCGGCGAAGGTGCGTACAGCTCCGGCCGCCACCGCTGCGACGGATGCGGTACTACTAGTGCAGAGCCGCGATGGTGGTGCTGCGACTGCACTACCGACTGGTGCTCGAGCTGCCACCCGTTCCCGCCAAACGCGGAGGCGGAGGCGGAGGCAGCCGTGCCTGCGGCGCCTGCCGCCGACAACGTCGCTCCGTGCGCCGAGGTGGACGTGTCGGTGCGGCTGGCGGCGCTGCGTCTGACGCGGCAGCTGCTGGAGGGCGGCACCGCGTCGGCAACGCGCGGCGTGCTGCAGGTGAGGGAACACTCATATCTGAGGAGCTCTGCGAGCCCCACATTGCCATCTCCCCAGCCATGCTGCGGTCCTCTAACTGTCGGCCACGCGCGGCGTGCTGCAGGCGCTGCTGGAGGCGTCCGTCGAGGCGCTGCAGCGCGACCCGCGCTCGGCGCCCGCGCTGGACGCCCTGCCGGCGCTGCTGCAGCTGAGCGGGGCGTTCGACGAGCTCGGCGGCTGGTAAGTGACGAAGCTGCTTCAGGATCCCTGCGGAGAAAAGGAGGAAGAGGAAGGGGGCAGGGGCGTTCCTTCCTTTCCCTCTTTTCCTCTCCTTCCCGACCTTGCCCTCTCCCTGACTCGCTCCGCTGGCAGCGCTCCCCGGGCGATGCTGGGCTCTGAGGGCGGCGGGCTGCGCAGCGCGTTCCTGCGCTGCTGCGAGCTGGTGCTGGCGCCGCCGCTCGGGCTGGCGGGCGAGAGCCTCGGCTTCCGAACGATGCGCGCGCTGTGCGCCAAGGTGAGGGAACGCTCATCTGCTGAGGAGCACTGTGAGCCCCATGTTGCCATCTCCCCTGTCGTTTTACGGTCATCTAACGCACGACGCGCGCGCTGTGCTCCAAGGGGCTGCTGGAGCTCGGGTCGTGCGAAGAAGCGCGGCCGGCGCTGCTGCAGCTGCTGCCGCTGCTGCTGCGCGTGGCAACTGCGCCGACGAGCGTGCCGCTGGGCGTGAGCTACGAGGCCTGCTTGGCCAAGCTGTACCGGCTCTGCGCAGACTCAAGCACCACGCATCTCGCGGCCAGCCTGCGGCCGACCGGCGGCTCAGCAGGATGGTCGGACGAGGGCTCGGTGTTCCGCACAGCTACGGGCTCTTACGAGCTCAGCGATGGATTGGCGCAGCAACTTGCGACGTCGATGGCAGAGTCGGCGCCCATGGCGCGGCCCTCGCTCGCGCAGGCGGCCGAGGCGCTGGCGGAGGCTGGCGGCAGCTTCGAGATGGCGATGGCGCTGCTGCTCAAGGCGGAGAGCGAGGACGAGGACGAGGGCAAGGGCTCGAAGGGTGCCGCCGCTGCAGTCAGTGGTGCGCGGGAGCCCATGGCCGAGGTGCTGCTGAGCGACGGCACGGAAACCGCAGGCGGCGGCAGTGCTTCGGTCGCGGTCTCCGCCCCCTTTGCGTCCAGCGGCGACGAGAGCGCCGTGCGTGCGTCGTGCGCCGACGCGCTCACGACGATGCTCTCCCGAGCGCTGCTGCTCGACCTGCTGAGCTGCGCGCCGCGGGGCAGCGAGGAGCTGGCCGCGCTGCGGGCGCAGGTGCCGCTGCTGCAGCTGCTGGCCATGCTGCGCTTCTGCTTCGCGCCCGGCCTGCAGGGCGCGGGGGAGGGCGGCGGGCTGCGGCCGCCGTTTGCCTCCGGCCCCTGGGCCGGCCGCAGTTTCGGCGCCACCGTCGACGCCGCAATGAACAACTGGCTCTCGGTCGCGCCCCTCAGCGAGAGCGAGTCGGCGCTGCTGCTGGACACGACGGTCTCGCTGCTCTGCCGCGCCGCCAAGGCCCCCGCGGCCGCCGCGGGAGCGGGAGCGGGAGCAATGGCGCTGTTCACGGTCGGGCAGGTTCTGCAGAACGTCATCTCCAAGACCGGCAGCAACCGCGAGTGCACGGTGCTTGCTGTGAGTGGCACTGGCCCCCGTGCTGGTGACGCCGTGTTGCTTCACTACAATGGCTACGAAGATCAGTTCGACGAGTGGCTCGACCTCACCGACGAGGACCAGCTCCGCCGCCTGAACCAGCCGCTCACCGCCGCCGCCGGTGCAGCGGCCATCGCAGGCGGCGGCGTGTACAAGTGCGTCGCGGCTCACGGCGTGGCGATGCGCGCGCGGCCGCCGCCACCACAGCACAGTGGTAGCGCGCGGCCGCCGCCACCACAGCACAGGCCCTGGCCCCGGAACTCGGACAACAGCAACGACATCCTGCGCGGCCGCGAGATGGTGTTTGAGGGTATCGTGGAGGGTGAGATGGGCCGGCAGGGCCACCGCGTCCTGTATTTGCAGCTGCCGGACGAGCGGGGGTACTACCCGATCGACGTGCAGGACGGGAGCGGCGAGCTGTTTCAGCTGATTACCGCTGCTGACGGCGCGCTCCACCCGGCCGCGCCGCTGTGCTCGCGGCAGGTGGAGATGGGGGAGTACCAGCCGTTCTCGTACGAGCCGGTCGAGGGAGAGTACGAGAACGGCGAGAGCGGGTACAGCTGCCGCGTCTACGGGGCGCGGTTCGAGGGCGACACGCTGCACGTGCACGTGAGCGCGATGGGCGACGGCTCGATGGGTGACCTGCAGGGCGCGGAGCAGTCGAAGTTATGGGAGGCGGACTCGGTGACGAACCCCTCGCTCACGCAGTGCACGCTCGTGTCTGCGGTGCAGAGCCGAGGGCCGATGGGTATGGAGTCAGCGTTCGCGCAGCCCGGGACGCACCGCTTCCGCAGGGACGGCAGCCACCATCTGGCGCTGACCGACGGCGACGACTGGGAGGGGGAGCTGAGCTACCGGGTTGGCGAGATTGGTATGATGCTGCGCGAGTTCCGCTTTCAGTTCGGGACGAGCGGCTACTCGACTGTGAAGGTGCGGCCGGGGATGCTGCGCGCGGTCGAGCAGGAGGAGCGCGAGGAGCCCGAGCGAGCAGCAGCTCTGCAGACAGAGGCGGAGGAGCGTGCGGGGGAGGATGCGTTTCCGAGCGATGCGGAGCTTCTGGCGGGCGGCGCGACGCTGGTGCGCAGCCGGGAGCTGCTGCTCGCGGCGTGCGCAGCGGGTGGCGTGGTGGTGCTGGCGGACGACGCTGTGATCGAGCTGACCGAGGAGCTGGAGATTACGGTGGACGTCACGATCAGCGGCGGCGGGGCCATCCGCGGGAACCAGCTGGTGGTGGTGGAGGGCGCAACGCTGATCCTACGCGGTATCACTTGCGCCGGCCTCTTCGCCGAAGGTCAGGGGACGCGGCTCCAAACTTACGACGTGAGGGTGCTCAACAGCGAGGGCAGCGGCATCGACGCGGAGAGCGGCGCAAAGGCTTCGATCGAGGGCGGCAGCATCCAGGGCAGCGGGGACGACGGCGTGCGTGTGTACACCGGCTCAACGATGTCGCTGCGCCGCGTTGTGATCTCGAACAGCGAGCGGCACGGCATCGACGCAACCGACGATGGGAAGGCGATTGTACGCGAGGGTTGCACCGTGAGCGACAGTGGGGGGCAGGACTACTACGAGTCCACCGGCGGCACCATCGAGCGTGTCGCCGCCGCGCCCGCTGACGAGGACACGCTCAAGCAGAGCCAACGGCAGGAGAAGAAGGAAAAGAGGCAGGCGCGCGGACAAGCGCGAACCGAGGACGAGGCGCTTGAGGCGCCGCAGCTGCAGTTCGCTATCTGGCTCCTCGGCCGTGTCCGCGCCGGCGGTGTCGCTGACGTCGCCGGCTCGCGCCGAATTCTGGACTGCGTGCTCTCCGTCTCACCTCGGCTCGGCGGCGGCGCCCAGCTCAGCACACTTCTGCGGGCGATGGGCAACGAGACTATTGGCGCTGCCAATCTTGACGAGGGAGCGCCGCTTGTCACGCCGCAGTCGCTACTCGCGGCCAAGAGCGCGGCGCGGAAGAAGAAGAAGGGCAAGCCTCTCTCGATAAAAGCCCTGCTGAAGCGGCAGCAGGCGGCGACGCAAGCGTGGCTGAGCCTCTCGTCGACAGACACCAGCGTGAAGTCCTTCAAGATCTCCACAATCCCGTGCAAGGTGAGCTGCTCAAGTACTCTTGCTCGCTCCTCAAACCCTGCTGCTCGCTGATCAAATTTTCTTGCTCGCTCCTCAAACGCTCTTGCTGACTAGATCAGAACGCGTGCAAGATCCCGTGCTACCGCCCACCATCCACCGTCGGTGCGCCTGCCGCCGCCGCCGCCGCCGCCGCCGTACCAGCACCGCGGCCGATGACCGAGGCAAGGATTGCTTAAGGATGACATATGGACCTCTGCTCTACTGTGAACTCCTGAAGTAATGCCCCGCTGTTCATCCTTAAGTAAAACATCGCTCTTCAGGCGGACAGCTCTCTGCCCGCCGGCACCGTGCTCACCTTCGAGACTCGGCGGGAGGTGACGATGCTGCTCGTGCTGCTGCAGCTCGTGCTGTTGCTACTGCTTGTGCTGCCTCTGCGCGTGCTGCTGCTGCTCATGCTGCTTCTGCTCATGCAGCACAACGAGCGCTCCTCTTCGTACGAGTACCCGCGCACTTGCGTGGCGGGCGCGCGGGTGGAGATGCTGCGATGCACCGGTGGCACGCCGCCTGTGCAGGTCCGGTGGCCTCGTGTTGGGTCAGAGACCGCCCACGAGTACTTCTGCGAGTTCGAGGACTTGTTCGTCGGGCACCGGGGGGGAGGCGTTGGAGGTTCTTCTGAACCGGAGCCGCTTGATGATGAGCAGATGGTGGAACTGGTGGAGCAATCCGTGCAAAAACTCCAGGCCGCCATCGACGCCGTGAGCGCCGAACGCTCTCTCGTCCTCTTAAGAGAGCGTTCGGACAAGAGCATGATCTTGCAAGATGCCGCTCAGTGCGGGCATGACGACGTCGAGGAGGAGGATGCCTTGAGCCGGATGCTGCGGCAGCGCGAGTCGCTGGCTGACGGGCTGCGCGTGCTGCGCCCCCTGCCCGCCGGCTTCGGGGACGAGGACGAGGACGAGGACGATGGCGAGGGCGGCGAGGCGATTCAGCGCACGGTCTCGCAGATGGGAATGAGCCGCGAGCAGGTGAGGAACACTCATCTGATGAGGAGCGCTGTGGACCCCACATTGCCATCTCCCCTGCCATGTTACGATCCTCTGACTCGATGAGCCGCGAGCAGCTCGTGGAGGAGGGCGTCATCGCTGACGCTTCGGCGGTGGAGCGGGAGGCGGCGCTGTGGGCCGCAGGATACAAGCTTGCGCAGGTACATAAGCATCCCTACTGTAACAGTAGTGTTCTGTTTCCTTCAGCATGCACTTCTCTGCTGTTGACTCAGAGGTCCTCCATCCCGCTGGCGCAGCTGAAGCAGGCGTGCAAAGAGCGCAAGCTGGCGGTCTCCGGCAACAAGGTGAGGGAACAATCATCTGCTGTAGACGCGCTGTGGACCCCACGTTGCCATTCATACTCCCCGTATCATGGTACGGTCCTCTAACCATACGGCGGTCTTCGGCGACAAGGCGGCGCTGGCGGAGCGCATCGGCGGCTTCGAGCTGCCGAAGCTGGCCGCGTGCCGCAGCCGCTACGACAGCGCCAGGACTGCCAACGCTTCTGAGCTGCCGTCAGTTCCGGGCGTACCGGCAGCGAGCGGCGCGGGTGCGGGTGCGGGTGCGGGCGCGGGCGCGGGCGTGGGCTTGATAGCGCTGGTTGACGGCACTTACGAGCAGTTCCTTATTGCTGGAGCGCAGAAGCGCTGGGAGGCCGAGGTACTGAGCCCGCAGGCGCAAGCGCAGGCGCGGCTGACCGCGCTGCTGCCACAGGGCGCGCCGGTGCTGGCGCAGCTGTTCGCGCAGATGTCCTGCCAGTGGCGGCACGAGGAGCCGAGCGTTTCACGCCGCAAGCGCGTGCTGCACAGCGCTGAGCTGCAGGGCCTCGCTGAGACGCTGTGCTGCTCCGAGTCCTTCCTGCTCGCAGCGGAGCCTGAAGAAACGGAGGACGACGACGAGGAGAAGGAGGAGCAAATGGCGCGGGGGAAGAAGCAGCAGCACAAGGAGAAGCGTTTCCCCGGCCGGCAGCTGCTCTCCGCAATCGAGCTGCTGCAGTCGCCCTCGTGCTCGCTGCCTCCGCTCAGCTGGTTCCAGGCGTCGGCGCTGCAGACGAGCTGCGCGCGCGCGCAGGCCGGCGGCGGCGCGTTCCTCTGGGGCGCGGAGCAGTTTTCGGACACGCAGTGCATGAAGCTGGAGGCGGGAGGGCTCACCGTCTTCAAGGAAAACAACAACACCGACTACAGCATCACCATGGGTCTGGCTAATAACCGCGAGGGCTGGTCGAGCGGCTGCTTCCAGTGGGAGCTCAAGATCGATGGAGAGATGAGCGGCGTGCAGGTGGGCGTCATGACGATGCCTTCGAACCGGGAGGTGTCCAACTTCGGCAATCACGTCAGCAGTATTCGCGGCACTGAGCTTTGGTACGTGACACCGCCCTGTGCCTTGGCCGCGGCCCCCTGTGCCGCCCCTGCCTCGCTGGGTGTGCACGCCTGCGCTTTGCTACTCCTGCGTGCTACTCCCCTGCTTGCTGCTGCGCATGTACGCTGCCTGTGCTGTGCCTGACCCCTGCCTGCCCTGTTGCCGTACAGGTACGTGACACCCGACGGCAGCTGGGCGCACTACAAGTCAGGGGAGGGCAGCAGCGACAGCGGGGACGAGCGCGGGATGCGTTTCACGGCCGGCCAAACCGTGCGGTTCACGCTGGATCTGGATCAGGGCAGCTTCAAATTCTGCAACGTCAGCACCGACGTCGAGCGCGAGATGACCGATGGTTTGCAGGGCAAGACGCTCTTCCCCTTCGTGTGCTTCGACTACTCGACGCGCGGCACGATCCTCAGCACCGCCGACCTGCGCCCGCCGCCGCCCGAGGACGACGAGGCGGAGGAGCAGCAGCTCCCTTTCTCCAACACCGAGCTGCTGGATTTCCGCGCGGCGCTGCGCCGCTCGCGCGTGCTGGAGGGTGAAGGGAGGAAGGCCGAGCGATGGAGCGTCGAGATGGACACGCAGCTGCTCAGGTACGCCAGCTCTTCGGGAGCATCAACTGCTGCTGCTGCCGCTGCTGCCGCTGCTGCCGCTGCTGCCGCTGCTGCCGCTGCTGCCGCTGCTGCCGCTGCTGCCGCTGCTGCCGCTGCTGCCGCTGCTGCCGCTGCTGCTGCTGCTGCTGCTACTGGTGCAACCGCATTGCCTGCCTGTGTTCGTTCCTGTGGCTGCTGTTCTCGTGTGCCCTCATCCTCTGCGCAGCTGCTGATCTCGTAACTGCAACGCTCCCCTCAGGTACGCCAGCGAGCGCGCCAAGGCCAAGAACAGCTCGCTGCAGTACCTGGCACCCGCGGACTTATTCGACGAGGGCGACGAGGGGGTGGACGAGGAGGACGACCGATTCGACGCGCTCACCAGGACCATGTCAGCGCGGCCGCAGTTCTCCGGGCAAGACCTCTCCGCCACCGCCACCGCCACGGCGACCGCCACCGCCACCGCCGCTGGCCGCGCTGCTTCGGCAACGATCGACGAGGATTCCCCTTCGTTTGATGGCCCTCCTCCTTCTGACAGCGAAGAGTCCGACGCAGAAGACGATGAGGGCTTGCAGCGCGTGGCCTCGTTCGTGCACTCGCCTCTCGCGAAGGCGTCGCTGGCCGAGCTGCGCGCGCGCTTCGTGATCCTGCAGCACGTCAACTCGCTGTTGCAGCCGGTGCTGCCGCTGATCGACCTGCGGCGCTTCGACGCGCACGGATCGCTGGCGCATCGGCTCTGCAAGGTGAAGGGGCGGCTGTTCGGCGGCTGCAAGAAGCAGGTTCTGGCGCTGGCGCAGCAGCTCACGAGCAAGAGCGGCTCCATCCCTCGCGCTCGCATTGTGCTGTCCGAGCTGCCGGTACATAAAAGGATGTCTGCTGTGCATGCCTGAAGCACTGCGCCTACTACTGCCTGCAGTGTGCGTCTGTGCTGCTGCCCTGCAAATCCCGCCCTGGTTGTTCATCCTGCAGTAAATCAGGCCGCGGAGCGCAAAGCTACGGACACAGTCTACCACCAGCTGTGCGAGCAGTTCACGAGCGCCGACGGCAAGCTGAAGCAGCACCTGCGCTGCTTCGAGGAGAGTGGCGCGAACGCTCGCGCCTGGAAGGCGGACTTCTCCGGCCCTGGCTTCGCCGGTTGGACGGACAACACCGACGAGGGCGGGCTGTTCCGCGCCGCGACGCGTGAGATTGGGCTGGAGCTCATGTCGGACGCGCTGCCGCTGCTGTTTGAGGCGCCGAACGCGCGGCACGGGCACGAGGGCAGCGAGAAGTACTTGCCGCGCCCCTCCGCCGTGTCGGCCGAGCAGACGCGTCAGCTGCGCTTCCTGGGCGCGCTCATGGGGAGCGCGATGCGTTCCTCGTCTTTTATGGCACTGGACCTGCCGGCTATTGTGTGGAAGGGTTTGATCGGCGAGCGCCCGACACTGCGCGACGTTGGCTCCATCGATGCCCGTGCCGCTCAGTTCCTGGCGCAGCTAGAGGGCATGGCCGCGCACGAGGGCAGCCCCGAAGATGCGGAGGCGGCGTGGGACGCGGCGGCGCTGCGCTGGCGCTGCCGCTCGGCCTCGGGCGAGCTCGTCGCGCTGAGATCCGACGCCGACGAGAAGGTGCTGTGGGCGGAGCGCGGTGAGTATATCAGCGCGTGCACGCAGCTACGCATTCATGAGTTCGACGCTCAGGTGGCGATGATGCGGCACGGCTTCGTGCAGGTGTTCCCGGCGCTGCCGCTGCCGCTGATGGGCTGGCGCGAGGTGGAGAAGCTCGTGTGCGGCGAGAGCGTCGTGGACCTCAAGCTGCTCAAGAAGATCACGAGTTACGATGGCTCGTACTCTTCGCAGAAGGCGGAGCACCCGGTGATGAAGCGATTTTGGACCGCGCTTGAGGGAATGAGCAACGACGAGCTCTGCGCGATCCTGGGCTTCGTCTGGGGCCGCTCGCGCCTGCCTAGCGACCCCGGCGGCGCGCGCTTCTCGATCGACAACAAGCACGGGGGGGATGAGCACTTCCCGAACTCGCACACCTGCAGCTTCCAGCTGCACCTGCCCGAGTATTCGACGCTTGAGGTTATGAGGGAGAAGCTGACAGCGGTGGCGGCGATGCAGGGGGCGCACTCGGCGCACGCCATCGGGCACGGCGACGACGGCGAGCTGCTGGCCTACGGCGCGGGCGCAGAGGGAGAGGTGGTGACGGCGGTGCTGGCGGTGCACGTCTCAGCGACCGATGCCGCGCCGCCCGACGCCCTCGCCGCCGCTTCGGCCGATTGGCGCGCGAAGAAACCTCACGCGCTCAGACTGCCGGTGGACGGCGGTCACAGCTTGATGCCGATCGCCGCGCCGCGCGTTCTGCAACCGCGGGACGGCGCACTGCCGCGCTTTATCTCAGGGATGAGCGGCTGGTACACTGACATGCTGAAGCTGAGGCTGACGAGCGACGATAGCGTTGAGTACGGTTCGGCGGGAGGCAGCCAGGTGAGCCGTCTCTCGATCTTGCTTCTGTCCTTGCGCCCGTCTTCCTCTTGCGCTCTGTCTCGTCTGTTCGCTTCCGCTCACGCGTCCGTGTCCGTCCACCAGATACCGCCTGTCGCACTCGAGCGCAACGAGTACGTCACACAGGTTGTGCAGCTGAAGGGCTCTAACGAGTACCTCGGCGCGGGCTTTCAGTTCAGCACGAGCAGCTCGAGGCCGATCGACATGAAGGGTTCCAAGGCTGGAGAAGCGCGTGCAAAGACCTTCAGCGCAGCCGAGGGCTGCGAGATCATTGGGCTGCGTTTCGACGGATGGAAGCTGTTCGGCGTATTGCAGCGGCCGCTGGTGTACTCTGACGATGGAGCTGAGGAGCGCGGCAGTGTGAGGCGCTATCGTGTCCGCGACAACCCTGATGCCCCGGGAGGCCACCGCGTGCGAAGCGGCCCGAGCACGGCAACGAATGAGCAGCGCTTGTTGTCTGCTGGCGACGTGGTTGAGGCTGTGGGGTTCGCCGATGCCGTGACTTGGTTGAGCCATGGGTACAGATTTGCCACGAACTGGCTGCAGCTGCTTGACGGTAGCTACACGATGATGCGTCGGGACGAAGACGACACTGGGGAGCTTACTTACTTTGAGGAGCTGTAGAGATAGTGAATACTTTGCATGCAGAATCGCAAGTAAAGACACGCTGCTAGCAAGGCGCCGCGACTGTACTTCTCACTCGCCCGCCAGGCACATGCACACGCACACGCACATGCACATGCACATGCACATGCACATGCACATGCACATGCACATGCACATGCACATGCACATGCACATGCACATGCACATGCACATGCACATGCACATGCACATGCACATGCACAAGCACATGCACATGCACATGCACATGCACAGGCAGGGTTTTATGGTTTTATGGTTTTATGGTTTTATGGTTTTATGGTTTTATGGTTTTATGGTTTTATGGTTTTATGGTTTTATGGTTTTATGGTTTTATGGTTTTATGGTTTTATGGTTTTAT
>Ga0308015_10000882_pt1 | contig 12878 bp, 11 predicted proteins | sample Neamet231_FD_203128 | JGI IMG/M metagenome (GOLD analysis project Ga0308015, IMG submission 203128) | Marine microbial communities from water near the shore, Antarctic Ocean - #231 | ecosystem: Environmental > Aquatic > Marine > Unclassified | place: Southern Ocean | collected 2014-07-28
CTGCAACATCACGGACTTCGAGTACATATCAGGATTCCCGCTGTGGATTCCTTACGTAATCGCTGCTGCTGAACATGCAGTAAATCTCTAGGCAGGCACTCGACAACGAACGTGCGTACAATAAGGATCCCTACTGTGCACTCCTTAATTATCCCTGCTGCTGACGCCTCAAGCAATCTCTTCAGGCCGCCGAGCAAGCGACGCGAAGTGAGCTCGATGACTCCACAAGCACCGTTCCTGAGGTGGCGCGAAGGGCGCTACAGGTGCCGCCACAGGAGGTGCCGTCGACAGTTGGCGCCGGCGGTCTGCGCCAGCCCAGACCTAAAGCGACCGGGCTGTCCGAACGACCGATTCTTGCCACTCCTCCGCTGTCGGAGGTTGCGGGCGGTGGAGAGGGAGACGAGACAGCCGCTGCCGCGCCGCTCATGCTGGGCACTCTGTTCAGGACCTACGACCCTAAGAAGATCAACATAGCGACTGAGATCCTGAAGCTGAGTGCCCGGAAACCCGTCAAAATGACGTTCCGGAAGCCGACAGCGCCTGTCGAGGAGCTGTGCGAGGCCATCCGCATGAACGAGATCGCTCCGCGCTCACTCTTCTTCGCGCGAAGAAGGTGCTGGAGTGCGGGTTCCTGCCGACCCAGGCACCCGGCGGCCCAAGCCCGGCATAGGGCCACAGCCTGGTAGTGACTATAATATATAAACGGGGAAGCTTTTATCATCATATTCCCGCAGCGAATTGGCAGCCGCGCCGCTCTCCTCTCCTCTCTTCTGTGCACTTTTGGCAGCACCACCTCGCCTTCTCTGTACCGTTAGCAGTAGCTGGTGCCCAGCGCCGACGTCTTGGCGTTGCCGCTGTGGCAGGTGCAGCCAACGCACGTTCGCGGATGCACGCACAGACAGTTGGGCCCGTACCTGGAGCAGGAGGGTCAGCAGGGGCAGCAGCAGCAGCAGCAGCAGCAGCAGCAGCAGCAGCAGCAGCAGCAGCAGCGCCAGCGCCAGCAGTGGCAGCAGCAAGCAGCAGCAGCAGCAGCAGCAGCGCCACCAGCAGCAGCATGTCCTCCAGCACGCACCGCGGCCCCTCTTTCGCGGTGTTGTCGTCCCACGACGGGTCTGTCAGCGTGAGCCGCCCGCCGTCGTTGAAGACAGCGCCTGAGCAAGGTGCATGTACTTGAGGATCAACAGCAGAGATTACTTAAGGAATCCACGCACAACAGCAGCAGAGATCAGAGATCAGAGATCAATATATGTATACCGCCGCCCTGCGCGCCCGTGCTGGCGTTGTCCTCGAACGTGCAGCCTTTGCAGCTGAAGGAGCCGCTCTTCCCCACCGCCACCGCGCCGCCGCCCGGGGCTAAGCGCCGGCGAGCGCAGGGTAAACAACAGGGATTTACTTTTAACAGGAATTCACAGCAGGGACCCCTATGTGTACCTGAGCCGTGCTTGAACTTGAGGTTTGTGCCCTCCACGCTGCCGTCGATCTACAAGAAGAGGGGGGGGGGATTAGCAGGAGCAGCAGAAGCACCAGCAGCAGCAGCACGAGCAGCAGCAGCATCGCACGCACCTGCATGAGCCCGCCCAACGCCACCGCCGAGTGTGAGTTCTCCAGCACCACCTGGATAAAGGGGAGGATTAGCAGGAGCAGCAGGGGCAGCAGGGGCAGCAGGGGCAGCAGGGGCAGCAGGGGCAGCAAGAGCAGCAGCCAGCAGCAGCCACCTGCTCCAGCCACACGTCGACGCTGGGAGGGATGTACAGCCGTAGGTTCACCAGCTGCGGAGGGCGGCCGTCAGCAGGAGGAGCAGCAGCAGCAGCACCAGCACCAGCAGCACCAGCAGCAGCAGCAGCAGCAGCAGCCGCAGCCGCACCTCGCCCCCGTGCAGGCCGTACTTGGCCGTCATCGCGCCATACCCTCCGTCCGCGCGGCACGTCTTGTTGCAAGCGGAGGGTGGCCGTCAGCAGCAGATCAGCAGCAGCAGCAGCAGCAGCAGCAGCAGCAGCAGCAGCAGCAGCAGCACCGTGTTGCAAGCGCCCTTCAGCGCCGCCGCGAAACGCTGCGGACCGTCCTCGTCCTGCGCAAAGCCGAAACCCGCCGTCAGCAGCGGCGGCGAGAGGCAGGCAGCAGCAGCAGCGGCAGCAGCGGCACCTGCAGGAGCACCAGCATCAGCATCAGCACCACCAGCACCACAGCAGCAGCACCACCACGAGCCGGCACGCGCGCACGTTGAAGCACTCGTATCCCTTCGGGCAGGTCCAGCTGTCGTCGAAGAAGAAGAAGATCCACGTCAGTAGCAGCACCGGGAGCAGCAGCAGGAGCAGGAGCAGCACTAGGAGCAGCACCACGAGCTGCACCAGCACCACGAGGAGCACCAGGAGCACCACGAGCAGCATCAGCATCAGCACGAGCAGCAGCAACAGCAGCAGCAGCAGCAGCAGCAGCAGCAGCAGCAGCATCACCTGTCGTTGAAGAAGAAAATGATCCACGTGAACCCCACCACCGTCGCGCAGATCCTGCGAGAGCAGCGCGCCGGCGGGCGTCAGCTTCAGCTACATCACAGCTCACTGCGGCAGCATCAACAGCCAGCGGCAGCCTGCGGCAGCGGGCGGCAGCGGGCGGCAGCCAGGCGGCAGCGGCAGCGGGCGCGGCAACGCACCAGACGAAGAGCACGAGGTTCGCCTTGATCCACGAGAACAGCCCGCCGCAGGAGCCGCCGCCCTCCAGCACGTCGCTGTACTCGTACTGCGCTGCCTTGACGCCCGGCCGCTCGGAGTACTGCGGCAGCGGCACGACGTCCACGTGGCGCACGTACACGCTGTCAGGGCCGTCGTAGGCGTCCTCGGTGTTGATGTTGATCATCGCGCCTTTGCCCATCGCCGGTGCTGGTGCTGTTGGCGCCGCGGCGCTGCTGTGCGCAACGCTGGCGGTCACAGCTGTGCCAATGACGTGGTGCTGGCCGTAGTGCTGCTGGTCGCAATACTGGTGGTTGCAGTTGTGCTACTGGTAGTGCTGTAGCTGGTCTGTCGAGCCTGCCGTGCCTGCTGTTGGCTGCGTCCTGACCGACCGACCCACTCACCTTCCCGCTGGCGCCGTGCTTCCCGCTGCCCCTGCCATCCTTAGTAACAGGCCGAGGTAGCGTTGCTGGGCTGGCGAGTGACGTGTTTGCGCGACGTATTGCGTGACACAAGCGCTGGCGCTTGTGAGCAAAAGAGAGGAGCGCGCGCGCGGGCGGCCTCGGAGTCGACGTGCGGATCTCGTTTTGGCGGCGCATTTTGCGAGGTGGTTTCGGCAGCTTACGACGCCGCTACGCTTCTACCGCACGAGGAGTGGATCAAGGAACCCATACTGTCGCTGTCCGAACGCTACCGATCAGTCGGTGCAGTGGCGCTTCGAATTCGGCGATGAAAGCCGCAACCCTGGCCCTGGCGCTCGCGCTGGCGCTCGCCCCGGCCTCCTCCGCGCTGATCTCCGAGAGTACTGCCGGTTGGCCGCTGCCTAATGGCTTCGGCTTCGCGCCGAACGAGGTGAACGACGGCGGCGGCAGCGCCAGCCCGCCGTGGGCGTCCGTGGGGAACCACCGAATCGAAGTACGCACAACAGGCGGCGGCGCGGTGCGCGTGGACCTCCCGGCAGCGATCGTTCCGCGGCTGACTGGCGCGGCGGTGGTGCTGGCCTCCGCCACGTCGTTCGCGGTGCCGAACTGCAGCTGGTCCGCCGACAACGCGTCGCTGGTCTTCTCCGCCTCCGAGGGGCCCGGGCTCTACCACGTGTACGTGGTGCTGGTGGTGCTGTTGCTGCTGTTGCTGCTGCTGTTGCTGCTGCTGTTGCTGCTGCTGTTGCTGCTGCTGTTGCTGCTGCTGCTGCTGCTGCTGCTGCTGCTGCTGCTGCTGCTGGTGCTGCTGCTGCTGCTGCTGCTGCTGCTGCTGCTGCTGCTGGTGCTGCTGCTGCTGGTGCTGGTGCTGGTGGTGCTGGTGGTGGTGGTGCTGGTGGTGGTGGTGGTGCTGGTGGTGGTGCTGGTGGTGCTGGTGGTGCTGGTGGTGGTGCTGCTGCTGCTGCTGCTGATCGTCCTCCTCCTCCTCCTCGTCCGCGTCTGCAGCTACTACCGCCCCTTCACCAGCTGCGAGTTCCTGGCCAGCGCCGGCGGCTGCGGCTACGGCGCCAGCTCCTCCTTCGAGCCGGCGGCGCTAGCCAAGGCAAAGGTGGCCACGTGCTCCACGGCGGCGGAGGACGCGGCTGCTGGCGACGGCTGGGGCGCTGCCGCTCTTGCTGACGCGGAGAGCACCGTGCGCGCGGGCGGAGACGCGCTGCAACTGCAGTCGCGCACTGCGTTTGACGGCTGGAGCTCCATGGAGCTGGCCGCCACGCCCGCGCAGACCGCTGCTATTACCAAAGCTGCGGCGGACGCGAAGGACGGCGCGGTGGCCGTGGTGGAGGCGCGAGAGAACCAGGTGCGTATGCTGGTGCTGGTGGTGGTGCTGGTGGTGGTGCTGGTGCTGGTGGAGCTGGTGGTGGTGGTGCTGGTGCTGGTGCTGCTGCTACTCGTAATGCTGCTGCTGCTGCTGCTGCTGCTGCTGCTCATCCGCAAGCACCAACATCAGGTCCGCATGGTCTACCAGCTGCCATCGCCGTGGGCAGAGCGATTCGAGGCCACAACGGGCGGCGGCGGTGCGGCTTCACTCAGCACCTTGACAGCGTCCGCAAGACCAGGCGAGGCGTGGACGTTTCAGCTGGCGCTGTTCGCTGCGAAGCGCAACGTTACCGTCACCAAGATCGTTTTCTCCAAAGGACTGAGCGCGCTTAAACCGAGCTGCATGAACCTCGAAGGCAGCGACTACTGGGGCCGGCCGTACGTACCCGCGGCGGCGGCTCGGACCGTCTCCCGCGGCGAGGTGCGCGCGTTCGTGATCGCGACCGCGGTCCCCAAGAGCGCCGCCGGCAGCACGATCGCGGGCACCGCGACGCTGCTGACAGCGCAGGGCGGGCAGCACAAGGTGTCGCTGGAGCTGGCCGTCTCGGGCGCGGCGCTGCGGAACGGTGGCGACGACGAGCGCTGGCGCGGTACCCGCGTGCAGTGGCTCAATTCAAAGCTGGTGAGATTCTTTGTACACCTTACATACAGACACCCTGCTGCGAATTCCGTAAGCACATCGCCGTTGCTGATCCTTAAGTAATCTATCTCTATATCTATAGGGGCTGGGTGACGACTCCCTTCCGCCTCCGTTCTCGCCGCTCACGCTCTCGGCGGCGTCTTCTGAAGTGCACATGCTTGCTAAGACCGTCAAAGTCGGCGCCGACGGTTTTTTCTCCCGCGTGCAGACGGCAACCACCGCCGTCGTTGACCTCAGCTCAACTGATGTGCTGGCGCCGAACCGCGCGGTGAGCCTTTGGAGACCTGAGCCTTGCTCTCTGATGGCGGTGCTAGTGTAGCTGGTGTTGCTTCTGGTGGGGCTGCTGCTGCTAACGCTACTGTCGCTTCTTCCTCCTCTTCAGGTAAGCCTGGACCTGAGCCTCGGCGGCGCGCCTCTCTTCACCGAGATCTCCAAAGCAGCAGCGTTCGGCGCCGTGTCCGCGGGCGGCCGCGACGTCAGCTGGAGCTCGTCGCTCACGGCGCCCGGGCTGGACATCAGCATCGCCGGCAGCGTCGACTTCTCGGGCTACGCCGACTACGTGGTCACCCTCAACGCCAGCAAGGCGCTGTCCGAGCTCGACGTGGCGCTGGTGAGGACAATGCTGCTGGTGCTCCTGATGCTGCTCCTGCTGCTGCTCCTGCTCCTGCTGCTGCTCCTGCTTCTGCTGCTGCTCCTGCTTCTGCTCCTGCTGCTTCTCCTGCTGCTCCTGCTGACGTCTTTCCCGCAGACGCTGCCTTTCTCCAGCGCCAACACCAAGCTGGCGCTGGGGCTGTCGCGGCCGGGCGGGCTGCTCGAGAAGTGGTTCAACAAGGTGAGGGCGATGCTGTTGCTGCTCGTGTTGATGCTCCGGTTGTTGGTCCTGTTACTTATCCTATTGTTCGCGCTGACATCTTTCCTTCCCGCGCTGCAGAGCACGCTGTGCTGCTGCTCCGCCTCCCGCTGCGACGGCACCTGCTCCATCACGCCGCAGCCACACGCGCCGTGCCCTCAAGCGGCGGCCTCGAAGAGCTGCTGCAGCAGCGACAGCAGCTCGACCACGTGGAAGTGGGATGGGCAGGTACATAAGGATCGCTGCTCCTGCTACATACGGATCCCAGCTCCTGCTGTTTACATAAGGATCGGGCAGAACGGCGACAACGCTCTTTGGCTGGGCTCCTCCTCGGGCGGCATGCGGCTGTTCCCGAAAGGAGACTCCGACCTCTGGCAGGCGGGCGTCCCGTTCGACAGCAAGACCGCGCCCGAGGCGCCGCTCTCGTACGATCGCTGCTCCTGCTGTTTACGTAAGGATCCGTGCTCCTGCTGTTTACATAAGGATCATAAGGTGGTCGAACAACGGCTCAGGCGGCGTGCGCGTGCTTCGCAACGGCACCGCCGCCGCCTTCAGCGGAGCGCGTACGATGCAGGTGAATAACATACATACATGTAGATCTGTATCTAAGAGGACCCCTGCCTTTTGTTTCCTTGATTGATATTGCTGCTCATCCTGGTCGATGCAGGCGGGCGAGTCGCTGACGTTCCGGTTCTCGCTGCTCATCACGCCGACGCGCCCTCTGAACCTCACAAAGGTATTGACATGTTCCCCTCTGCAACGGCCGAGATTGACATGTTCCCCTCTGTAACGGCTGCTAACAACGATATGCGCGACCTGTTCAAGCACTGGGGCGAGAGGTATTTCCAGGCGTCGGGCCCAGTCAATTACAGCGCCGTGGCCGCGGGCTTCGCCACCGTCCTCAACATGCACCAGGGCAACGTCATCAACCCCTGGTAAGCAACAACCTGAAACTTCGCTGCGTGTTGACAATGCTGGTGCTGCGGGATGTTGCTGACCATCTCTCTGCGCGCCCTTCTCAACAGGATCAACTACCCCTACGCGACTAACCAGCTAATGAAGGCCGCCAGCGACGCATGCCACAAGCACGGCCTGAAGTTCAAGGTGCGCTGCTCGCCTCCTTGCTCGCATCCTTGCTCGCATCCTTGCTCGCCTTCTCGCTCTTCTCCATGCTAACTCGCCCTCTCCTCAAGATCTATAACACGATGCGCGAGCTGTCCAACCGCTGCCAAGAGATCTGGGCGATGCGGGCCTTCAAGGAGACCTACGTGCCGTCCACCTGCGGCGCTCCAGGCAACGCCGCGTGCGACGGCGCCGACTGGCTGCAGGAGCACCTGCAGTCGGGCTTTCAGAAGGCCTGGAGCAACCCGATGTCCACGCCGCACGACCGCCCTGATGACCTGTTCTGGGTTGGACAGCGCGACGCCGCAATTAAGGTGAAGGCGCTATCGAGGTGGAACAACTATTATGTGCAAGGCACGCAGCAGATGCAGGCCGACTTCAATTTCGACGGGATTTATCTTGATGAAATTGCTTACGATCGCGTTACGATCTTACGCACCAAGGCGGTGCTCGGCGATAGCAAGCTCATTGATCACCACTGTGACATTGGTGATATGGGAGGCAACTCCTGCGCCGCCAACTACATGGTGCATTGCGCTGCTGCTACTGCTGTTGACGGTGCTGCTGCTGCTGCCGCTGCTTATGACCGTGCTGCTGCTGCTGCTACCGCTGGCCCCGCTGCTGCTGCTGCTGCTGCCGCTTCTGTTGACGTCGCTTGCCTCCTCCCTCAGGAGATGTATCCCTTCATCGACTCTCTGTGGTACGGAGAAGGATTTAACTACGACGACGCCACGGCGGACTTCTGGCTGACGGAGATTTCGGGTGTGGCGCTCGGGCTGCCCTCCGACATGCTGCGCTACAAGGTATCCAACAGATTACTTGAGCATCCCTGCTGTGAATTCCTCCGAGTAATCCCTGCTGCTTATACCACCACCAAACAGGGGATGACGCCGTTTCACTTCCGAGGGCTGTTGCACGGCTCCTCGAACCGCTGGCAGCCGCCCGCCGGGCTGATCTCCACCGGCAGCGGCTCCGTGAGCTGCGGGCCGGGCTACCCCGTCTCGCCACAGTGCGACGCGTTCGACCCGCGTGACATCTGGGCGCTGTGGAAGACCTTCAAGGTGAGATTGACATGTTCCCTATGTAACGGCTGGAGTTGACATGTTCCCCAATGTAACGGGATCTAACGCACGAAACGTTCAAGATTGAGGAGTCGCAGATGCACGGCTGGTGGCTGGAGCTCGAGGGCGGCGCGGCGGCGCTGCCCGTGCGCTCCTCCGTCGACAGCGTCAAGTGCACGAGCTACGTCGTCAAGGGGAAGCGCGCACTCGTCGTGCTCGCGAACTTCGGCACCACGCCCGCGACCGTGCATCTCAGCTTCGACTGGGCAGCGCTGGGGCTGCGTCAGTCCGCGGCGAAGCTCAGCCGCCCGGCGCTGTGCGTACCGCCGCAAAAAGGCGCCGCGTCGCTGCCGACGGGCGCGGCGGTGCTGGTGCCGGCGGCGACCAAGGGGGCGGTTAACAGTACCGAGGGCGTCATCCTGCTGCTGGAGTAGCTCAGCAAATTAAAAATTGAGAGCGGTTCTCTCTGCTTTGTGCACTTGCGATTTGGGCACTTCGCTGTGCTTTCTTGGCTGCTTTGCTTTTGCACAACGTTCAACGAGCGCGAAGCACTGGCAACATGCAAAGATAGAACCGATACGTATATATAAAACAACACAAGTGGCCCTAAGAGGGCGCGCGTGCTCGGTGGTAGAGGGCTCTAATCGTCGTCTCCCATCTTCAGGATCTTGGACAAGAAGCTGCCGGCAGCCTCCGGCTCCGCCTCGGCGTCGTCCAGGCTCTCGCCGGACACCGAAACGCGCGCGTCGCCCGTGGCCGCGCCGACGAGTTGGCGCGGTAGTAGCAGTAGTTGTAACCGTAGGCGTACTTCTGCTCGACGAACGGCCAGTCCTTCTTGGGCGTGAACGCCGCGGGGGTGCCGCCGCCCTGTGGAGGGATGACTTAAGGGTGAACAGCTGGGATTTGCTTAAGGATTCCACTCAGCAGGGTGGGATCTTACGATGCTATAATCAGAAAGCAAGCATGACATCCGATCCATCGAAAGCGTGTGCTCGCGCGACTTCGCTCCTATTATAAGACACAACAGCAGACCAGGACGCATGTCGACCACACCAGTCCGATCACCATCACCAGGTGCGCGCGCCATGTCACGCGTTTTGCCCACACCCCTCCTGCCACCAAGTTTTGTGATGGTCTTCGTGTCTTTTGCTGCTGCCCACTTCGGCGCACCGCCGCCATGGCGCTCGCCACGCCCACGCCGCCGCCAACGCGGAGAGCTTGAGCAGGCGGTGCCGTGTGCTTGCCGCCGCCCTTGTACTCCTACTGTGCTGACGCCCTGTGCTGCTGCCCGCTGTTGACCCGCGCCTTGACATTTCCGTAGCCGCCAAGGAACACTCCATGCTCTCCCCGAGCGCGGCCAAGGCGCGCTCCATGGATGCGGCCGGCGCGTTCTCCTCCTCGCCGCCGGCCAGCCCGCCGGACGGACTCTCGCAGGTGGACATCGCGGCGGTGGACCCGCTTGCCGTAAAGGCTACAGCGCGGCCGAAGCGGCGCGGCGACAAGGACGGCGAGGCGGAGGAGCAGCCGGAGCAGGAGCAGCAGCAGGCGGCGGCGGCGGGCGGCGGGCAGAAGCAGGCGGCGTTGCCCATGCGGCAAAGCGAGCTGAAGCGAGCTGCCCGTGATCGTTTCTGGTGACTCCGAGGGGGCGGCCGAGGAGTGGGCTTCGGACGCAGCGGCGTCGGGCGACGCCGAGGCGGCGGCGGCGGGCGAGGCGGCGGCGGCGAAGGTGGCGGAGAAGTGAGGCTCCGGCTTGTACAGTGCGCAGCGTGTAAACAGCTCTCTTCTCAATAGATTCTCTAACATCTTCGCTCGCTCCCCGTGCGCTGCCGTATCATGCTCGCCTCCTGGCACAGCGCGCAGGAGCTGGTGCAGGGCAGGAAGTGCACCTGGAGCGGCAGCAGGATCAGCAGTAGCAGCAGCCGCAGGAGCTGCAGCAGCAGCGGCAGCAGGAGCCGTAGGAGCGGCAGCAGGAGCCGCAGGAGCACCACCAGCACCGGCGCCAGCACCAGCACAACCAGCACAACCAGCACCAGCACAACCAGCACCAGCACAACCAGCACCAACAGCACCAGCAGCACCAGCACCACGCACCAGGAAGTTGACCGCCGGGATGCTCGTCTCGACGCCCAGCGACGCGGCCACCCTCGTGCGCAGGTAGCCCAGCACCAGCCCCACCAGCGGCCAGACCATCGCCAGCTGCACCGCCTCGCCCACCCAGCTCGTGCGCTCCCACGTTCGCGACAGCTCGCGGCACGCCTCCGTCGCCTGGTCGCGCAGGCACTGAGAGGGAGAGCGTCAGCACGAGCAGCAGCACGAGCAGCAGCTGCAGCACGAGCACGAGCACAAGCACGAGCAGCACGACCAGGCGACGGACCTCGCAAGCGTCTTCCGGCACGTCGCAGCCCCACACGGCGCTCGGCAGCGCGGTCCCGCGGCATTCCCCGCCCGGCTCCGCGCGGCACTCGCTCAGCGCCTGGTCGAACCGCGCGCGCGCGTGCGCGAGCTGCAAAATCTCCGGCAAAACCGTCAGCGCGGCGAGCACCGCCATCGCCGCCGCGAAGGCCAGCGTGGCGCCCCAGCGCGAGCTCGCCAGCCCTAAGTCGGCGACGTTCCGCCCAAACACGACGCACGGGCACAGCAGCCCGACGCAGCACAGCGTGGTGTCGGCGAAGCAGTCAAAGATGCCGTCGGTCTTCAACTTGGCGCCGTCGGCGACCACGTGTGCCGGGATGACGAAGCCCGGGTACGGCTGCTGCTGCCCCGGCGCCGCCACCAGCACCGGGTGCGCCAGCACCACCGGCATCGACGCGGCGGCCATGTAGTCCATCGCTATCTGTAGCTAAGCGTGGCTCATCCTCGGCGCAAGATCTTCCCGGCTTGCATCGTTCGGTCCTCTTTGTGTGCCCCCCCTCTGCTCTCCCCTCCGATTCTATGTATTCTTACGACAGCTCTACGCCAGCGCAGCCTCCACCGCCGCCCAGAACTCCGCCTCGCCCTCGCCCGCCCAGCCCCCCTCTGCCCCGCCCAGCAGCGCCTCGCTCGCGGCCAGGTCGAACGCCGGGCACGCCATCAGCAGCTCCCCGCTCGCCGTCCACGCCCCCGGCACGCAGGCGCGCTCCCCGGGCAGCGGCTCGCTCGCCGGCCGCCCCTGCGGCACGGCGTCGCGCACGGAGGCCACCGCCACGTCGTCGCCCTCCAGCAGCTCGTCGTAGAAGTTCGCCGGCTTGTCGTCCTGCGTGGAGGCGGACGAGAGCAGGAGAGCGTCAGCAAACAGCAGGCGCAGGCGGGCCGCCGGAGCCAGCACCAGCACCACCAGCACCACCAGCAGCAGCGCCACCACCACCGCCACCACCACCGCCAGCAGCAGCGGCAGCAGCAGCTCGCGCTCACCACCATGACCATCTTGACGCCCGCCTCGAGCGCTAGCGCGCGGCGGATGTTGCCCAGCCCCTTCTTCGGGTAGCCCTGCGGCATCGCCGCGTCGCGCGCCGTGATGGCCGCGCCGCGTGCCGCCAGCGTGACCCCGCCGAGCGGCAGCGTCGCCACCACCGCGGCGGTGCGCGGCTGGTAGTTGGCGGAGCACACGGCCAGCGCCACCTCACCCGACTCGAGCCGCGGCGCGAGCCGCTGCAGCGTCGCCGCCGCCGCCGGCCGTGCCACCACGTACGAGACGAACGCCCCCTGCGCCTTGCCGTCCAGCTCGAAGTGCTTGCGGTCCGGCGAGACCGCCGCGCCGCCCGGCGCGCTCTCCTTCAGCAGCCGCTTGCGGTACCGCAGCATCTCCTCCGCGTCAACATCGTACTCGAGCGGGAACACCGACGGTTTGGCCTTGTGGCGGCGGTCCACCTCCTTCAGCAGCGTCTCGTCGATGTCCAGCACGAGGCAGAAGGCGGCCATGGGACGGCGACGGCGGAAGAGGAACAGGAGCGCGTACTTTGGACACTTCTCCTTGGTGGGCTGCTCCGCCGCTGCCGCGCCGCTGCTTCGCACGCTGCGCGCGTCCGGCTCGGCTCGCGCCAATCAGGCGGACTGTCTAGGCGTTTGTCCTTCAAGGGCCTGCAGCGCCGGACCTCAAAGCGAGCAACTGGTCGTTCGGCAGGCCACCGGGCGCGCGCTCGCAGGCCTCTTGGCTCCTCTTCCTGAACACAGCGGCGAGGCCAGCGAGACGGCAGGCGAATTTCTCCGGCCCCGCGCCTGGCCCCGCTCGGCGGGGGGAGAAGCGCAAGCAGCGAAGGATGGCGAGGGGAAACGCAAGAACGCAACTTTGGCACTCTCGCTCCCGCTCCCGATGAGCTCTGACACACCGGTGAGCGCGTCGCCGCCGCAGAAGAAGAACAAGAAAGAGGGCGAGCCGCCCGAGCAGCGCGCGGCGATGGGCGTGACCGCCGCGGGCGCCACGGCGAAGGCCGCCACGGCCGAGCTGCAAGCCCCCTCCGCCGCCTCGTCCTCCGACTCGTCCGAGCTGACGACGCAGCAGCGCTGGGAGAGCGCCGGGCTGCAGCACTCGCCCTCGCACGCGGCGAGCAGCAGCTCCGGCGGCGGCGGCGGCGGCACCAGCGCGGCGGCTGCTGCCACGGCGTCGTCTCCCCCCCATCGCGGCCGGGACCACGCCTTCGCCCCGCCGGCCGCGGTCGACCGCTCCAGCAGCGGCACCGACCGCAGCTGCTCCGGCGCCGAGCAGACGCTCAAGATCCCGGAGTCGCCGATGAAGGTGCTCTCGTTCGCGGCTCTGAAGGCCTTCGG